>RRZU010113633.1_pt1 | contig 42494 bp, 41 predicted proteins | sample 2165561 | NCBI WGS metagenome assembly RRZU01 (sample SAMN10456909, study PRJNA506462) | wastewater metagenome | isolation source: wastewater sludge | place: USA: Moscow, Idaho | reverse complement strand
GATTTCATCAGCCAGTACACCGCCGAGGCCCGTCAGGCCCAGCCGGGCTGGCAGCCTTCGGCCGAGCGGGGCCGGGCGCTGTATTACAAGGAAGTGATGCGCGACGGCGACAAGGTGAGCTGCGTGACCTGCCACACCTCCGATCCGGCCCGCAGCGGCCAGACCCGCTCGTACCGCGCCATCAAGCCGCTGGCACCGGCGGCCAATCCGGCGCGCTTCACCGATGCCAAGAAGGTGGAAAAGTGGTTCCGCCGCAATTGCGACGATGTGTTTGCCCGTGAATGCACGGCTCAGGAAAAGGCGGACCTGGTGACCTGGCTGGCATCGGTCCGTCCGGCGAAATGAGGAGGATGGCCATGAAACCGAACCGCGGGACGATCAAGGCGCTCTTGTGCCTCTGTGGCTCCACGCTGGCGGCGTTTGCCGGCGCCGGGGACCACGGCCGGCGTGCGCCGGCGGATGCGCTGTACCAGGCCGAGTGCGGCAGCTGCCACCTGGCGTATCCGGCACGCATGCTGTCGTCTGCCGACTGGGCGCAGAGCATGAAGGGGCTGGATCGCCACTTTGGCGAGAATGCCAGTCTCGACAAGCAGGACTGGCAGCACATTTCTGCCTATCTGGCGCGCTACGCCGGTGACGGCCGCAAGCGCATGTACCAGACCGATACGGCCACGCCCGGCGAGCCGCGGCTGACCACGACGGGCTGGTTTGTCCACAAGCACCGCAAGGTCAAGGCCGCCGACTTCCGGCTCAAGCGCGTGGGCAGCGCCGCCAACTGCGCGGCCTGCCACCGGGATGCCGAGCGCGGCGAATTCGACGACGACACGGCGAAGATTCCGCGCTGAGGGCGGCCGGCGCCGGGCGGGTTCAGGCGTCCGGTGCCGTGGCTTCCAGTTCGCGCGAGGCGGCCAGTTGTGCCAGCCGCGCCACCACGCCGTAGGCGTACAGGCGGTTGGTCGAGCACTCCGGGCCGCAGCGCAGGTCGGGCAGGCAGGCGTCGTCGAACGTCATCGGGGTGAAGTGCATGCCTGGCGCGTTGAGGTTCTCGTCCACGCCGCGGCCTTCGTGCACGCGGTAGAAACCGCCGACCACGTGGCGGTCGATCATGTAGATCACCGGCTCGGCCACGGCGTCACCGATGGTCTCGAAGGTGTAGACACCTTCCTGGACAATCACTTCGCTGACCTGCAGGCCTTCCTTGACCACCGACATCTTGTTGCGGGCCTTGCGGTTGAGGCCGATGACGTCGTCCGGGCTCTTGACCGTCATCACGCCCATGCCGTAGGTGCCGGCGTCGGCCTTGACGATCACGAACGGCGTTTCGTCGATGCCGTGTTCGCGGTACTTGGCGCCGATGCGGGCCAGCACGTCGCTGACGGTGTCGGCCAGCTGCTGTTCGCCCTGCCGTTCATGGAAATCCAGCCCGTTGCACGAGGCAAACAACGGGTTGATGAACCACGGGTCGAACGACAGGAGGGCGCCGAATTCGTCGGCGACGCTGTCGTAGGCGGCAAAGTGCTGGGTCTTGCGGCGGGTGGTCCAGCCGGCGTGCAGGGGCGGCAGCAGGTCCTGCTCCAGTCCTTGCAGCAGGGGCGGCACACCGGCCGACAGGTCGTTGTTGAGCAGCACGAGGCAGGGGTCGAAACCGTCGGCCAGGCGCAGGCGGTTGCCGTGGCGCTCGATGGGCTCCAGCGTCAGCGAGTCGTCGTCGGGCAGGGCAAAGGTGGTCGGCTCCTGGATGTCGGCCAGCAGGGTGCCGATGCGCACATGGAAACCGGCCTGCACGAGGATGCGCGCCAGCGCGGCGACATTCTTGAGGTAGAAGGTGTTGCGCGTGTGGTTTTCCGGGATCAGCAGCAGGTTGCGTGCGGTGCAGCACGAGCGCTCGATGGCCATGGTGGCGGCCTGCACGGCCAGCGGCAGGGCGTCGCGGCCGAGGTTGTTGAAGCCGCCGGGAAACAGGTTCATGTCGACCGGTGCCAGCTTGAAGCCGCTGTTGCGCAGGTCGACCGAGCCGTAAAACGGCGGGACATGCTCGGCAAACTGGCGGCGGAACCAGTGCTCGATCTGGGGCTGGGCCGCCAGCAGGCGGCGTTCGAGCTCGACCAGCGGAGCGGTCAGGCCAGTGGAAAGGGTGGTGACAGGCATGATGTTCCCTGCAAAAAGACGGCGTATCCGATCATCAATGGCGATAAATGGCGCTTTTTCAAGTCTGGGCGGCAGGCTGTGCTTCCACTGGCCAAGGTTCGCCAAAGGCCCTGGCGTAGCGCAACTGCAGGGTTGTCCAGTCAAAGCCATGGTTCTGCGCTCCCTGATGCTCGATCTTGATCGCACCCAGCAGCGCGCCCAGCCGGCCGGCCAGCGGCCAGTCCCAGCCTTGCGCCCGGGCAAACAGCAGCCCGGCGCGATAGGCATCGCCGCAGCCGGTCGGGTCGACCACGCGCGCGGCCGGTGCAACCGGAATACGGTGATGATAGCCGTTGGCCCAGATGTCCGAACCCTGCGGTCCCCGGGTGATGACCAGGGCCTCCAGCCGGTCGGCCAGTCCGGCCAGCGTCAGGCCGGTGCGCGACTGCATCAGCTCGGCTTCGTAGTCGTTGAGCGTCAGGTACGGTGCGCGTTCGATCATTTCCAGCAGTTCGTCGCGCGAGAACAGGGGCAGCTCCTGCCCCGGGTCGAAGATGTACGGCAGGCCGTGTTCCGACAGCTGGCGGGCATGTTGCAGGTCGGCGGCGTAGCCCGACGGGCCGACGATCGCCAGCGTGGCGCCGGCGAGGTGGCGGCTGACCGGGTTGTCGACCGCGCAATCGGTGGCACCGGGATGGAAGGCGGTGATCTGGTTGTCGTCCCGGTCGGAGGTGATGAAGCACTGGGCGGTATGGCGGCCGGGCGCTTCGTAAATGCCGTCGGTGCGGATGCCGTGCTGCGCGAGGTGGGCGCGGTAGGGGCCGAAATCCTCGCCGGCGGCTGACACGATCAGCGGCTCGCCGCCCAGTAGTGCCAGGTTGTAGGCGATGTTGCCGGCACAGCCACCGTATTCGCGGCGCAGCTCGGGTACCAGGAAGCAGACCGACAGCTTGTGCAGCTGGTCGGGCAGCAGGTGGCGGGCAAAGCGGTCGGGAAAGGTCAGCAGGGTGTCGTAGGCGAGCGATCCGCAGACGATGATGGACATGGAGGAATCCGGCGGCCGATGATGGCGGAGATTGTAACATTGCCGTTTTGCCGAACTGTCTGGAGTTGCCCATGCCGCTGCGTCTGATCCGAACCCTGTTGCTGGCCTGCCTGCTGCTGCCCGCGCTGGCGCAGGCCGCCAGCCTGGCCGATACCCGCTTTACCGACCTCAAGGGCCAGAGCCGCACGCTGACCGACTGGCGCGGCCGGGTGGTGGTGGTGAACTTCTGGGCCACCTGGTGTGCGCCCTGCCGTGAGGAAATGCCGATGCTCAATACCTATGCCCAGAAGTGGGGTCCGCACGGTGTCAGCGTGGTGGGCATCGCACTGGACCAGGCGGTCGAAGTAAAGAACTTCGTGCAGATGTTTTCCATCACCTATCCGGTCCTGCTGGGCGGCAACCAGGCGGCCATGGACCTGATGCGCGCCAACGGCAATCCAGTGGGAGCCCTGCCGTTTACGCTGGTGCTGGACCGGCAGGGACGGCCGGTGGCCCGCATCACCGGCCGCCTGACCGAAGAGCAGCTGGATGCGGTGGTGTTGCCGCGGCGCTGAAAACCCGCGTGACGGCTACGGGGATAGCAAAATCGGGTAAAATCTCCGACCTTTGTTGATAACCGCAGTTTTTTTGCACGGATACGCCATGAAAATCGGCATCGTCATGGGCAGCCAGAGCGACTGGCCTGTCATGGAGCACGCCGCCAAAATGCTCAAAGCGTTTGGTGTGGACTATGAAACCCGCGTCGTGTCGGCGCACCGGACGCCGGACCTGCTGTTTGAATACGCCGAACAGGCCGAAGGACGCGGACTGGCGGCCATCATCGCCGGTGCCGGCGGTGCGGCCCACCTGCCGGGCATGCTGGCTGCCAAGACCCACGTGCCGGTGCTGGGCGTGCCGGTGCCGTCCAGATACCTGCGCGGCGAGGATTCGCTCCTCTCCATCGTGCAGATGCCCAAAGGCATTCCGGTGGCCACCTTCGCCATCGGCGAAGCCGGCGCGGCCAATGCCGGACTGTTTGCCGTGGCCATGCTGGCCGGCCAGGACCCGCAACTGGCCGACCGCCTCAAGGCATTCCGTGCCGAGCAGCGCGACAGCGTGCTGGCCATGAGCCTGCCGGAGGTGGCATGAGCGCCGCCAGCCAGCCGGTCCTGCCGCCGTCCATGCTGGGCATCCTCGGCGGCGGCCAGCTCGGCCGCATGTTCACCGTGGCCGCCAAGACCATGGGTTACCACGTCACGGTGCTCGATCCCGATCCCAACGCTCCGGCGGCCGATTTTGCCGACGTGCACCTGTGCCGTGCCTACGATGACCCGGAGGCCCTGCGCCTGCTGGCCGATTCGTGTGCGGCCGTCACCACCGAATTCGAAAACGTCAACGCCGACTCGATGCGCTGGCTGGCCGGCCGCACCCGGGTCAGCCCGTCCGGCGACTGCGTGGCCATTGCCCAGGACCGCATCCAGGAAAAAGCCTGGATCAACCGCGCCGGGCTGGCTACGGCGCCGTATCTCGCCATCGAATCGGTCGAGGACATCCAGTGCGATCTGGCGCCTTACCTGCCTGGCATCCTGAAGACGGCCCGCCTCGGCTATGACGGCAAGGGCCAGGTGCGGGTACGCACGGCCGATGAAGCCCGGGCTGCCTACGCCAACCTCGGTGGCCAGGCCTGCGTGCTGGAAAAGATGCTGCCGCTCAAGCTCGAAGTGTCGGCCATCGTCACCCGCGTGTCGCCGGCGCTGAAAACCTGCTTCCCGGTAGCAGAAAACCAGCACGCGGACGGCATTCTGGATGTGTCCATCGTGCCGGCGCGCGTGGCGCCTGAGCTGGCCGAACGGGCCCAGACCATGGCGCTGCGGCTGGCCGACGAGCTGGATTACGTCGGCGTGCTGGCGGTTGAATGCTTCGTGCTGGAAGACGACAGCCTGGTGGTCAACGAAATTGCTCCGCGTCCGCACAATTCCGGCCATTACACGCTGGATGCCTGCATGACCGACCAGTTCCAGCAGCAGGTCCGTGCCATGTGCGGACTGGTGCCGGGCGTGGCCGGCCTGCTGACGCCGGTGGTGATGGTCAACCTGCTGGGCGACAGCTGGCAGGACAACGGTGCGGCTCCGGCGTGGTCGGTGCTGATGGATGCACCCAATGCCAAGCTGCACCTGTACGGCAAGCGTATGGCCCGTCCGGGGCGCAAGATGGGCCACTTCAGTGTGACCGGGCCGGATGTGGAGGCACTGCTCGGGCAGGCGCGCGCACTGCAATCGACGCTATAAAACAGCAGGACGGGGAGGACGATGTGCCTCTCCTTTTTTTGGTTTGCCGGGCAGTCCGCTGCCCGTTGTTGCTTCGGGGCTTGACGCGTGGCCATCCAATTGCGCGCCCTGCCGACCCCCGGAGCTTTTTTGCTGGATTCCGACTGAAAGGTTCCGATCATGGCAACTGCCATCCTTATTGATGGTGCATTCTTCCTGCACCGCTACCGCGCCCTAGTGGCCGATGCCGCCACGCACACGGCCGACGACGTGGCCGACACGCTGGTGCGCTGGTCGCTGGCACACCTCAACCAGCAGGACGAGCGCCGCGACCTCTACCGCATCTTCTTTTACGACTGCCCGCCGCTGACCAAGAAGGTACACACCCCGGTCGGCAACGTGCTGCGCGACTTTGCCGAATCGCCGGAAGCGCGCTTCCGCACCACCCTGCACGAAGCCCTGTCGCGCAAGCGCAAGCTGGTGCTGCGCCGCGGCCAGCTGGCCGATTTCAACCAGTGGAACATCAAGCCCATGGTGCAGCGCCAGATCCTCAAGGGCGAGCGCAGCGTGGACGACCTGCGTGACGACGACTTCATCTACGACGTGCGCCAGAACGGCATCGACACGCTGATGGCGCTTGACGTGGCCGGCATCGTCTACAAGAAGCTGGCCGACCAGGTGGTGCTGTTCGCCGCCGATGCCGATTTTGTGCCGCTGGCACAGCTGGTGCGCCCGGAAGGCATCGACCTCGTGCTCGACCCGATGTGGAAGCCGGTGGCGCCGGAACTCTTCAACCACATCGACGGCCTGCGCTCGACCTGCCCGCGCCCGGTGCGCGAACTCGGCACCAACGGCAACGCCTGATCACCCGGCCCCGGATTTTCCGGGGTCTTTTCCCTTTTGCCCGAGACCTGACCATGAACGGCCTGACGACCACCGACCTGACAAGCCTGAAAAAAATCTATTCCGGCAAGGTGCGTGACCTCTACGAAATCGACGACCAGCGCATGCTGATGATTGCCACCGACCGGCTGTCGGCATTTGACGTCATCCTGCCCGATCCGATTCCGGAAAAAGGCAAGCTGCTGACTGCCATTTCCAACTTCTGGTTCGACAAGCTCAAGGACGTGGTGCCCAACCACCTGACCGGCGAACGGCCCGAAGACATGGTGTCCGCCGCTGACCGGCCGCAGGTCGAAGGGCGCGCCGTCGTGGCCAGAAAGCTCAAGGCGCTGCCGATCGAGGCCGTGGTGCGCGGCTATCTGGCCGGTGGCGGCTGGAAGGAATACCGCAAGACCGGTGGCGTGTGCGGCATCGCCCTGCCGGCCGGCCTGCAAGAGGCCAGCAAGCTGCCGGAACCGATCTTCACCCCGTCGACCAAGGCGGCCGTCGGCGACCACGACGAGAACATCAGTTTCGAGCGCTGCGCGGACATCATCGGTCGCGAGATGGCCGGGCAGGTGCGCGACACCGCGCTGCGCCTGTATCGCGTGGCGTCGGAGTACGCCGCCAGCCGCGGCATCATCATCTGCGACACCAAGTTCGAGTTCGGCCTCGACGAAAACGGTATGCTGGTCCTGATGGACGAGGCGCTGACGCCGGATTCCAGCCGTTTCTGGCCGGCGGACAGCTATCGCGAGGGCATCAGCCCGCCGTCGTTCGACAAGCAGTTCGTGCGTGACTGGCTGGAGACCACCGGCTGGGACAAGGTTTCGCCGGCTCCGCGCGTGCCGGACGAGGTGGCGCAGAAAACCGCCGACAAGTACCGCGAGGCACTGGTACGGCTGGCCGGCTGATTGATCAAATCAATTGACATTAAAAACACCCCCTGCGTGCAGGGGGTGTTTGCTTGTGGGGAAACCGGAAAAATCCGGCTTCCATGACGTTATTTCGCGGGTTTTTCTGTATTTGTGATGAAATGACCGGTCGTGTTTCGGTGTGTAATATTGGTGTTTATCCTTTTGTTTTCAATGTATTGATGTGGTTTGTTTAATGACTTTTTCATGGGTGCGCCGTGTTTTCTCGTGATTATGCTTCATGGAATCACAATATTAGTTGATCTTAATTTGATAGTTTTTGATTGGTTTTTGGAATGTCTCGGATACGGGAAAAGCGTCAAATACGTTCCGTAGCAAGTCACTTCAATCAACCATCAAAAGGGAAGCACCATGACGAAGATCGTCAACTCCTGGAACGACTGGGATCCGCTGAAGCACGTTATCGTTGGCCGTTGCGACAACAGCTGCGTGCCGCCGGAAGAACCTGCCACCTCGGAAAAGGTGCCGGTCGACAGCCCGATGCGTGGCATGTGGGGTCCCCGTCCGACCGACACGGTCGAAAAGGGCAACGAAGCACTTGACGGTTTCGTCAAGGTCCTGGAAAGCCGCGGCGTCAAGGTCGACCGTCCGACCCCGCTGCAGTGGAACGCTCCGGTCATCACCCCGGACTTCCGTACCGATTCCATGATGACTTGCATGCCGCCGCGCGACACGCTGCTCACCATCGGTAACGAAATCATCGAAGCAGCCATGTCGTTCCGCTGCCGTTACTGGGAATACCTGGCCTTCCGTCCGCTGCTGAGCCAGTACTTCAACGAAGACCCGGAATTCATCTGGACCCAGGGTCCGCGTCCTCGCCTGACCGACAAGTCGTACAAGCACAACTACTACGACGAGCGCATCACCCTTGAAGAGCGTCTGGTCCGCACCGCCAACAAGGACTTCGTGACCACCGAAGAAGAAATCCTGTTCGATGCCGCCGACGTGATGCGTATGGGCAAGGACCTGTTCATCCAGCACGGCCTGACCACCAACCGCAAGGCAATGGAATGGTTCAAGCGCAAGTACCCTGAGTTCCGCATCCACGCCGTGAACTTCCCGGGCGACCCGTATCCGATCCACATCGACGCCACCTTCGTGCCGCTGCGTCCGGGCCTGATCATCAACAACCCGGTTCGTCACCTGCCGGAAGAACAGCGTGTCGTGTTCGAGAAGAACGGCTGGGAAATCGTTGATGCCGCCCAACCGGCTCATACCGAACCGCCGCCCCTGTGCTACAGCTCGGTCTGGCTGTCGATGAACTGCCTGGTCCTCGATCCGAAGACCGTCATCGTCGAAGCTTCCGAAGTCAACCAGCTTGAGCAGATGGACAAGCTCGGCATGAACGTGATCCCGGTTGCGATGCGTGATGCCTACGCCTTCGGTGGCGGCCTGCACTGCTCGACCGCTGACGTGTATCGCGAAGGTACCTGCCAGGACTACTTCCCGAACCAGAACTTCAAGGACGTTACCCGCGTCTGAGAAGCTCCGCCTTCCGGCCGGACTTTCCCGGTCGGGCCGGAAGGATTGCAGTAGTTGCTGTAAAGCCCGCCCCGATGGGGCGGGTCATCCCCCCGGATCAGGTGCCGGGGGTGACTGCCAAGAGTCGCTAGCAAAGTTGGGTTTTCCTGCCGTCGTTTCCAGGGTTCCGGACCGTGTTCCGGAAGCTCCGGGCGCGGGAGCAAGGCAATTTCGTTAGCGGCTCTTTTTGGGTCATGCTCGGCTCCTGCGGTCTCCCTTTCCCGGAGTCAATCATGAGTACGACCCCCGAAGTCTTTGTTGCGGACAAAAAGCTCGGCTTCATCTGCGCTTTCACCGCAGCCACCCTCATGGGTTTTGTGGGCTTCTTTGCCCGTCACATCAACGCCCAGGGTGACTTTATCGCCTGGTCCCGCATGGCCTGCGGCGCCATCCTCTTTTTCGGCATCCTTGCCTAACAAGGGCCGTCTGGGTGACCTGAAGACCTACAAGATCTCCCCGTCAATGGTGATGTCCGGCTTCTTCATGGGCAACTGCCTGTCGGCCTACATCGCGTCCACCCAGCTCACCTCGATCGCCAACGCCGTGTTCTTCATCTACGTCGGCCCGATCATCTCCACCCTGCTGGCCATCGTGTTCCTGCGCGAAACGCTGAAGCTCGCCACCGTGATCGCCGTGGTCGCCGTGTTCATCGGCATGATGGCCATTTCCGGCTTCATCAACTACGGACCGGAAGGCCTGAGCGTCGGCATCCAGTTTGCCCAGGAAACCTTCCTTGGCGACATGCTGGGCCTGTATTCCGGCGTCGGTTACGGTCTGTTCCTGTTCTTCGGCCGCTATCGCACCGAAGTCCCGGGTGACGTGCGTGCCTTCTGGAACTTCGTGTTCGCCGTGGCCGGCATCACCATCCTCTTCACCTTCACCCAGCCGACCATCTCGCAGATGACGGCATCCGACTGGATGTGGTGGGTGGGCATCGGCTTCGTGTGCGGTTTCGGTGCGCTGGGTACCTGCACCATCGCCACCCGCCACCTCAAGGCCGTGGAGTTTGCCTGCGTCTCCTACTGGGAGTGCGTGGTGGCTGCCGTATTCATCGGTTACCTGTTCTACGGCGAAACCATGAACGCCATGCAGTTGTTCGGTGGTGCGCTGATCATCTTTGGCGGCATGAGCGAAATGCTGCTGGCCCTGCTGAAGGGCGCAGCCAAAAAGTCCCAAGCGAAGAAGGCTGCCCCGACTGCCGCGGCCTGATTCCTCTCAGAGTGACTTCCTTGATACGGCCGGTAACCCCGGCCGTTTTTTTCTTGACCGGCGCAGGCGGCCGACTGCGGGCAGCGTGACAAGGGGAGAGCATCATGGCCGGAACGGATGGAGCAGGACACCACGATGGCCGGCGCGCAGCGGTGGCCATGGCGCTGGTGGCGGTGGCACTGTGGTCGAGCAATGCCGTGGTGGCGCGCTTTCTGGGTGATGCCATTTCGCCGTGGATGATGTCGTGGCTGCGCTGGCTGATTCCGTTCATCGTTTTCCTGCCGCTGGTCAGGAAGCCGTTCCGTTCGGCCCGGCGCAAGCTGCTGGCCAATGCCCGGCTGCTGGTCATGCTGTCCGGGCTCGGCTTCGTGGCCCATACGGTGTTCTTCTACGTCGGGCTGACCGATACCACCGCCATCAATGCCTCGGCGCTGCTGAGCCTGACGCCGATCTGGATCATGCTGATCCTGCTCGCACGCGGCGCACCGGTCACGCCGGTGCAGTGGGCCGGCATCGTGCTGTCGATTGCCGGTTCGCTGGTCATCATCACCGAAGGCAGCCTAGCTGCCCTGCTGCAACTGCGCTTCCAGTGGGGGGACCTCGCCATCATTGCCTCGGGCATCACTTGGGCCGGCTACACCCTGCTGCTGCCGCGACTGCACGGTTACATTCCGCCGGTCCTGCTGATGATGGTGCTGATGGGTGTGGCCAGCATCATGCAGCTGCCGATCGTGGCCATTGACCTCTGGTACCGCGGCGTCCCGGCGCTGGACGCGCTGCAATGGGGCATCGTCGGCTACGCCGGCATCATCTGCTCGTTTGTCGGCTTTGCCCTCTACAACAAGGCGGTGAAGCAGCTGGGCAGCGACCGCGCCGGCGTGTTCCTCAACCTGATGCCGCTGATGACGGCGCTGGAGTCGGTCCTGTTCCTGTCCGAAGACTTCATGGGCTATCACCTGGCCGGCATGCTGGTGATCCTGTGCGGACTGACGCTGGCCGTGGGCCGCTTCCGCCTGCGCCGGCCGCTGGCCCCTCCGGCCCAGCCTGCCGGCTGAACGGCCTAGCGCTTGAGCAGAGGCCGGTTCTTGTGGATCGACATCAGGATGCCGAAACCGGTCAGGATGGTGACCATGGCCGTGCCGCCGTAGCTCACCAGCGGCAGCGGTACGCCCACCACCGGCAGGATGCCGGACACCATGCCCATGTTGACGAAGGCGTAGGTGAAGAACGACAGCGTGATGGCGCCGGCCAGCAGGCGGCCGAACAGGGTGGTGGCCTTGGCGGCGATCATCAGGCCGCGGGCAATCACCAGCGTGTACAGCACCAGCAGCAGGCCGTTGCCCAGCAGGCCGAATTCCTCGGCGTAGACGGCAAAGATGAAGTCGGTCGTGCGCTCGGGGATGAAGTCGAGGTGGGTCTGCGTGCCGGACAGCCAGCCCTTGCCGAAAGGGCCGCCCGAACCGATGGCGATCATCGACTGGATGATGTGGTAGCCGGCACCGAGCGGGTCCTGTGTCGGGTCCAGCAGCGTCAGCACCCGGCGGCGCTGGTAGTCGTGCAGCAGGGTCCAGATTACCGGCAGCGTGGCGGCAAAGCCGGACAGGCCGATCAGCAGCACGCGCCACGGCAGGCCGGCAAAAAAGATCACGAAAAAGCCGGCCGCCCCGATCAGCGTGGCCGTGCCGAGGTCGGGCTGCTTGAGCACGAACGCCATGGGCACGCCGAGGATCAGGGCCGCCACCACGTAGTGCCACCAGCCGAACTTGCCTTCAAAGCGCTGGAAAAACCACGCCACGGTCATCGGCACGAGGATCTTCATGATTTCGGACGGCTGGATGCGGGTGATGCCGATGTCCAGCCAGCGCCGTGAGCCGTTGACCACCTCGCCTGCCACCGCCACTCCCAGCAGCAGGACCAGCCCGGCCAGATAGCCCGGCAGCGCCAGCTGCATCAGGATTTCCGGCCGGATGTTGGCGACCAGCCACATCAGTCCCAGCGCCACCAGCATGAACACGGCCTTGTTGGCGATGCGGTCCATGCTTTCGTTGGAGGCGCTGTACAGCACGATGAGGCTGACGGCAAACAGCAGGACCACGAACAGCAACAGCCAGCCGTCCACCGGCGCCTTGATGCGCGCCCAGACGCGGCTAATCAGATTCGGATGCATCTTCGGCACCTTGTTGCGCGGGCGGCGGCACCAGCCGGCTGGCTGCCTGGTCGCCCAGAAGATAGAAGTCGGTCAGCTGGCGGGCAATCGGCGCTGCCGCTGCTGCCCCCCAGCCGCCGTTTTCGACGATGACCGCGATGGCGATCTTCGGCTCGGCCACCGGGGCAAAGGCGATGAACCACGAGTGGTCGCGGTGCTGCTCGGCCAGTGCCGCTGCGTTGTACTTGGCACCCTGCTTGATCTGCACCACCTGCGCCGTGCCGGTCTTGCCGGCCATTTCGTAGGCGAGGTTGCCGCCCAGCCGCGCAGCGGTGCCGCCGGGCTTGAGTACGGCTGCCATGGCACTTTTGACAAAGTCGACATGCTGCGGCTTGAAATGGTTGTCGCGCACCGGCTGCGGCTCGACCAGCGTGCTGGTTCCGGTCTGCGTATCGACGATTTCCTTGACCACGTGCGGTTTGAACACCACGCCGTTGTTGGCAAGGATGGCCGTTGCCTGCGCCATTTGCAGCGGCGTGTAGGCGTTGTAGCCCTGGCCGATGCCGATCGGCACCACGTCGGCCGGCAGCCAGCGCCGGTGCTCTTCGCGGTAGCGCTTGGCGGCAAAGCGGCGGGTCTTCCATTCCTTGGACGGCAGCACGCCCTTGGCTTCGTGGTCAAGGTCGATGCCGGTGACCGAGCCGAGGCCGAACTTGGCCAGCTCCGGCGCAATGCGGTCGATGCCCATGTCCCAGGCGAGCTTGTAGTAGTAGGTGTCGGACGAAACCTGGATCGACTTGAACAGGTTGACCGTACCGTGTCCGGCCGGCTTGGAATCGCGGAAACGGTGGCTGGAGCCGGGCAGGGTGAAGTAGCCGGGGTCGGCAATGGTGTAGCCCGGATCGCGGAATCCGCTTTCCAGCGCGGCCATGGCCATGAACGGCTTGAAGGTGGAGCCCGGCGGATAGAGGCCGCGCAGCGCACGGTTGATCAGCGGGCGCTTCCAGTCTTCGTTGAGGTCTTTCCAGCTCTGGCTGTCGATGCCGTCCACGAACAGGTTGGGGTCGAAGCCGGGCTTGGAGACAAACGCCAGCACGCCGCCGGTGGCGGGTTCGATCGCCACCAGGGCGCCGCGGCGGTCGCCAAAGAGTTCGAAGGCCTTCTGCTGCAGCCGGATGTCGAGTGCCAGCCTGAGTGTCTTGCCGTTGACCGGCGGCGTACGCCGCAGGGTGCGGATGGCGCGGCCACCGGCGTCGGTTTCCACTTCCTCGAAGCCGGTCTGGCCGTGCAGCTCGTCCTCGTACACGGCTTCCAGGCCGGTCTTGCCGATGTGAGTGCTGCCACGGTAGTTGGCGCTCTTTTCCTCTTCGTCCAGCCGGTCCTTGTCACGCTGGTTGATGCGGCCGATATAGCCGACCACATGCGCCAGCTGGTCCTTGTACGGATAGTCGCGGAACAGCCGCGCATTGATTTCCACGCCGGGCAGCCGGTAGCTTTCGGCCGCCACCCGCGCCACTTCGTCGTCGGTGAGCTTGAGCTTGAGCGGAATGCTCTCGAAGTTGCGCGATTCGGCCTTGAGCTTGCGGAAGCGCTTGAGGTCGCGCGGGGTGATTTCGACCAGCCGGCCCAGCTCTTCGAGGGTGGCGGGCAGGTCGGGAATCTTGGATGGCGTCAGCTCCAGCGTGTAGGCCGAGTAGTTCTGCACCAGCACCACGCCGTTGCGGTCGACGATCAGCCCGCGGTTGGGCACGATCGGCACAAAGGAAATGCGGTTCTGCTGGGCCAGCGTGCTGAAGTGGTCAAACTGGAACACCTGCAGCCAGACAAAACGGGTAAACAGGATGCCAAACGCAAACAGGATGGCCCCGAACGCGACCAGCAGCCGGATCTGGAACTGCCGGTCACTCTCTTGCGGCGTCTGCGGAGCCTTGCTCCGCAACAGCCGGGCAAACGAAAAACGGCGCCGGAACGAAAACATGCGTGTACGGCCCTAACCCGGCTGGCGGCTGCTGCCGCTGCGTTGCGGCCACAGCAGGATGGTGGTCAGGAGCGGCCACAGCAGTGCGCCGACGAACGGCGACATGAAGTAGCTCCAGCCTACTACCACGCCGCCCAGCGCCATGCGCGCAAGCCACATGATTGCCTGACTCAGCAACAGCAGGCCGAGCACGATCAGCGCCTGCTGGCCGAGGCTGTACATGGCGATCTGGCGCTGCCGCAGCAAGACCAGGTAGCTGATGACGGTGTAGGCCAGTGCATGCTGGCCGATCAGGCCGGCGCTGAAAAAGTCACCGATCAGGCCGACCAGAAACGACAGGCCGATGCCGAAGCGCGACGGCTGGTTGATGTTCCAGTACAGCACGAGGAGGGCGACGAAATCCGGTGTCAGGCGGGCCGGGCCGGAAAGCGGCAGCAGCTCGACCACCAGCGCCAGTGCCAGCGACAGGGCGATCCAGCGCTTGCGTACCGGGCGGAGCAGTTCGCGGGGTTTGTCCATGGCTCAGGGTTGGGTAGTGGCGCGCGCCGGAGCGGCGGCCGGGGTGGACGGAGCGGCCGGTGCAGTGCTGGCCGCCGGGGGCGTGGCGGTTGCCGGACGGACCGGAGCCGGGCTGCCGGCTGCGACGGAGCGGGCCGGCGGTGTGGCCGTCGTCACTGCCGGAGAAGGCGTCGCCGCCGGGGCGGGCTTGCCGGTGGCGGGAGCGGCTGTCGCGGCGCTCTGGGCATTCCGGTGTGCGGCCTTGCCGGCCGGCTTTTCGTCGGCCGGGCGGGGTGGCAGCGGAGCCGGGTGTGGCGAGGGCTGCGGCTCGCGCTCGGCGCGCGGCAGGACCAGGGCAAAGCGGCCGCGGTCGACAAGACCGACCGGTTCGCTCTGGATGGTGGCGAAGGTCCGGCCGGCGTCGCGTTCGACGAGGCTGACCCTGGCCACGTTCAGGCCGGCCGGAAACACGCCGCCGAGGCCGGAGGTGACCAGCATGTCGCCTTCCTTGACGTCGGCATTGAGGGGCAGGTAGCGCAGCTCCACCCGGTTGCCGTCGCCGTACAGCAGTCCGCGGATGCCGTTGCGGGCGACCTGGATCGGCACGATGGTGCCTTTTTCGGTAATCAGAGTGACTTCGGAGGTCAGGGGGGCGACACGGGTGACCTGTCCGAGCAGGCCGTGGGCATCGATCACCGGCTGGCCGGCGATAATGCCGGCCTGCGTGCCCTGGTCGATGACGAGCTGGCGCGAAAACGGGTCGCGCGACAGCGACAGGATTTCGACAAAGCGTGGTGAGCCACCCTGCACCTCGCGCAGTCCGGCCAGCTGGCGCAGCTCGGCATTTTCGCTTTCCAGGGCCGACAGCCGCTGCAAGCGGGCGGCCAGCGTGATCTGCTGGTTGCGCAGGGCGTGGTTGTCGCGCTCAAGCTCGGCCTGGGCGGTGACGAATTCGGCAAGGCGCAGGCCGGCGGCCAGTGGTGCATTGATCATCCACTGGAGCGGGTACAGGGCAACGGCTGCCGATTCGCGGGTGTTTTCCAGCAGCTGGAAGCGGGCGTCGGCAATCATCAGTCCGAGCGACAGCGCGCCGCAGACCAGCGCACGGGTCAGCGGCCTGGGGCCCTGACGGAAGAATCTCGGTTGGCTCGCAAAGTCCATACACATTTACGCAGACGCCCGCGCGGGCGGGCGTCTGGTGTTCGAGGGGTGAAAAACGGACCGGGCGGTCAGTCGTAGGTGAAGATGGTGCCGACCGCCTTGTCGAGTTTGTCGAGTGCCTTGCCCGAGCCGCGCACCACGCAGGTCAGCGGGTCTTCGGCGACGAATACCGGCAGGCCGGTTTCTTCCTGCAGCAGGCGGTCGATGTCGCGCAGCAGCGCGCCGCCACCGGTCAGCACCATGCCCTTTTCGGCAATGTCGGCGCCCAGTTCCGGCGGGGTCTGTTCCAGCGCGATCTTCACGGCCGACACGATCTGGTTCAGCGGTTCGGTCAGGGCTTCGAGGACTTCGTTGGAGGAGACGGTGAACGAGCGCGGGATGCCTTCGGCAAGGTTGCGGCCCTTGACTTCCATTTCCTTGACTTCGGCGCCCGGGAAGGCGGAGCCGATGGTCTTCTTGATTTCTTCGGCGGTGGTTTCGCCGATCAGCATGCCGTAGTTGCGGCGGATGTAGTTGATGATGGCTTCATCAAACTTGTCGCCGCCGACGCGCACCGAGTTGGAGTAGACGATGCCGCCCAGCGAGATCACGCCGACTTCGGTGGTACCGCCGCCGATGTCGACCACCATTGAGCCGGTGGCCTCTTCGACCGGCAGGCCGGCGCCGATGGCGGCAGCCATCGGTTCCTCGATCAGCTCGACGCGGCGGGCGCCGGCGCCGAGGGCCGATTCCTTGATGGCGCGGCGTTCCACCTGGGTGGAACCGCACGGCACGCAGATGACGATGCGCGGGCTGGAGCTGAAGAAGCGGCTCGGGCTGACCTTCTTGATGAACTGCTTGAGCATCTGCTCGGTCACGGTGAAGTCGGCGATCACGCCGTCTTTCATCGGGCGGATGGCCTGGATCGAACCCGGGGTACGGCCAAGCATTTTCTTGGCTTCGAGACCGACGGCCAAGATGGTCTTCTTGTTGGAGTTCGGTTCGTGATGAATCGAGACCACCGATGGCTCGTTGAGGACAATGCCCTTGCCCGTGACGTAAATGAGCGTGTTGGCAGTACCGAGGTCAATAGCCAGATCGTGAGAAAAATAGCCGGTGATGGAGCGGAGCATGTACTGGTCCTGATATCGGCTGCGGAACTCGGCCGCAGCCTTGGGAATTCTGGGGTGGATGCCGTTTTCCGGCGCCTGGCGGGCGCTTGGGCGAAACGGCGCGGTATGATAACCTACAAAGTTCTAAATATTAAGGCATTAACGAGGATTTTATGGCCCTCTCCTCAGATGACGTCGTCAAGATTGCCCGGCTTGCGCGGCTGCGCGTCAGCGAGGCCGAGCGCGGCGCGGTGCAAGGTCAGCTCAACGGAATTTTCGACCTGATCGAGGCCATGCGTGCCGTGGACACCACCGGCGTCGAGCCCATGGCCCATCCGCAGGACGCTGCCCTGCGCCTGCGCGCCGATGCGGTGACCGAAACGGACCGCCGCTCCGCCTACCAGGCAGTCGCTCCGCAGGTCGAGAACGGCCTGTACCTGGTGCCCAAAGTCATTGAATGATTTCGTGCCGGCGGCCTGCGCTGCCGGCCTTCCTGCGTGAATCCCATGTCCTACACACTCAAAGCTCTGGCCGGCCAGCTGGCGGCCCGCGAGGTGTCGAGCGCCGAACTGGTTGCCGACGCCCTTGACCGTATCGGGCGCCTCAACCCGGTGCTCAACGCCTTCATCACCGTGGCCGACCGCGACAGCGCGCTGGCCGCGGCCCGTGCCGCCGATGCCGCCCGTGTCGCCGGCACCGCTTCACCGCTGGCCGGCATTCCGCTGGCGCACAAGGACCTCTTCGTCACCGAAGGCATGAAAACCTCGTGCGGCTCGAAGATGCTCGACAACTTCATCGGCCCGTACGACGCCACCGTGGTGGCCCGCTGCAAGGCTGCCGGTCTGGTGACGGTCGGCAAGACCAACATGGACGAATTCGCCATGGGCTCGTCGAACGAAAACTCGTTCTACGGCCCGGTGAAAAACCCGTGGGATCTGGCCGCTGTGCCGGGTGGCAGCTCGGGGGGCTCGGCCGCCGCCGTGGCCGCGCGCCTGGTGCCGGCCGCAACCGGTACTGACACCGGCGGTTCGATCCGCCAGCCGGCCGCCTTCTGCGGCATTACCGGCATCAAGCCGACCTATGGCGTGGTCAGCCGCTACGGCATGGTGGCCTATGCCAGTTCGCTCGACCAGGGCGGGCCGATGGCGCAGACCGCAGAAGACTGCGCCCTGCTGCTCAACGTCATGGCCGGGTTTGACGAGCGCGATTCGACCAGCGTCGAGCGCGCGGCGGAAGACTACACCCGTGATCTGGCCCGTCCGGTTGCCGGGCTGAAGGTCGGCCTGCCGAAAGAGTTTTTCGCCGAAGGGCTGGATGCCGACATCGCCCGCGTGGTTGACGAAACCGTGGCAGAGCTCAAGAAGCTCGGCGCCGACATTGTTGAAGTCAGCCTGCCGAAAACCCGCCTGTCGATCCCGGCCTACTACGTGATCGCCCCGGCCGAGGCCAGTTCCAACCTCAGCCGCTTTGACGGTGTGCGTTACGGCCACCGCGCCGCCGACTACCGCGACCTGACCGAGATGTACGAAAAGTCGCGCGCCGAAGGTTTTGGCGAGGAAGTGAAGCGCCGGATCATGGTCGGTACCTACGTGCTGTCGCATGGCTATTACGACGCCTACTACATCCAGGCGCAGAAAATCCGCCGCCTGATCGCGGAAGATTTCCAGCGTGCACTGACCGAGTGTGACGTCATCCTCGGCCCGGTGGCACCGACGCCGGCGTGGAACCTCGGCGAAAAGACCAGCGATCCGACCGCCATGTATCTTGCCGACATCTACACGCTGGCGGTCAACCTCGCCGGGCTGCCGGGCATGAGCCTGCCGGCCGGCGTGGCGGCCAACGGTCGTCCGGTCGGCCTGCAACTGATCGGCAACTATTTTGCCGAAGCGCGCCTCCTGAACGTGGCGCACCAGTTCCAGCAGGTGACCGACTGGCACATCCGCGCGCCGGCGCTGTAACCGTCCGGGCAGCCAGGCTGCCCGTTCCGCATTCCGCGGGGTGCCAGCGTGGCATCCCGCCAGACAACAGGATTTCTCGACCATGAAATGGGAAGTCGTCATCGGTCTGGAGGTGCATGCGCAGCTCTCGACCCAGTCGAAGATTTTTTCCGGTGCCAGCACGGCCTTTGGTGCTGCACCCAATACCCAGGCCTGCGCGGTGGACATCGCCCTGCCGGGCGTGCTGCCGGTGATGAACCGCGTGGCGATGGAAAAAGCCGTGCGCTTCGGCCTCGCCATCGGCGCCACCGTCAACCCGGTGTCGATCTTTGCGCGCAAGAACTACTTTTATCCCGACCTGCCCAAGGGCTACCAGATCAGCCAGTTTGAAAAGCCGATCGTCGAGGGGGGCCAGATCGCCATCCGCGTGGGCGAGACGGAAAGGCGCATCAACCTGACCCGTGCCCACCTCGAGGAAGACGCCGGCAAGAGCCTGCACGAAGAGTTCGAGGGCTCCACCGGCATCGACCTCAACCGCGCCGGCACGCCGCTGCTGGAAATCGTCTCCGAGCCGGAAATGCGCTCGGCTGCCGAAGCCGTGGCCTACGCCCGCGCCCTGCACGGACTGGTGACCTGGCTTGGCATCTGCGACGGCAACATGCAGGAAGGCAGTTTCCGCGTGGACGCCAACGTGTCGGTGCGTCCCGAGGGGCAGGCCGAATTCGGCACCCGCCGCGAGATCAAGAACCTCAATTCGTTCCGCTTCCTCGAACAGGCGATCAACTACGAAGTACAGTGGCAGATCGACCTGATCGAAGACGGCGGCAAGGTGCAGCAGGCCACCGTGCTGTTCGACCCGGCTACCGGTGAAACCCGCGCCATGCGCAGCAAGGAAGACGCGCACGATTACCGCTACTTCCCCGACCCCGACCTGCTGCCGCTGACCGTGACCGAAGCCGATTTCGCTGCCGTGCGTGCCGACATGCCGGAACTGCCGGGCGAGATGGCGGCGCGTTTTGTCGAGAGCTTCGGCGTGCCGGAACTCGATGCCGCGCAACTGACGCAGAGCCTCGACGTGGCGCGCTACTTCGAAGCCGCTGCCGTCGCGTCCGGCCAGGGCAAGCTCGCCGCCAACTGGATCACCGGTGAACTGGCTGCCCGCCTGAACCGCGAGGACATGGCGCTGGCGGCCTGCCCGATTGCACCGGAACGGCTGGCCGGCCTGCTGGTGCGCATCGCCGACAACACCGTGTCGTCAAAGCTCGCCAGACAGGTGTTCGATGCCCTGTGGGACAGTGAACTGTCGGCTGATGCCGTGATCGAGCGCGATGGCCTCAAGCAGGTGTCCGACGCCGGGGCCATCGAAAAACTGGTCGACGACGCCATCGCCGGTAATCCGAAAGCCGTGGAAGAGTTCCGCGCCGGCAAGGAAAAGGCGCTCAACGCGCTGGCAGGCCAGGTGATGAAGGCCAGCAAGGGCAAGGCCAACCCGGCGCAGGTGCAGGACATCCTGCGGCAGAAACTGGCCGGCTGACCGGCTGCGTTGTCCGTTCAAGCCCTCCGTTGCCGGAGGGCTTTGTCATTGGGTGGTCGGCCAGCCGGCAAGTGCCTGATTTGATCGGACAATGATGCCTGAAGGGTCTCTAAGTGCTTGTCCTGAAACATGAATTGCAGCCGGGCGACATTGACGGTGGATTGCTGCGTCCTTATAGTGGCGAAAAGTGGGAAAATGTGGACAAAAGCCGCTTCTTTTACCTGACCGGTGGATTTGAACAGCCATGCTCAACGGTGGTGTTGCCTCGCTTACGCTTGACGGCAAGGGACGTCTGATGGTCCCGGCCCGGCTGCGGGCCGACATGAGCGACGCCACGCTGGTCGTGACGCTGGAATCCGCCAAATGCCTGTTGCTCTACCCGCTGTCGTGCTGGCAGCCGGTGGAAGCCCGATTAATGTCGCTGCCGGCCAATGATCCGGCAGCGTTGCGTTTTCAGCGTCTGGTCCTTGGCCACGCCGAAGCGCTGACCCCCGACCCGGCCGGACGTATCCTGCTGCCGGCCAGGCTGCGTAAGCTGGCCGGCCTTGAGCGCAAGGTGGTGCTGGTCGGCATGGGGCGGCGCTGGGAGCTCTGGGACGAGGCGCGCTGGGACGCTGAAATGGACGCCGTACTGGCCGCACCGGACAGTCTGGCGCATCTGGGAGAGATTGCTCTGTGAGTGCCGGTTTTGTGCATGTCACCGTGTTGTTGCAGGAAGCCGTCGAGGCACTCGCCATCCGGCCGGACGGCGTTTACGTCGACTGCACGTTCGGTCGCGGCGGCCACTCGCGGCTGGTCCTGTCCCGCCTGGGACCGGCCGGCCGGCTGGTCGCATTCGACAAGGATCCGCAGGCGATCGCCGTGGCTACGGCGCTGGACGATCCGCGCCTGACCATCGTGCATGAAGGCTTCGCCGGGCTGGACCGCGAACTGGACCGGCTCGGCATCGACAAGGTGGACGGCGTGCTGATGGACCTTGGCGTGTCGTCGCCGCAGATCGACGACGCCAGTCGCGGATTCAGCTTCCGTTTTGATGCGCCGCTCGACATGCGCATGGACACCACGCGCGGCGAAACCGCCGCTGACTGGCTGGCGCGTGCCGACGAGGCGGAAATCCGCACCGTGATCCGCGATTACGGTGAAGAGCGGTTTGCCGCCAGCATTGCCCGGGCCATTGTCGCCAACCGGCTGGAGGGGCAGTTCCTGACCACCACCGGCGAGCTGGCCGCCCTGTGTGCCCGCTGCGTCCGGACCCGTGAAAAAGGCCAGGACCCGGCCACCCGCACCTTTCAGGCGATCCGCATTTTCATCAACCGCGAGCTGGACGAACTGCAGGCCGTGCTGCCGCAGGCCGTACGCCGGCTGCGGCCGGGCGGCCGGCTGGTGGTGATCGCCTTCCACTCGCTGGAAGACCGCATCGTCAAGCTGTTCCTGCGTGACGCCTCGTCGCCGCCCGAGCTGCCACGCGGCCTGCCGGTGCGGGCAGCCGACCTGCCCGAGCCGCCGTTGCGGCTGGTCGGCAAGCCGGTCCGTGAAGGTGACGAGCAGCTGGCGCGCAATCCGCGTGCCCGCAGCGCCATCATGCGCGTGGCCGAGCGCAGCGCCGTGGCCTGGGATGCCGCACCGTGAAACGGCTGGATTTCGTCCTGCTGGCGATCCTGGTCGGACTGGCCATGATCGTCATCACCACCCGTCACACCAACCGCCAGCTTTACGCCGAGCTTGAGCGCGAGCAGAAATTCGCCCAGAACCTGGACATCGAATTCGGCAAGCTGCGGCTGGAGCAGGGCACCTGGGCTGCGCACCCGCGCATCGAGCAGCAGGCCAGCGCCAGGCTGTCGATGCGGGTGCCGGAAACCCAGGAAATCCAGGTCTTTACCCTGCGCGGAGGGCGGCCCTGATGCGCGTCGGTTCCATTCACACGCCACGGGACAGCCGCCGTCCCGGCGCCACGCCGCGCCAGGCTGCGCGTCCCGTGCTGGCCGAAGGCCGGGTGCGGCTGGTCGGCCTCGGCCTGCTGACGCTGTTTTTGCTGCTGCTGGGGCGGGCACTTTACCTGCAGGTCGTGTCGCAGGACTTTTTGCAGGATCAGGGATCGGCCCGCTACAGCCGGGTGCTGCGGCTGGAAGCCACCCGCGGCATGATCACCGACCGCAACAACGAGCCGCTGGCGATTTCCTCGCCGGTGGAGTCGATCTGGGCCAGTCCGGCCGACATGGACCCGGTGCCGGCCGCACAGGTGGCGCGGCTGGCGCGCCTGCTGGACATGCCGGCTGACCTGATCGGCCGCCGGCTTGCCGACAAGCGGCGAGAATTTGTCTACCTCAAGCGGCAGATTTCGCCCGAGCTGGCCCGCGAAGTGATGGCGCTGGGCATTCCCGGCATCAGTACCCAGCCGGAGTTCCGGCGTTTTTATCCGGCCGGCGAAATCACCTCGCACCTGGTCGGCTATACCGGCATCGATGGTCAGGGCATGGAAGGCATGGAGCTGACGCGCGAGTCGATGCTTGCCGGTGCTGCCGGCCGCCGTCACGTGATCAAGGACCGGCGCGGCCATGTCGTCGAGGACATCGCCGCCATCGAGCGGCCGCGTGACGGCCAGACGCTGACGCTGTCGATCGACCGGCGCATCCAGTATCTCGCCTGGCGCGAGCTGAAGGTGGCGATGGAAAAATCCAACGCCAAGGCCGCCAGCATGGTGGTGATCGACGCCCGCACCGGCGAGGTGCTGGCCTTGGTCAACCTGCCGACCTTCAACCCCAACAGCCGCTCCACCATGGCGCCGGAGCTGCGCCGCAACCACGCGGTGATCGACATCTACGAACCGGGTTCGACCCTCAAGCCGTTTGCCATCGCCAAGGCGCTGGATGCCGGGCTGGTCCGGCCCAACCAGGTGTTCGAGACCCTGCCGTACATGATCGGCCCGGCGCGCATCCGCGATACCCATGACTATCCGGCGCTGGACGTAGCCGGGGTGCTGCAAAAGTCGTCCAACGTCGGTTCGAGCAAGATTGCCCTGCTGCTGCCACCGCATGATCTGTGGCAGTTCTATTCCGACCTCGGCTTCGGCCGGCGTCCGCAGTCCGGCTTTCCGGGCGAGGCAGCCGGCATGCTGCGGCCATGGAAGCACTGGCGGCCGATCGAGCAGGCCACCATGAGCTACGGCCACGGCATCAGCGTCAGCCTGTTGCAGCTGGTGCGGGCCTATACCATCTTCACCAACGACGGCGTGCTGCTGCCGCTGTCGTTCACCCGGCTGGCGCAGCCGCTGCCGGGGCGTCAGGTGCTCAGGCCGGAAACGGCGCGCAAGGTGCGCGACATGCTGGTCAGCGTGACCCAGCCCGGCGGCACCGCCACCCGGGCACAGGTGCTCGGCTATACCGTCGGCGGCAAGACCGGCACCTCGCGCAAGCTCGAAAACGGCCGGTACGTCACCAGCAAGTACGTCGCCTCGTTTGCCGGCTTCGTGCCGGCCAGCCGGCCGCGCCTGATCGCGGCGGTGATGCTTGACGAACCGGACACGTCCGGCGGCCAGTACTACGGCGGCATTTCCGCGGCACCGGTATTCAGCCGGGTGATGGCGGGCAGCCTGCGCGTGCTGGGCATCGAGCCGGATGCGCCGACCCACAATACCCTCCTGCCGGCCGACATGCCGGTCGTGAAAGAAGAAACATGATTTCCGCTCTGACTCCCCTGGCGCCCTGGGATGCTGCCGCGCTGGATGCGCTGGGCGCGCGGCCGGACCGGGTCACGTCCGACAGCCGCCGCGTGTTGCCGGGTGACCTCTTCTTGGCCTTCCGTGGCGAATATGCCGATGGCCGCAACTACATTGCCGACGCCATTGCCCGCGGGGCCGTGGCCGTGGCATGGGACCCGGCAGACGGCTTTGAATGGCAGCCCGGCTGGACCGTGCCCAACCTGCCGGTGCCGGACCTGCGTGCCCGCGCCGGCGTGGTGGCGTCCTTTTTGCTGGGACGGCCCAGCGAGGCGCTGACGGTGATCGGTGTTACCGGCACCAACGGCAAGACCTCGATCACCACCTGGCTGGCGCAGGCCTTCACCCTGCTGGGACAGAAGGCGGCGCTGATCGGCACGGTCGGCAACGGCTTTTTCGGTGCGCTGTCCGACGCCACCCACACCACGCCGGACCCGGTGACGGTGCAGCGCACGCTGGCGGATTTCCGCCGCCAGGGCGCGCATGTGGTCGCCATGGAAGTGTCCAGCCACGGGCTGGACCAGTTCCGCGTCAACGGCGTGACGTTCGGCACGGCCGTGTTCACCAACCTGACCCGCGATCATCTGGACTATCACGGTTCGATGGCTGCCTACGGCGCCACCAAAGAGCGCCTGTTCCACTGGCAGGGCCTTCAGCATGCCGTCATCAACGTGGACGACCAGTTCGGCCGCGAGCTGGCAAGCCGCTGTACGGCCGGACAGGTGATCACCTACGGTCTGGAACATGGCGACGTACGGCCGATGGCAGTGCACGCCAGTCTTGAAGGGCTGGCGATGGAACTGGCCACCCCGTGGGGCCACGGCCGCATCGAGTCGGCCTTCCTTGGCCGTTTCAATGCCTCCAACCTGCTGGCCTGCCTGGCTGTGCTGTGCGTCAACGGTGTGCCGCTGGCGCAGGCGTGCCGGGTGCTGGGACAGATCCAGCCGGCGCGCGGGCGCATGCAGCGGGTCGGCGGCACGCGCGAGCCGCTGGTGGTGATCGACTATGCCCATACGCCGGACGCACTGGAAAAAGCCCTGTCGACGCTGGCAGACATCAAGCCGGCCGGCGGCCGCCTGTTTGCCGTCTTCGGCTGCGGCGGCGACCGTGACCGCGGCAAGCGGCCGCTGATGGGCGACATCGCCGAACGCTTTGCCGACGTGACCGTGGTCACCAGCGACAATCCGCGTACCGAGTCGCCGCAGATGATCATCGACGACATCCTGGCCGGCATGCGGCAGCCGACGCAGGTCGAACCGGACCGCCGGGCCGCCATCCACTGGGCGGTGGCACAGGCCAGGGTCGGGGACGTGGTGCTGGTGGCCGGCAAGGGTCACGAGGACTACCAGGACATCCAGGGCGTCAAGCACAGCTTCAGCGACGTGCGCGAGGCCGAGGCGGCACTGTGTGCCTGGGGGCAGCGCCCATGCTGACCCTGCACGAGGTGGCCGAGGCCCTGTTTGCCGTCCGTCAGGGCGACAACACCGGTTTCACGCGGGTGGTGACCGACAGCCGGGCCATCAGGGCCGGTGACCTGTTCGTCGCCCTGAAGGGCGAGCGCTTTGATGCCCATGATTTTGTAGCCGACGTGCTGGCGCGCGGTGCCGCCGGTGCCGTGGTGCGCTGTGACTTCGACCTGCCCGGTGCGCCGCTGGTCAAGGTGGCCGATCCGCGCCTGGCGCTCGGCCAGCTGGCGGCGCTGTGGCGCCGGCGCTTTGACCTGCCGCTGGCCGGCATTACCGGCAGCAACGGCAAGACCACGGTCAAGGAAATGCTGCGCGGCATGCTGGCGCAGTGGCTGGGCGACGAGGCGGTGCTGGCGACCGGCGGCAACTTCAATAACGACATCGGCATGCCGTTGACCCTGCTCGGCCTGCGCGACACGCACCGGGCCGCCGTGATCGAAATGGGCATGAACCATGCCGGCGAGCTGACCTATCTTTCCGGGCTGGCGCGACCGACGGTGGCGCTGGTCAACAACGCCCTGCGCGCGCATATCGGCCATTTCGGCTCGGTGGAAGCGATTGCCCGGGCCAAGGCCGAGATTTTTGCCGGACTGGCTGCCGACGGCGTGGCCGTCATCAACCGCGACGACCCGAACCGGGATCTTTTCGTGGCAGCCGCTGCCGGCCGGCAGATCGTGGAATTCGGTCTCGCCACCGGGGACGTGCATGCCCTCGATACCGAACTGCTGGCCGACGGCAGCCGGCTGACGCTGGTGACGCCGGCCGGCCGGGCCGCAGTCATGTTGCCGGTGCCGGGGCAGCACATGCTCGCCAATGCGCTGGCTGCCTGTGCGGTGGCGTCGGCCATGGGCGTGCCGCTGCCGGCGATGGTGGCCGGTTTGCAGGCGTTTGCCGGAGTTCCCGGCCGGCTGGCATTCCGGCGTGCCGCCAGCGGGCTGACGGTGATCGACGACACCTACAACGCCAATCCGGATTCGGTACGGGCTGCCATTGCCGTACTGGCGGCCCGGAGCGGCCGGCGCTGGCTGGTGTTCGGTGATCTGGGCGAGCTGGGCGAAGGTGCGCCGGCGCTGCACGCTGAAATCGGCCAGGCGGCCAAGGCGGCCGGGCTGGACGGGCTGGTGACGCTGGGAACAGTCAGCCGTGAAGCGGCGGCGGCTTTTGGGCCGGGCGCACTGGCGTGTGATTCGGTCGAGGCGGTGCTGGAGGCGCTGGCGCCGCTGGGCGCGGCCGACAGCGTGCTCGTCAAGGGCTCGCGCTTCATGAAGATGGAACGGGTGGTGGCGGCACTGACCGCGACTGCAACCGGCGGGCACTGACCCGCAGGCAGGACAACAAACCAGGGCACGCCGAGGGGCGGCCCAGTAGGGAATCAAGTGTTACTCTGGCTGGCAGACTGGCTCGGCGAATATGTCCGGGCATTCAATGTATTCAACTACGTCACGCTGCGTGCGGTGCTGGCAAGCCTGACCGCGCTCGGCATCGGGCTGGCACTCGGACCGTGGGTGATCCGCAAGCTGGCCGAACTCAAGGTCGGGCAGGCGGTCCGTACCGACGGGCCGCAGACGCACCTCGTCAAGACCGGCACGCCGACCATGGGCGGCACGCTGATCCTGCTGTCGATCGGCATCACCACCCTGCTGTGGGCCGACCTGACCAACAAGTACGTCTGGCTCCTGCTGGCGGTGCTGTTCGGCACCGGAGCGATCGGCTTTTACGATGACTGGCGCAAGGTGGTCTACAAGGACCCGAAGGGCATTTCCGCCCGCGCCAAGATGTTCTGGCAGTCGGCCATCGCCATCTTTGCCGGTATCTACCTCATCAGCACGGCGTCGCTGCCGGCGGCCACCGAACTGATCGTGCCGTTCTTCAAGCACGTGATCTATCCGTTCGGCGTGGTCGGCTTCTGCATCCTCACCTATTTCGTGATCGTCGGCACCAGCAACGCGGTCAACCTGACCGACGGGCTGGACGGCCTCGCTGCCATGCCGGTGGTGATGGTGTCGGCTGCACTGGCGGTGTTTGCCTACGTGGCCGGCAACAGCGTGTTTGCCAGCTACCTGTCGCTGCCGCACATTCCGGGCGCGCACGAGGTGGCGGTGTTCTGCGCCGCCATGGCCGGTGCCTGCCTCGCCTTCCTGTGGTTCAACGCCTATCCGGCGCAGGTGTTCATGGGCGACGTCGGTGCGCTGGCGCTGGGCGCGGCACTGGGCACGGTGGCGGTGATCGTGCGCCAGGAAATCGTGCTGTTCGTGATGGGCGGCCTCTTCGTGATGGAAGCCCTGTCGGTGATGATCCAGGTGGCGAGCTTCAAGCTCACGGGCAAGCGGGTGTTCCGCATGGCGCCGCTGCATCACCATTTTGAACTCAAGGGCTGGAAGGAAACCCAGGTGGTGGTGCGCTTCTGGATCATTACCATGATGCTGGTCCTTGCCGGCCTTTCCACCCTCAAGCTGAGATAAACCGCCATGTACGCCGATCTGGGATTCGCCAACAAAACCGTGTGCGTGGTCGGGCTGGGCGGCAGTGGCCTGGCGGCGGCGCGTTTCCTGGCTCCGCGCGTGGGCCGGCTGGTGGTGGCCGACAGCCGCGAGGCACCGCCCAATGCCGGCCAGCTGGCCGGAGTGGCCGCGGGCGCCGAGCTGCGCGCCGGCGCGTTCTCTGCCGCGACGTTTGCCGGTTGCGACGTGCTGGTGCTGAGCCCCGGCGTACCGCTGGCGACGCCGGCGGTGGCTGCCTTTGCCGGCGAAGTGATCGGCGACGTGGAGGTGTTTGCGCGGGCGATTGACCCGCTGGCCATCCCGGTGATCGCCATTACCGGCTCCAACGGCAAGACCACGGTGACGTCACTGGCCGGTCATCTGGTGGCGGCCTGCGGGCGCCGCGTGGTGGTGGCCGGCAATATCGGACTGGCGGTGCTGGATGCGCTGGCCGACATCGAAGCCGGTGGCGAACTGCCCGAATGTTTCGTGCTGGAACTGTCCAGCTTCCAGCTGGAAACCACCACGAGCCTCAACGCCATCGCCGCCACGACGCTGAACATTTCCGAGGATCACCTCGATCGTTACCGCGACCTGCTCGCGTACGCCGATAGCAAGGCAGCGGTGTTCAACGGCGGCGGTGTGCAGGTGCTCAACCGCGACGACCTGTTCGTGCGGGCCATGGCGCGGCCGCAGCGGCGGCATGTGTGGTTTTCGCTGGAAGATGCCGGGGCGGATTACGCACTGGCCGAGCGTGACGGCCGTCACTGGCTGTGTGCCGGTGGCGAGGCGCTGTTGCCGTTTGACGCCATGCAGCTGGTCGGTCTGCACAATGCGGCCAATGCGCTGGCGGCGCTGGCGCTGTGCGAAGCCGCCGGACTGCCACGGGCCGGATTGCTGGCCGGGCTGACCACCTTCAAGGGGCTGGCGCACCGGGTCGAGCACGTCCTTACCCACGAGGGCGTGGACTTCATCGACGATTCCAAGGGCACCAATGTCGGTGCCACCGAAGCGGCCCTCAAGGGCATGACCCGGCCGGTGGTGCTGATCGCCGGTGGTGATGGCAAGGGGCAGGATTTCAGCCCGCTGGCACCGGCGCTGGCGCGCATCGGCCGGGCCGTGCTGCTGATCGGCCGGGATGCGCCGGTCGTGCGCCAGGCGCTGGCCGGACTGGCGCTGCCGCTGATCGACTGCGCCACGCTGGAAGAAGCGACCTGGCGCGGGTTCGAGCTGGCGCAGCCGGGGGATGTGGTGCTGCTGTCGCCGGCCTGTGCCAGCTTTGACATGTTCCGTGGCTATGCCCACCGGGCAGAAGTGTTCATTGCCAGCGCCCGTGAACTGGCAGGAGCGCAGCCGTGAAAGCCGTCTGGCAAGGCTGGTGGCGACGGGGGCGGGTGGTGGCGCGCAGCCTGCAAGGGCCGGTGCGTTCGCCGGCCGGGCTGGGTGAGCCGCGTTTTCGCACCTTTGACGAACCGCTGGCCTGGGTCATCGTTGCCCTGCTGACCATCGGGCTGGTGATGGTGTATTCCGCCTCGATTGCCTATGCCGATGCCGACCGCGCCACCCACAGCCGGTTTTATTACCTGATCCGGCATGCGCTGTCGCTGGGCGTGGCGCTGGGGGTGGGCTGGTGCGTGTTCCGGGTGCCGACGCGGATCTGGCAGCGCTGGGCGCCAAAGATTTTCCTGCTGGCGATCGTGCTGCTGGCGCTGGTGCTGGTGCCGGGGATCGGCAAGGTGGTGAACGGTTCGCGCCGCTGGATTTCGCTGGGCTTCATGAACCTGCAACCGTCCGAGCTGATGAAGCTGGCGGTGGTGGTGTATGCCGCCGACTTTACTTCGCGCAAGGCCGTGTACTTGCAGGGATTCTTTCTTGAAAGCCTGTGGAAGGGCTTTGTGCCGATGGCGGGTGCCATCGTGCTGGTCGGCGGACTGCTGCTGGCCGAGCCGGACTTCGGTGCCTTTGCCGTGGTGGCGGTCATTGCCATGGCTACCCTGTTTCTCGGCGGCATCAACGGGCGGATCTTTTTCGGCCTGCTGATCATCGGGGCGGTGGCGGCGGTGGGGCTGGTGGTGAGTTCTCCGTACCGGATGGAGCGCGTGGTCGGATTTCTGGACCCGTGGCAGGATCCGTACGGCAAGGGTTACCAGCTGTCGCATTCGCTGATTGCCTTTGGCCGTGGCGAGTGGTTTGGCGTCGGACTGGGGCAAAGCGTGGAAAAACTTTTTTACCTGCCCGAGGCGCACACGGACTTTTTGATGGCGGTGATCGGCGAGGAATTCGGATTTGCCGGCATTGCTACCGTGGTCGGATTGTTTGCCTGGCTGGTCTGGCGCGCGTTTCATATCGGACGCGAATCCAGAAAACTCGAAAGGCATTTCCAGGCGCTGGCGGCTCAGGCCATCGGAATCTGGATTGGCTGGCAGTGTTTCATCAATATCGGCGTGAATCTGGGTTTGCTACCGACAAAAGGTTTGACCTTGCCGCTTTTGTCCTATGGTGGAAGTGCAATTCTTGCAAATTGCATGGCTTTGGCAATCCTGCTGCGGATTGATTGGGAAAACCGGTTGCTGATGCGGGGTTACAAGGTGTAGTCCATTTGTGTTTTTCCGCCGGCAAACGGAAAAACGACCATGGATGACAGAATCCAGAAAAGGATTTCAACGTATGGAATCCAGATCAAGCCGGTAAAATTGCCGTGTGTTATCAACTGTTGGTTTTTGGCGTAAAGCAGGAATTGGCGAATTGAAATGAATCGGACAGCCTTGATCATGACGGGTGGAACCGGGGGGCACATTTTCCCGGCGCTGGCGGTGGCGGATGAATTGCGCCAGCGCGGCTGGACCGTGGTGTTCCTCGGCGCCGAGGGCGGTATGGAAACCCGTCTGGTGCCGGACCGTGGCTATCCGCTGAAAACGCTGGCCATCCGCGGCGTGCGTGGCAATGGCGTACGGCGCTGGTTGCTGATGCCCCTCATGCTGGCGCGGGCCGTGCTCAAGTCACTGGCCTTGCAGTTTGGCGTGCGGCCGGACGTGGTGGTGGGATTCGGCGGCTATACCGGTGCGCCGGGCGGGCTGGCTGCGCGCCTGCTGTGGAAACCCCTGGTGATCCACGAACAGAATTCGGTCGCCGGGCTGACCAACCGCGTGCTGTCGCACATTGCGACACGCACCCTGTTTGCCTTTCCCGGCGCGTTTGCCGGCAAGGCCGGTCTGGTCGGCAACCCGGTGCGGGCAGACATCGCAGCGCTGCCGGCGCCGGAAAGCCGCTTTGCCGGACGCAGCGGACCGTTGCGCCTGCTGGTGGTAGGCGGCAGCCTGGGTGCCCGGGTGTTTAACGAGGTGGTGCCCGAGGCACTGGTCCGCCTGCCGGCGGCGGAACGCCCGGTGGTGGTGCAGCAGGCCGGAGCAAAGCAGCTGGACGCATTGCGTGACAACTATGCCCGCGCTGGCGTGACGGCTGACTGCCGGGCCTTTATCGACGACATGGCCGCCGAATATGCCGCCGCTGATCTGGTGCTGTGCCGGGCCGGTGCACTGACCGTGGCCGAACTGGCCGCGGCTGGCGTAGCCAGCGTGCTGGTGCCGTTTCCGCATGCCGTGGATGACCACCAGACCGGCAATGCCGCTTTTCTGGCGGACGCCGGAGCCGGCATCCTGCTGCCGCAGTCCGGGCTGACGGCCGAGTCTCTGGCGGCCTTGCTGGCGGACATGACGCGCGACCGCTGTCTGGAGATGGCGGTGGCGGCACGCCGGCAGGCGCGTACCGATGCGGCCAGCCGGGTGGCGGATGTCTGCGAGGAGCTGGCCGAATGACGAACACGGGAAATGACTGGGCGCAAAACAGCAGTACCGGAAAAATCAGTATCCTTACGAGTTTTGCGCCAGCAAGCGGATTCAGAGCATGAAACACAAAGTCAGACACATTCACTTCGTCGGCATCGGCGGCGTCGGCATGAGCGGCATCGCCGAAGTCCTGCTGACGCTGGGGTATACCGTGTCCGGCTCCGATCTGGCTGCCAGTGCCACGACCGAGCGGCTGGCGGCAGCGGGAGCGCAGATTCATGTCGGCCATGCCGAAGGGCATGTGCACGGCGCCAATGTCGTGGTGACTTCAACGGCCGTGCAGGCTGACAACCCGGAAGTGATGGCTGCCCGCGCAGCCGGCATTCCCATCGTGCCGCGTGCGCAGATGCTGGCCGAACTGATGCGCTTCAAGCAGGGCATCGCCATTGCCGGTACGCACGGCAAGACGACCACGACCAGCCTGGTCGCCAGTGCGCTGGGACGCGCCGGACTGGACCCGACCTTCGTGATCGGCGGCCGCCTGACGGCCGCCGGCAGCAATGCCCGCCTGGGCTCGGGAGACTATCTGGTTGCCGAGGCCGACGAATCGGACGCCAGCTTCCTGTGCCTGTCGCCGGTCATGGCCGTCGTGACCAACATAGACGCCGACCACATGGATACCTACGGCCATGATTTCGAGCGGCTCAAGCAGGCATTCATCGATTTCTTGCAGCGGCTGCCGTTCTATGGCCGGGCAGTGTTGTGCATTGACGACAAACACGTACGTGAAATCCTGCCATTTGTCACCCGGCCGCTGACGACCTACGGCCTGACGCCTGATGCCGACGTCCGGGCGGACAACATCCGTCCGGTGGCCGGCCAGATGCTGTTTGACGTGGTCTGGCAGCAGCAGGGCGAAGAACAGCGCCACCCGGTCACGCTCAACCTGCCCGGACGCCACAACGTGCTCAATGCCCTGGCGGCCATTGCCATCGGCCTGGAATGCGGAGCCGACATCGGTGCGATTGCGGCCGGGCTGACAGAGTTTTCCGGTGTGGGACGGCGCTTCCAGCGCTATGGCGACATTGCCCTGCCCGCCGGAGGACAGGCGACGGTGGTTGATGACTACGGCCACCATCCGGTGGAAATGGCAGCCACGCTGGCCGCTGCCCGCGGGGCGTTTCCGGAGCGGCGGCTGGTGCTGGCTTTCCAGCCGCACCGCTATACCCGGACGCGTGACCTGTTCGAGGATTTCGTTGGCGTGCTGTCCACCGTGGATGCCTTGTTGCTGGCCGAGGTGTATCCGGCCGGTGAGGCACCGATCGTGGCGGCCGACGGCCGTGCGCTGGCACGTGCAGTGCGCGTGGCCGGCAAAGTGGAACCGGTTTTTGTGGAGCGTATCGCCGACCTGCCGGCCACGCTTCTGGATCAACTGCAGGACGGGGACGTGGTCCTGACCATGGGGGCGGGCTCGATCGGCCAGACTCCGGGCCGGCTCGTGACCTTGGCAGGAACCCAAGCAGCATGAATGAAACAATGAAGTCCAGATTTGGCAAAGTCGCCGTGATGATGGGAGGCAACTCCTGCGAGCGCGAAATCTCGTTGATGAGCGGGCAGGGGGTGCTGACCGCCCTGCGCGGGCAGGGCGTGGACGCCCATGCCTTTGATCCGGCCGAAAAGCCGCTTGCCGCCTTGCAGTCGGAAGGCTTTGAGCGCGTGTTCATCGCCCTGCACGGGGCGTTTGGTGAAGACGGTACCCTGCAAGGGGCGCTGGAAACCATGGGAATTCCCTACACCGGCTGCGGCGTGATGGCCTCGGCCATCGGCATGGACAAATGGCGCTCCAAGCTGGTGTGGAAGGCTGCCGGATTGCCGGTGCCGGATTTCCGCCTGCTGGCCGATGACAGTGATTTTGCCGCGATTGAGGCGGAGCTGGGCCTGCCCATGTTCGTCAAGCCGGCCTGCGAAGGCTCCAGCCTCGGCGTGACCAAGGTCCGCAAGGCCGGCGAACTGGCACAGGCCTACGCCGAAGCACGCAAGTTCGATCCCTTGGTGCTGGCCGAGCAGTTTGTCGGAGGGGGCGAATACACCGTGGCCCTGCTGGAAGGCCGGGCCCTGCCGGCGATCAAGATCGAACCGGCCACCGAGTTTTACGATTACGACGCCAAGTATTTTCGTGATGACACCGTGTACCGTTGTCCGGCCGGAATGGATGACGAACACGAGCTGGCCATGCGCCGCCTGGCCGAGCAGGGCTTTGCCGTGCTCGGTGGTAGCGGCTGGGGGCGGATCGACTTTCTCGTCGACGAGGCGGGGCAGCCGTATCTGCTGGAGATCAATACTGCACCGGGCATGACGACCCACAGCCTGGTGCCGATGGCCGCACGCGAGGCCGGGCTGACTTACGAAGCCCTGTGCCTCAAGGTGCTGGAAGCGGCACATGTGGGATAACCACCGGGCACTCGGCAGTCTGGCAAGCTTCCTGACCGGGCTTGCCCTGCTGATGGGTCTGGTGGCCGGAGGCTACTGGCTGGCTCATTCGCCCTGGTTTCCGGTGCGGGTGATCCGGATCGACGGCACGCTGAAACACGTGACGCCCGAACAGCTCAAGCTGGTGGCCGAAAGTGAACTGAGAGGAACGTTTTTCACCCTGAACCTCGACGCGACGCGCGAAACCTTCGAAAAACTGCCCTGGGTACGGCAGGCAGTGGTACGGAGACAATGGCCTGACCGTCTTGACATAGTCATTGAGGAATACGAGGCTGCTGCACGCTGGAAACATGCGGGCCTGCTTTCGACACAGGGTGAATGGTTTGATGCCGCTACCAGCGAATCCATGCCGGTAGTGGACGGGCCCGGCGGCAGCGAGCCGGATCTGGCGCAGGCGCTGGAGCGGTTTGGCCAGACCCTGCAGCCGGCCGGACTGAAAATTGCCGAGCTGGTGCTGTCTGACCGGCGGGCCTGGCGCATGAAGCTCGACAACGGGCTGGAGCTGGAACTGGGGCGCGACGAAGTCGGGCCCCGTCTGGACAGGTTTGTGGCGATCTGGCGGCAAGAGCTGTCCAGGCTGCCGTACAGGATGGAATACGTCGACCTGCGCTATCCCAACGGATTCGCGGTCAAAATGCCCGATTACGTACCGGGCAGGCAGCCGGCCCGGCCGGCGGCATGAGAGACAGGACACAGAGACAGAGCGGGTGGAGCGAACAGGTGAGCAAGCATAGGGATACGCAACAGATGCTCGTGGGGCTCGACATCGGCACCTCGAAAATCGTCGCCATCGTTGCCGAGGTGACCGACGAGGGCACCATCAACATCGTCGGCATGGGCGACACGCCGTCGCGCGGCCTGCGCAAGGGCATGGTCGTCAACATCGAAGCAACCGTCAAAGCCATCGAGGCCGCCGTGCGCGAGGCTGAACTGATGGCCGACTGCAAGATAAACGAGGTCTATACCGGCATCGCCGGCAGCCACATCAAGAGTGTCAATTCGCACGGCATGGTGGCCATCCGTGACCGCGAGGTCACGCAGGCCGACATCGACCGCGTGATCGACACCGCCCGGGCGGTGAGCATCCCGTCAGATCACCAGACCCTGCACGTATTGCCGCAGGAATTCTGCATCGACGGCCAGGAAGACGTGCGCGAGCCGCTGGGCATGTCCGGCGTGCGGCTGGAAGCGCGCGTGCACATCGTGACCGGCGCAGTCAGTGCCGCACAGAACATTACCAAGTGCGTGCGCCGCTGCGGGCTGGAGGCCAATGACCTGATCCTGCAACCGCTGGCCAGTGCCGAAGCGGTACTGACTGAAGACGAACGCGATCTGGGCGTGTGCCTGATCGACATCGGCGGCGGTACCACCGACATCGCCGTGCTGCGTGGCGGTGCGGTCCGGCATACCGCGGTGATTCCGATCGCCGGCGACCAGATCACCAACGACATTGCCATGGCCCTGCGGACACCGACCAAGGAAGCCGAGGAAATCAAGATTGCCCATGGCGTGGCCCTGAGCCGGCTGACCGATCCGGCGCAGATGATCGACGTACCCGGGGTGGGCGAACGCGGGCCGCGCCAGCTGTCGCGCGCCACGCTGGCCGAAGTGATCGAGCCGCGGGTTGAAGAGCTGTTTGTGCTGGTGCAGCAGGAACTCAAGCGGGCCGGTTTTGACGGCATGCTGGCATCCGGCATCGTGCTGACCGGTGGTTCAAGCCAGTTGCCGGGCATGTGCGAACTGGCCGAAGAGGTTTTCCACCTGCCCGTCCGGGTCGGCGTGCCGCAGTATTACGCCGGGCTGGCCGAGGTGGTGCGCAAGCCTTCGTACTCCACGGCAGTCGGGCTGCTGCTGCTCGGCAAGGAACAAATGGTGCGGCAGGCTCCGGTCAAGGTGGAGTCCGGCGGCATCGGTTCGATTTTCGAACGCATGAAATCGTGGTTTGGCAGCAATTTCTGAGCAGTGAGGGGTATCGTCCCCTGAAGCCGGCAGGGCGTTGCCGGCGGGGCGATGACAGATCGCAGGATTGGCAGATTTGAGGAGAGCAGTGTTATGAGCATGATGATTTACGAGATGGTGCAGGACGATGCACCGGCCCAGCAGGCCGTCATCAAGGTCATCGGTGTGGGGGGCGGTGGTTGCAATGCCGTCAACAACATGATCATTGCCGGTGTGCGCGGCGTGGAGTTCATTGCCGCCAATACCGATGCTGACTCGCTGGCGCAAAACCGGGCGCCGACCCGCATCCAGCTGGGCCAGACCCTGACCAAGGGCCTGGGTGCCGGCTCCAAGCCGGAAGTCGGCCGCAATTCGGCCCTGGAAGACCGCGAGCGCATCGCGGACGCCCTGCACGGCACCGACATGGTGTTCATCGCGGCCGGCATGGGCGGCGGAACCGGGACCGGTGCAGCCCCGGTGGTGGCTGAAGTGGCCAAGGAAATCGGCGTGCTGACCGTTGCCGTGGTGACCCGTCCTTTCGTGTTCGAAGGTGCCAAGCGGGTCGGTGTGGCGACCCAGGGCATTGACGAGCTGAAGAAGAACGTCGATTCGCTGATCGTCATTCCGAACCAGAAGCTGATGGACGTGCTGGGTGACGATGTCACCATGCGCGACGCCTTCCGGGCCGCCGACGACGTGCTCAAGGGCGCCGTGGCCGGGGTGGCGGAAGTGATCACCACGCCGGGTTTCGTGAACGTCGACTTTGCCGACGTGCGCACGGTGATGAGCCTGAACGGCATGGCCATGATGGGTACTGCCTCGGCCTCCGGCATTGACCGTGCCCGCGTGGCAGCCGAAGAGGCCGTGGCCAGCCCGCTGCTGGACGATATTACGCTGGTGGGCGCCCGCGGGCTGCTGGTCAACATTTCGACCGCGCCGGGCTGCCTGAAGATGAAGGAATACAGCGAAATCATGGAGATCATCACCCAGCTTGCCGATGCCGAAGCCGACATGAAGTTCGGTACGGCCGAAGTCGAAGGCATGCCGGAAGAAGAAATCCGGGTGACGCTGATCGCCACCGGTCTGGCACCGAACAAGAAAGGCCGCGAAGAACGCAATACCCGTCTGGAGGTAGTCCGTACCGGTACGGACGATGTGCCGCTGGAAATCGGCAACAGCGAAGCGCCGCCGCAGGCCCTGCGCTCCGGTCGCCGGGTGACGTCGACGGCTGACTTTGCCAATCCGTCGGTGATGGAAAACTATGATATTCCGGCATTCCTGCGCAAGCAGGCGGACTGATTGGCGCGGCCTATCAGGAAGGGCAGGGGAATCAATCGGCGCTCGTCCGCGTCCGTGATACCCTTGGCCGTCCTGTTGTCTGCCTGAAGTCAGGTTGTCTTTTCCATGATCCATCAGCGCACTCTCAAGGCTCCGGTCACTGCCAGCGGAGTCGGGTTGCACTCGGGTGACCGTATCCGGCTGACGCTCCGGCCGGCACCGCCCGACACCGGAATCGTCTTCCGGCGGACCGACCTGCCCGAAGCCGCGGACATCCTGTGTTCGCCCGAACTGGTCAACGACACGCGCCTCTCCTCAACGCTGGTCACGCCCGACGGCGTGCGTGTCGGAACCATCGAGCACCTCATGAGTGCGCTGGCCGGGCTGGGTATCGACAACCTGTACGTGGAGATGACGGCGCAGGAAACGCCAATCATGGACGGCAGTGCCGCACCTTTCATCTATCTGCTGCAAACGGCCGGCATCGTCGAACAACCGGCGAAAAAGCGCTTTATCCGGGTGCTGGAGCCGGTCGGTGTGGCCGAAGGTGACAAATGGGTCCGGCTGGAGCCGTACGACGGCTTCCAGGTGTCGCTGGAAATCTCGTTTGACCATCCGGCCTTCCGGCTGGCACCGCAAAAAGTCGACATCGACTTTGCCCGGACCAGCTACATCGACGAAATCGCCCGTGCCCGCACCTTCGGCTTCATGTACGAAGTCGAAACCATGGCCAGGATGGGCCTGGGGCGCGGCGGCAGTCTCGACAACGCCATCGTGATCGATGACGAATTCGTCCTCAACCGGGACGGGTTGCGTTTTCCGGACGAGTTCGTCCGGCACAAGATCCTCGACGCCATCGGCGACCTTTACATCATCGGCCATCCGCTGATTGCGGCCTTCAGCGGCTACAAATCCGGCCACGCCATGAACAACCAGTTGTTGCGCCAGCTGCTGGCCCGGCCGTCCGCATGGGAATACGTGACCTTCAGCCATTCCGAGGATGTGCCGTCGAGTTTTCACCGCATTCCTCATCTGGCGTAGCGCGCACCATGATGTTCTTCCGCCTGTGGCTGCTGGGTACCATCCTTGGTGGTGGCTGGGCACTGGTGACCTTCCTGCTGACGCGCAACCGCCATTACCTTGGCCTGCTCGGACGCATCGTCATGCTCTCGGCCTTGCTGGCCGGTGGCCTGGCCGGCCTCGTCTGGCTGCAACAGCACTACAACTGGTGGTAAACGCATGAGCTCTCCCCTGACGCATTTCGATCCGGCCGGACAGGCCCACATGGTGGATGTCGGCAGCAAACCCGAATCCGCCCGTGTCGCCGTGGCCGAAGGGTGCATCCGCATGCAGCCGGCCACTTTTGCCCTGGTCGAATCCGGCGGGCACAAGAAAGGCGACGTGCTGGGCATTGCCCGCGTTGCCGCCATCATGGGGGCCAAACAGACGCCGGCACTGATTCCGCTGTGCCACCCGATTGCCCTGACCCGTGTTGCGGTAACGTTTGACCTTGATCGCCAGGCCAGCAGTGTCCGCTGCCAGGTCACGGCCGAAACGGTCGGCAAGACCGGCGTCGAAATGGAGGCGCTGACGGCGGTCAACGTGGCGCTCCTGACCATCTACGACATGTGCAAGGCGGTCGACCGCGGCATGGTCATGGAGGGCGTGCGACTGCTGGAAAAAGCCGGCGGCAAGTCCGGCCACTGGACTGCTGCACAGGAATGACCGGCGCAGGTACGCAACAGGCAAAAGCCCGTCAGTGACGGGCTTTGTTGTGTCTGCTGCCGATGTGCCGCCGGTTTGATCCGGCGTCGGCCGCGTGCGGGAATGCCGGCCGTGACCGGGAGCGGTGCAAAACGCAGGAGAGCCTCTCGGCAGCGTTGTCCCGGAGGTCTTGTCGTGTGTCACCGCAGCTTCCAGAGGCGTTTTTCCGTGCTGCCGGTTTCTTCAGTTGTGCTGACCTGTGGGCATCTGCATGTCTGGTGCAGCACGTACCGGCTGCCGGCGCCGCGCGTTTTGCCCAGAGCGTTACGGCAGACACGGCCTGCCGTTGCCTCAGGCCGGGGGAGGGGAACTGTCGGAACGGATGGCAATGAACGGCGCGGCAGGCGTATCGAGCCAGCGGTAGTAATGACAGGCACGGGCGCTGCAACCACCGCAACTGCCGCCCTGGCAAGGCGCCGGCTCGACGGCGATGCGGCCCTTGCGCTGCCAGTGCGCCAGCAGGGCCTCGACCGTGGCGGCCGGCACGCCCAGCGTACCGGCCAGCTCGTCCAGCGAAGCCAGCCTGCGGGCCTGCAAGGCTTCGCGCAGGGCAATCAGCATGAGCACTTGCCGCAGCCGCAGCCACCGCAACCTTCGGCGGTGGCCAGTTCCGGTGCCATGCCGCGCTGGCCGATCTGGCGCAATACCAGCAAGGCCAGTGCGGCGCAGACAAACACGGCGGCCATCCAGCCTCCGGCTTCGCCCGGATGCGTGGCGAGGCGGCTGGTCTGGTAGGTCAGCGTGGCCGTACCCCATGCCAGCGCGAAGGTCCAGCCAGCGACGATGACGGCCCAGCGTGGTCCGGCTTCGCGCCAGACCGCCCCCATGGCGGCTACGCACGGGGTGTAGAGCAGCACGAACACGAGGTAGGCAAGGCCGGCGCTGGCGCCGCCAAACAGCTGTGCCATCTGACCAAAGGTGCTTTCGTGCAGGTTCTTGTCTTCGGCCAGCGTGCCCTGGTCTTCGCTGGCCACCTTCAGGCCCAGCGGGTCCAGCACGGCATCCGACAGGCCGGCCAGGTTGGCCGGAATGGTGGCGAATGCCGCCTCGATGCCAGCAACCGGATCGTAGCCGGCGTCTTTGGCGTCGGCATGCTCGCCGCCGGCATGGCGGGCCAGCTGGCTGTAGAGGGCATCCAGCGTGCCGACCACGGCTTCCTTGGCAAAGATGCCGGTAAACAGGCCCACGGTGGCCGGCCAGTTGTCCGGCTGGATGCCCATCGGGGTAAACACCGGGGTAATGGAGCGGCCCACGGCCGACAGCACGGACTTGTCGCTGTTTTCGTTGCCGAAGCTGCCGTCGGTACCCAGCGAGTTGAACAGGCTCAGTACCACCACGACGCAGACGATGACGCGGCCGGCGTTGACCACGAACGAGCGCAGGCGCATCCAGGTGTGGGTGAGCACGCCGCGCAGGTTGGGCAGGCGGTAGGGCGGCAGTTCCATCACGAACGGCGTGGCTTCGCCCGGCAGCAGGGTGCGCTTCATGGCCAGCCCGGTCAGGATCGCCATGGCGATGCCCAGCAGGTAGAGGCCGAACACGACGTTCTGGCCGTTGCTGGGGAAGAACACGGCGGCAAACAGGGCGTAGACCGGCAGGCGGGCGCCGCAGGACATGAAGGGCACCATCATGATGGCGGTCAGGCGGTCGCGGGTGCTGTCGAGCGTGCGGGTGCCCATGATGGCCGGCACGTTGCAGCCGAAGCCGACCAGCATCGGCACGAAAGCCTTGCCCGGCAGGCCGATGGCGCGCATGGCCCGGTCGATCACCATGGCGGCGCGGGCGAGGTAGCCGGAATCTTCAAGGAAGGCGAGGCACAGGAACATGGCCATGACCACCGGGATGAAGGTGGACACGGTCTGGATGCCGCCGCCGACGCCGTGGGCGAGGATGGCGGTCAGCCACTCCGGTGCGCCGGCCAGCCCGAGCAGGTGGGCCGTGCCGTCGACCAGCAGGGTGCCGGTCAGGCCGTCGAAAAAGTCGATGAACACGGCGCCGAGGTTGATGGCCAGCAGGAACATCAGGTACATCGACAGCAGGAAAATGGGGATGCCGAACACGCGCGAGAGCACGATGCGGTCAAGCCGCTCGGTGGTGCTGATACTGGCGCTGCCGGGCCGGGTGATGACCTGACGGCACAGGTTGTCGATCTGCTCGTAGCGCGAGCTGGCCACCACGATGTCGACGTCTTCGCCGTGCAGTTCCGGCCATTGGTCAGCAGGCAGGCGGCCGCATTCGAGGTCGGCCACCCACTGCTGGCGGGTGCGTCCCGGCTGCCGGGCCTGTTGTTGCTCCAGCCACTGTTCCAGTGTGGCGCCGAGGGTGGCAGCAGGACGGGGAACACGGGCGGCGGCGCGGGCTATCGCCTGGCGCAGGGCTGACAGGCCGGTGCCGCTGCTGGCGCTGACGGCGATGACCGGGCAGTCGAGGGCGGATTCCAGCGCGGCGAGGTCGAGCTGCTCGCCCCGGTCGTGCACGACGTCGATCAGGTTGAGCACGACCAGCATCGGCCGGCCCAGTTCCAGCAGTTGCAGGGTCAGGTACAGGTTGCGTTGCAGGTTGGAGGCGTCGACGACGTTGATGAGCAGGTCGGCTTCGCCGCTGACGGCGTAGTCGCGGGCGATGCGTTCGTCTTCGGAAATGCCGGCATTCTGGCTGTCGATGGCATAGGTGCCGGGCAGGTCGACCAGGTCGTAAGGCTGGCCGTCGACGCTGAAGTGTCCGAGCTTGCGCTCGACGGTAATGCCGGGCCAGTTGCCGACGCGCTGGTGGGCTCCGGTCAGCGCGTTGAAAAGGGTGGTCTTGCCGCAGTTGGGATTACCGACCAGTGCGAGTGTGCGTGCCTTCATGCGGCCTCCCGCTGGACGGATACCACGGCAGCTTCGCTGTGGCGCAGGCACAGGCGGAAGCCGCGCAGCGAAACTTCGATCGGGTCGCCGAGCGGCGCGACGCGTACGACTTCAACCGTGCAGCCCGGGGTGATGCCCATGGCCAGCAGTTTGCGGCGGAAGGGGCGTGCCGCTTCTCCCAGGCCCGCGACGGTGGCGCGATCGCCCGGTTTGAGTTGCCCCAGATGCTCAAGCTCCATGCCTGAAACCCTTCGTGCGAATATGGTCATGATTGCCGCTGCGACCGTTGTGCCGCAATTCAATAGCGGGAATCAATCTCGTTTATGAACCGGGCAAATTGAATCACCAGCGGGCGGCAGGGTCAAGCAAAAGACCGGTCAGGTTCCGCCTTGGCGGGCCAGGAGCCGGGCCAGTGCCAG
>RRZU010700056.1_pt1 | contig 42558 bp, 36 predicted proteins | sample 2165561 | NCBI WGS metagenome assembly RRZU01 (sample SAMN10456909, study PRJNA506462) | wastewater metagenome | isolation source: wastewater sludge | place: USA: Moscow, Idaho | reverse complement strand
CCGCTATCGCCTCAATATCCGATTCTCCTGATCGACTGCCCGAGCCCGGCCACGCCGGGCTTTTTGTTGATGGCTGCGGGGGGGGGCATCCCCATAGGCGCTAACTTAAGGGTGGGCACTTGGAATCATGATGCAATTCCTCGGGCAGATGCGAACGACCGATTCCATAAACATTAACTGGCAGGCCCTGATCGGACTGGCAGTCTCTGATAACGCGGCTGTCGCAATCCGTTGATCTCGAAGCGACGGCGCGGGAGACCGGCGTGCGCATGCGGCGGCGTGTCTTTCCATCTGCGGCGAAACTGTCGAATCCGGGTTTCAGGACAGTTCTATCCGCTCTATCCCCTTGAGGAAGCGGTTGATCACGTCGAGTTCGTCGTCGGAAATGCCTTCGATCAATTCGGCATAGCGCGACCGGAGCTGATGGTATGCCGAAAGCAACCGCTCCTGCTGGCCCTCTACGGGTTCGATGATGATGCCGCGCCGGTCGTGGCTGTTGGGAACGCGCCGGACGAAGCCCGCCCGTTCCAGCCGGTCGATCGCCGCGGTCGCCGAGCCGGTCGAGATGCCGAGATAGTCCGACAGCATTGTCGGCGTCACCGGCTCGTCGGCCGTCTCCAGCAATTCCAGCGAAGCGAGATCGGTTCCGTGGATACCCAGCCTGCGTGCGACGGTGGCGTCCAGCCTTAGCACCTTGCGAAGCACCGACCGCAAATCGCGCCGCAACTGTTGCTCCTTTTCCAATCGGGAATCCGCTGCCCTTGTCATGTCGTGCCGTTGCATCTATATGGCTCTACCATAGAGTTACTTGACAGCACATATAATGCCGACTTGCCCACAGCGCCAGATGGATTGTTCCGCATGACAACCGAGAGGACCCCACAGCCTGGAGACGATGCCGGTGACGTTGAACACGCGCCGGCGACACCACTGGTCACCAGGCAAGATGCAAGTGAGCCGGAGCCTGAATCGGCTCCCGTCACCCTCGAGGACGAAGCTGCTCCCAATGCGGAGCCGTTGCCCGGAAATCGAGGAAACCCCGCAAAGAAAATCGCGGCGCTGCTCGTGGTTGTCCTGGCGGTGTTCGTCAGTTGGTATGCGGTCTCGGACCGGCTCGCGCCCTATTCGTCGAGAGGCACGGTGTCGGCCTATGTTGCGCAGATTGCCCCGAGGGTCGCCGGGCAGGTGACCGAAGTCTTCGTCGAGGACAACACGATCGTCGATCAGGACGAGCCGCTGTTCCAGCTCGACCGCCGTCCATTCGAACTGGCGGTCCGTCAGGCGGAGGTTGGTCTGGCGCAGGCCGTTCAGGCGACTGACGCCTCGGCAGCGGCGATCGCCTCGTCTCAGGCACGCGTGTCCCAGGCGCGGGCCAGTCTCGAGAACGCGCGCACCGCCGCCAACCGGACCGCGTCGCTCTTCGAGCGAGGAGTGGTGGCCCAGGCGCAGGTCGACAACGCAAGGGCCGAGTTGCGTGTCGCCGAAGCCCAACTCGAAGCCGCCGAGGCCGACCTGCAAAGCGCCCTGCTGCAACTGGGCAAGGACGGCGGCGCGTCAAATCCGCAGATCATGGCGGCGCAACTCCAACTGGAGCAGGCGCAGCTCAACCTTCTCTATTCGACCGTCACCGCGCCGACCCGTGGCGTCGTCACCAACCTGCAACTTGCCATCGGTCAGTTCGCGGCGGCGGGCTCGCCCGTAATGACCTTCTTCGATTCGCGCGGAGCGTGGATCACCGCCGATCTGCGTGAGAACCAGATCGGCAACATCGAACCCGGCGACGAAGTGGAAATCCTGTTCGACGCCATGCCGGGCCAGACCTTCAGGGGGCGCGTCCATTCGATCGCATGGGGTATCGATCCGGGCCGCACCTCGGCCGGCGGCCTGATGCAGAACCGTCCGGAAAACCAGTGGTTCGAGCCGGCCCGCCGCATGCCGGTCCACATCGAGCTTGAGGGCGGCATGCAGGCGTGGCCATTGACCGTCAAGGCAGGCGCCAAGGTCAGCGTCGTCGTCTATGCGGGAGGGACCGGAACGCCGATCTCGGGCGTGGCCTCGACACTTCTCAAGATACAGTCCTGGCTATCCTATCTGTATTGAGGTCGATCCATGTATGTCGCACCGCGCCCGCATGTCGATGACGATCCGCTGTTCGCGGTCCGGCTGTCGAGCGCGGCGGTCGTCGGCTTCGGCCTGGCGATCCTGCTTCAGTCACCGATGCCGATGTTGCCCCCGGCGCTGATCGTCGGCCTGATGGCCGGCATGCGCAAGGCGTTCGATCCGAAGAAGGCGGTCGGCGGGCCTGTGGCGATGATCATCATGGTGATCTTGATATCCGGGCTGGTGGAATTGGCGCGGCCGATGCCGCTGGTTCTCATCACGCTGACGGGCGCGCTGTGCGTTCTGTCCTATTACATCATCCTCAGCACCGGCAACCCGATCGGCATGCTGGTCGCGATCGTCGCGGTTCTGATGTCCGTCATGCGCATGTCGTCCGCCGTGATGATGGACTACATGCGCGACGGCTTCATCGAGGCGAGCCTGTGCGCCCTTGTCGCCATACCCCTTCTCTACGCTGTGTTCCCGCCGCGTGCGAAGGAAATGATGGTCGAGATCTACCAGCCGGCCAGCGAAGGCCATCACGTGCTGCGCGCATTCATCCGGGGCGGCGTCCTGCTGCTCCTGTCGTTCTGGCTCTATGCCGTTCTCGATGCGGCCAATCTGATGCTCGCCGTCGCCGCCGTCTTCGTGCTGGTATTTCCGACACGCGAACAGCTCTATGCCGAGGCGTGGGAACGTACTCTCGCCACGATGATTGGCGCGGCGATCTCGTTCGCCATCCTCTATTCCTTCGACTACATGGCGCACTTTCCCGTCCTGCTGATCCTTGTGTTCCTGGGTGGTCTCTTTCTCGCGAGCCGGATGATGAACGGCTCCCATCCGCCGATGGTCTACCAGTTCGCTTTCTCGGTCATGATCTCGCTCGTGGCCGGCGCGTTGTCGACGCAGAACCCGGTTTCGGCCAGCACGCTGCGCATCGTGCTCACGCTTGTCGGAGCGGTCGGAGCCGCATTCCTGACAGCCCTCCTCGAACGCCTGTTGATCGGCGACGAAGCGCATGACAGGCTGATTGTCCCGGAGCCGTGATTGTCCCGCCAGCATAGCGGCGTGCCCGCGATCGGTGCAGGTCTTCAGCCCGGTGCAGTCGGGTCCAGCGTCATCCGGATCTGTCGCCTGATTGACACCCCTCCGCAAACTACCTACGAAAGGGAAGGCCATGCCCCACAAGCGTTAAGTCAAGGGGATGGTTGCATTCCTTGCATCAGCAGCCTGGTTCTTCCTGCGTCTCGGTGGATCGCAAATGTGGCGCATGATGCCGGCGAAGCTGTTCGAGATTTCGCTCGCCGTTCGCACCGTCAAGATAACGGTGAGGATCGCATGCCGTAGGAGGCTATGCAGCCGCCACAGCGACATGGGCCTGGTTGACCACGGTTTCGTCGTCGCAGGGGGGAGAGTCGAGAACGTCGGTGACGGCCTCTTCGATCATCAGCGCCAGGATAAGATGCGCCGTCAGCCAGGTTCTGGCCAATCGCACGTCCCTGGCCGGAAGCTTGTGGATGCCAAGACCACTCTTGAGACGCTTGAAGGCGAGTTCGATCTGCCAGCGCAGCCGATAGACGTCCAGAACGGCTTTAGCCGTCATGTCGGCTGCCGGGATCGACGTCAGCAACATGACGAACCCCGTCGCCGCGACGGTTGTCGGCAGCATGACCTGACTGGAACGGCGGCGCTGATGTCTACTTATTGCCGACTTCAAGGAGCGTTCCGCCGCTTCGGCATCTTTCCGTTTGATGATGAGCCTTGCCTGAAACAGAGGCTTGCCGCGTCCCTTCTGCTTGTGGCCAGAGTGTTCGATGAAGACATCGATCTCGCGGACTTGGCCAATCCGCATCGGCGCATAAACGGCATTCCAGTCGACCGGATGGCCATCCATAATGACGATGCGTATGGTGCGCCAACCTGAGCGGACGATGAAATCGGCGCCGGCGGCAATCACCTTTTCCAATGACGGCGCACGGGCATAGGCGAAGAGCTTGGCCTGAGGCCCGAGGAAATCCACGCCGACATGCTTCCGGAGGACAAGGTCCGGATGGCTGGCGAACTGGCTGCCCGCGGCAAGGTCGCCTTCGTCGGCGATGGCGTCAATGACGCAGCGGCCCTGGCTCGCGCCGATGTGGGTATCGCTATGGGCGCCGCCGGGTCGGACGTCGCACTGCAGGCGGCGGACGTGGCTCTTCTTTCGGAGGATATGGGGCGTCTTGCGGAAGCCCATCGCCTGGCGCGCCGCACCTCGCGGATCATCCGGCAGAACCTCGCCTTCGCCATGGGTGCGATGGCGATCCTTGTCACGGGCGGCCTGTTCTTCGAGCTTCCCCTACCGCTCGCCGTGATCGGTCGCGAAGGCGGAACGGTTCTGGTGGTGCTCAACGGCCTGCGCTTGCTGAGGGACCCTATCAGGCGCGGCAAAGCCAAGCCAACGTCACGAGATCAGGTCGCGACGGCCGCCAGCATCGTTGCTCCCGTCCAACGGCATGCCTACCGCAGGAAGATCCCGCGGCGCGCCGGTTGAACGCGACGACTCTCCAACTCGTTTCCGACATGGAGAAGGTTGGATATCAGGCCCATCCCCTCCGCCACTTGCACAGTGCAAACCCGAAAACAGGTCCCTTGCAGGGCCTTTTTCTTTATGTGCCAAAGGGGTTTGCAGGCACCGTCCGCCCTTCGGAGACGGCCCAGCCGCGCGAGATCGGTCTCCGAACGCCCAGCGTCTCTTTCCACCCGCCCCTCGCTCTCGGCGAGACGGATTCAAAACCCCCATACATTTCAATGAACTGACGGGGTCGCGTGGCGCCCGTGTTTCGCTGGTTCCGGCTTGCCTCAAAGCAGATGGCGACGCGACACGGGCGGCGTGGTCGTTGGTATGTCTTGGGAGTTTTGCGCGAAGTTCCTGGGGAGCAGTAGAGATCGAAAAGATCAGGGGGCAACCGGCGTGGAGGAGGCTCGCGCGGGATCAGGGCAGACTATCGGGTGAGCCTTCACCAGGTTCTTGGGAGATCACCAGCCTTCGCCGTGGATCTGTTTCCTCGGCATTCCCCTGAAGCCATGCAAGGATGACCTCGCGTTCGAACTGGGCGAAGCTGAGCAGGATGTTCAGCGTCAACCGCCCCATCGAGGTGGTCGTGTTGAAGGACTGCGTGACCGAGACGAAGGTGACGCCGTTGCGGTCGAAGACCTCGACCAGCTTCGAGAAATCCATCAGGGCGCGGCTGAGCCGGTCGATCTTGTAGACCACGACCACGTCGATCAGCCCGTCGTCGATGTCGGCCAGCAGCTGTTTCAGCCCCGGCCGGTCCAGATTGCCGCCCGAGAAGCCGCCGTCGTCATAGCGGTCGCGGGTGGCGACCCAGCCCTCGGATTTCTGGCTGGAGATATAGGCCTCGCAGGCCTCCCGCTGGGCGTCGAGGCTGTTGAATTCCATGTCGAGCCCTTCCTCGCTCGACTTGCGGGTATAGATGGCGCAGCGCAGGCGGCGGCCGGGGCGCGTGTTCATGTCCATGGTCAAACCTCCCTAGGTCGGACCTGCAGCCCGAAGAAACGATAGCCGTTCCAGCGCACGCCGGTGATTTCCCGCGCGATGCCGGAGAGCGATTTGTACTTACGGCCCTGCCACTCAAAACCGTCCTTCAGCACGGTGATGGTGTGCTCGATCCCGTTCCATTCCCGGATCAGCCGCGTGCCTGCCACCGGATTGCGGGGATCCGCGATCTGGTTCTTGCGGCGGGAGACGCCCTCGACCTCGTCGGCAAGCAGGTCCAGCATGCGGCGGGTCTCGTGGTCGGGCCCGCCATAGGTCAGTTCCTGCAGGCGATAGGCGATGCGGGCCTCGAGAAAGGCGCGGCTGTTGTTCGGTGCGGCGCTGCCGAGGAGCCGTTCCCATTCGGTCTTCAGCTCTTTCACCGACATGGTCTTGAGCGCGGCGATGCGCGACAGGACGCTTTGGTCCAGGCGCGCGTCCTGCCCCGGTCTAGGCGGCGTTATCTTACTGTGATGCTTCATCAATTCCTCCGATGCGGATGCGTTTCCTGCGACGACCACCGCTCTTTCGGAGCGGGTAGTCCACGGAACTGTCTCCGTCGTCGGGCGATAAAGAACTGGACTTCCCGGCAGTCAGGCGAACGACGCCTGCGGCGAGGATGCGACCCAACTCGGCAAGCCGGGCATCAGGGGTCATGCGTTCAGGGCATAGAGGATTGGGCCCGGAAACCGGGTCTTCGGGGGGAATGGACATGGCGGGTTTTCGCGACTGTTGTGATAGGCGAAATGTGTCGCGAAATCAGAAAAATATCAAGTAAATCAGTTTATTACGGCATCATTCGGTTGCTGCGCACCGTGGCGAAAATCTGCGTAGCTGAAATGTCCCCGTGCCGACCTATCGGTCGGGCGGATGCGCCGAATCAACTCGTCCACCCGTCCATGAACTTGTCGTAGCTGTCGAGGATCGGCTCCTCCTCGAAGTCCCGACCATAGACGGCGTCGTCGAACTGCAAGATGGTCAGGGACAAGTCCAGAAACTCGGACACCAATGCCAGTTCCCGCACTGGCTCGGACCCGCGACTGAAGTTCCAGACGCCAGCCGGTCGCTGGACCGGCTGGTCCGAGACAAATCCCCTCTCGTCGGCGCCGAGGGCAGCCAGCGCATCGTCAGGGATCTGCATGCCCGATCGCACGAAGATCCCGCTCTTGAGAGCAGACTTGCTGGCACGCCCCCACCTTGCGAAACCGTCACGCGCGACGATCATGACGGCCCGCCGGTCCGTGAAATCGATCCACTTCCGGCAGGCGGCCAGCAGCGAAACGCCATAGCGATCAGTGATGTGGTTCAGAAGGTCGACGGTCATTTCTTCGCCGTTCACCTGCTCACGGTAGTCATCGAGCGGCATCAGCAGGTAGGAGGCGAAAGTGTCCGCCTCTTCCTCGCGTTGTCGTTCTGCCTCCTGCCAGGCATTCGGCAGCAGCGGTTTGCATTGAAAATCGCAATCGCGCTGGAGGGTTCCGCTCTTGTAATCCCGATCGGACAGGACGGGGCGATGAAGTTGGTAGTGACCGAACTCATGCGCGATGGTGAAGCGAACGCGGCCGCGATACCGGGGGTCGTCGTTATAGACGATGTGCCATTCCGGGCGCTTTCGGTGCGGCCGGAGCATTCCCTCGAAACCCGGGAGCTCGCCACCCACGATTTTCCCGATCGGGTCCGCGTTGTTGCGGGAGACTTCTCGCGCCAGGGCTTCGACGTCGACCGGAAAGCGGTCTTCGCCCAGAACATGCCGGAGCATGATCGAGAGCCGGTTTGCCTCTTGCTGGGGAGATTTCTGCTTTCCGCTCGTCATCAATCGTCGTCCAAAGCATCCAGGATGCGTCGCAGGCGTTCTTTCTCCGGCGCCGCCATCTTCTTGTATTTTCTGAAGAAAGCTATGTCCTCGGCGTTTTCCTCTTCTTTTTCACCGTCACCGGCCAATAAGTACTCGACTGTGGTGTCGAGCGCGGTGGCGATCATGGCCAGCTTCTCGGCCGAGGGACGAACGACTTCCTTGTTCTCTATTTCCCACATGTAGCTCTTGCTGGAGCCGACCCGCTCGGCGAGTCCCTCCAGGGTCAATCCGCGCTTTCGCCTCTGCTCGCGAACGCGCTCCCCTAGTGGTGTTGGCACGGCAATACCCTTTTCGTTGGTGGTTCGTTTTTACGAACTTCTAGTCCTTGACACGCCATACGCGCAATCCCTATCTTCTGCGCAGGTTCGCTACTACGAACTTTGATTCCCGTTGAAACAAGACCAGGAGGCCAGAATGGCTGTTGGAAAGAACCCGGGCACGCATCATGTCGTGCCGAATGCAGAAGGCGGCTGGGATGTCCGCCGCGGTGGTGCGGCGCGCTCAAGCGGGCACTTTGATACCAAGCAGGACGCCGTCCAGCGTGCGCGCGAAATCAGCCGCAACGCGGATACCGAACTGAAGATCCACAATCGTGACGGACGGATCGCGCAGTCGGATTGCGGCACAGCTAAAGGCCGGCGCGGCGACCTATGCAGGCGAGCCCGTGCGCCACGCCGCTGGGTTCCGTCATCTCTGGGTGGGAGAACGAGAATTCAAGTTTGGCGGCGACAAACAACGTCAGATCATCGAGTACCTCTTCAATGCCTGGGAATACGGTGAGAAAAACGTCAGCTCTCAGGCTATGCTCGCAGAGCTCGAGTTCGGCTTGAAAAGCAGGATCAGGGACATTTTCAAAGGCCACAAGGACTGGCAGGACTTGATCGAGGTGGCAGGCGGATCCTGTCGGTTGCGCATTCGCGAGCTTTTGAAAAAGGAAAGCTCTAGCGCCGATTGATTGCGTCCTCGGCGATTTGAAGTTGTTCCATGATCCAGTCGAAAGGCGGTGCCTCGCCGAGCATCATGCCCTGCATCGCCGCATAGTCGTCCTCGATTGCTGCGCGCAATTCGGCGGCCGGCACGACGCAGATCGAGCCTGGGGTGGCCTCTTCGAATTTCTTCCATGCCTGCCTGAAAGCGATGAGGTTGTGTTCGCGCACGGCCGCAAGCAGCCCGTCGTCGGTCAGGGCAGCGCGCCCAATCTCCGTGTCGGTAATCATGGCGACGTCATAGTAGTGGCGGGAAATCCTGTCGCTGTCGGCAGGCACACGTCCTTCGTCACGATGACCGCAGAACGCGCCGTGCAAAATCAGAAGTTTCTCCAGGTAGCCGAGACTCAGCTGCCGGCGCTGTCGCTCCTCCACAGCCTGTGCCAGCAGTCGCGCGACGAGGTCGGCGATCTCATCCGGGTTGCGTTCCGCGTCGACCAGCGCGCGCTCTGACGTTTTTAGCAGATCCGAAGCGTAGAGCATCAGCAGCCAGATGTTGCGCACGGGGATGCGCCCGATGAAGCCCGTAGCCTCGTGCGACAGATTTGTCGCGGCGGTCACCATCCCTGCAGCAGCTTCTCGACGGCATCGCGCGCTGATTTTGGGGCATCGAACCAGTATTCATCGAGAAGTGGTCCGATTTCCGTTTCGGCAACCTGTCTGAACCACTCGCGCGTAGCGTCAGGTTCGAGTCTTGCCGTCGGCGTCACGTAGCTATGCCCGATCTCGAACTGGCGGCCAAATGCCTCACCGATCTGCGCATTCAGCGCCACGATACGCCGTTCGATGTCGTCGACGAGGGCGGGGTCGACGCCGCCTTTTTCGGTTACCCACCGCCGCCAGGCTTCACCCAGCCTCGGCTCAAGACCGACGAAGGCGAAGCGCCTGCGGAACGCGAGGTCGACCAGCGCCAGCGAACGGTCTGCGATGTTCATCGTGCCAATGACAAAGAGATTCTCGGGCACATGAACCGGGCGGCGTTTGCCGTCAGAATCGGGATAGCAGAGTTCGAGCGCCTCGCGCGGCGTGCGTTTTCCAGCCTCGAGCAGGGTAAGCAGTTCGCCGAAAATCTGTGCGGGGTTACCGCGGTTGATCTCTTCGATGATTACGACGAAGCGGGCTTCTGGCCGGCTCAGCGCCGCACGGATCGCCTCCATGAAGACGCCGTCGGCAAGGGTCAGCTTGCCATCGCCGCTCGGACGCCAGCCGCGCACGAAATCCTCGTAGGAGAGGTTTGGGTGGAACTGGACCGCACGGACGCGCGCCTCGTCGCGTTCCCCCATCAGTGCGAACGCGAGGCGCTTGGCCATCCAAGTCTTGCCCGTTCCCGGCGGTCCCTGCAGGATCAGGTTCCAGGACCGCGACGTTGTCGAACTCCTGCTCAGCGATGTGGGTCGCCAAGCCGGATGCGTCGCCGACGTTTATGAGCCCGAAGGGCTTCTCAGCCTGGCCGACGCGCAACATGATCTCGTTCTCGTCGCCCTTGATCCGGGCAATCGACAACTCACCACCGGCCCTGTTCTGAAAGAGCTTTTCGAGGATGTCGCGGAACAGGTCGCCGGGCTTCCAGCCCTCCCGAAGCATGAGCTGCTGCAGGTAGACGAAACCGCCGGCGAAAATGTCGCCGCCGTTCTCGTCGAGAAGACCGGTCTCCTGAGCGTTACCGGTGAGGATCCGCTCGATTTCGGCGGCCGATGTACCCTCGCTCTTCAAGAACTTCGCGATGAAGGCAAGGATCTTGCCTACGTCGGAAACCGTGGCCTTCTCGGCCTTGGATCCGGTGGCCTTGGTCACGCTGGAACCGACGAAAACCCAGAGCGGTTTCTCGATGTTGTAGGGCACATAAATGCCCTGCTTGTCCTCGTAGAGCTTCAGCTGCTGGTAAAAACTCAGAAGGCAGGCAGTCAGGTACGAGAATTCGAGCTGGGAGAAGGTCCGCGGAAGGTTGAAGATGCGGTAGTCCTTGCCGTAGCCGTCCTCGTAAAAGTACCGGTACGAATAGTCGAACAGGATCGTCTTCGCGTAGGATGCCTCGATATCGGGACGCTTTGCGGCAGTGACAGCCTCCTTCAGCGTCGCCGAATACTCGAAGACGAAACCCTTCTCCGACAGGCGGGCAGCGACGGGGCGCCGTTGTTCATGCCGCCTTCGCCCGCGTCGCCGTGACAGGATGTGCAGTTGTCGGCGAAGAGCTTTGCCCCGGGGCTGCCGGCGGCGGCCTTGCCCGACGGCAGGGCCGCGACATAGGCGGCGAGCGTGGCGCGGTCATCGCGGCTCAACGAGCTGAAGTTCGGCATCTCGGAGACCCGCGTGTTGGGATCGGCGCTGTTGATCCCGACCCGGATCGTCTCTGCTATCGTCCCGGGATCGCCACCCCAGAGCCAGTACTTGTCGGCGAGAACGGGAAAGCCCGGCCCGCCGGTTCCGCCGGTGCCGTGGCAGGCGGCACAATTGTCGGCGAAGAGCCGGGCCGCCGCCGGCCTGACCTCGGCCATCAGCTTGCTGTCGGCCGCAAGGGTGGCAAAGTCCGGCTTGTCGAACCGGGACATCCACGGCGCGCGGGAGGCGGTGATCTTCTGATAGCCCGCGATCGCCAGCGCGCCCTGATCCCGGCCGAGGAGCCCGCGCGTATATCCGGTGCCAGTGGGCCAGGCCGGCAGCAGGATCCAGCAGATGACCGAATAGATGAAGGCAAGGAGCAGGGCGATCACCGCGATCTTCGGCAGCGGTGTGTTCAGTTCGGTGATGCCGTTCCACTCGTGACCGACAAGGTCATAGCCGGTGACCGGGTCATAGCCTCTGTCATGGGCCTCGGCGGGCCGGCCGGCAGGCGCGCGGGTCATGCTCCGCCCTCCGGACCATCCTCGTTCAGGATCGAGCGGGCGGCATGCTCATAGCCGGCGCGGCGGCGCGGATTGTAGGTGCGGATGATGACGATGACGAAAATTCCCATCATCCAGATCAGCCCCAGGGTCTTGGCCAGATAGACGAGCGTGTCGTAGCTCATTTCTTGTCCTCCCCCGCGACCGACCACGCGGCCCTTGTCTGCGTCCCGAGCGATTGCAGATAGGCGATGACGGCGTCCATCTCGGTCAGCCGCGCGGGATCGCCGTCGAAATCCGCGACCAGGAACCGGTTGCCATAGCGTTTCGCGGCGCTGTCGGCCTCGGTCGAGTCGGGTCGGCTTTGCCCGAGCGCGTCCTTTCTGGCATTGGCGATCATCGCCGGGTCATAGGGGACGCCGAGCCGTGCCAGCGTGGCCAGTTCGGCGCCGAGATTGTCGATGTCGAGCAGTTCCGACAGCCAGGGATAGGCCGGCATGATCGAGGCCGGCACGACTGCGCGCGGATTGGTCAGGTGCTGGAGGTGCCAGCGGTCGGTATACTTGCCGCCGAGCCGCGCGAGGTCCGGCCCGGTGCGCTTGGAACCCCAGAGCATCGGGTGGTCGTAGGCGGATTCCCCGGCGACGGAATAGGGGCCGTAGCGGTCGATCTCGTCGGCCAGGCTGCGGATCATCTGGCTGTGGCAGGCATAGCAGCCTTCGCGGATGTAGATCTCGCGCCCCGCGAATTCCAGCGGCGTGAGCGGCCGCAGGTCCTTGGGGATCTCGATCGTCTCGTTTATGGTGAACAGCGGCGCGATCTCGACGATCCCACCGATCGAGGCGACCACGATGATCGCCCCGACGAGCCCCATGGATATCTTCTCGAGGTTGTACTGAAGGTTCAGCATGGCTCACTCCGCCGGATGCAGGGCGAGGGGGCGGTCGGCAGCCTCGGCGCCAGCGGCTGCCGAGCGCATCGTTGCGCGGCAGTTCAGCGCGCAGATCACCGCCCCGGTAAAGACCAGCGCCCCGCCGATCGTGCGCAGGAGGTAATACGGCGCCATCGCCTCGACCGACTGGATGAAGCTGTAGGAGAGCGCGCCGTTCTCGTCATAGGCGCGCCACATCAGCCCCTGGGTAATCCCGGCGTTCCAGAGCGAGACGACATAGATAAGCATTCCCGTCACCGCGAGCCAGAAGTGCCATTCGACCGCGGCGGGCCAAGCCATCCGCTCGCGCCCGGACAGATGCGGCACCAGCGTGTAGATCGCGCCGAAGACGATCATCGCCACCCAGCCGAGCGTGCCGGCATGCACATGTCCGACCGTCCAGTCGGTATAGTGGCTCAGGGAGTTTACCGGACGGATGGCGAGGAACGACCCCTCGAAGGTCGACAGGCCGTAAAAGACCGCCGCGACGAACATGAACCGCAGCGTCGCATCGTCGCGCACCTTGTACCAGGCGCCGTTCAGCGTGGCGATCGCGTTGCCGGCCGAGGCCCAGGAGGGGATCAGCAGCATGACCGAGAAGGTCATGCCGAGGGTCTGCACCCAGTTCGGCAGGGCTGTGTAATGCAGATGGTGCGAGCCGACCCAGATGTAGAAGAACGTGATGCCCCAGAAGCTGATGATCGAGATCCGGTAGGACCAGAGCGGTCGCCCCGCGCGGACCGGCAGGAAGTAGTAGAGCATCCCGAGAAAGCCCGAGGTCAGGAAGAAGGCGACCGCGTTGTGGCCATACCACCACTGGATCATCGCATCCTGCACGCCCGACCAGACCGGAAAGCTTCGTGGCCCGGTCAGGCTGACGGGCAGCGCGATGTTGTTGACGATATGGAGCATCGCCACCACCACGACAAAGGAGAGGTAATACCAGTTGGCGACGTAGATATGCGGCTCGTTCCGGCGCGCGAGGGTGCGAATGTAGAGGATGAAATAGACCACCCAGACGATGACCAGCAGGATATCGGCATACCACTCCGGTTCGGCATATTCCTTGGACTGGGTCGAGCCCATGACATAGCCCGTCACCGCCCAGGCGCAGAAGATGTTGAAGCCGATCAGGATGAACCAGGGGCTGATGGCATCCGCGAGCCGGGCGCGGGAGGTGCGCTGCATCACATAGAACGAGGTCGTGATCAGGGCGTTGCCGCCAAAGCCGAAGATGACCCCGGTGGTGTGCACCGGGCGCAGCCGGCCGAAACTTGTCCAGGGCCAGAGCGGCGTCGCCTCGGGCCAGTAAAGCAGCGCCGCGACCCAGACGCCGATGCCCATGCCTATGATCGCCCAGATCAGCGTCATCACGAGGCCGAACCGGGTGGCCGCATCGTCGTAGCGGTCGAGCCGGTCGGCCGGTGGCATGGAGCTGTCGTAAAGCGACCCGCCGAGCCGGAAGATCAGCGCGAGGCCGACGACCATCGCCATCGTGCCATGGACGGCCATGACGCCGTGCCGCGACGCAACGGCGATGGCAAGCCCGAGAACGGCCAGCGCAACCGCCAGCCCGAGCCCGATCTTGCGTTCGGATAGCGTAAGCGAAGCGCCCATGTCCCCCTCATCGCAGATGCTGCGCCGTCCCTGCTTGCGCAGGGACGCGCGAGTGGTCGAAATGCCGCCGCTGATGCCGATACGATCAAGTATGGCTATGCCAGATGCTGCACTGGTCGTCGGGTGGTGGCGCTGCAAGCCGAACTTGGCGGCTGCCCGCCCGTCTGAAGGTCGCGCAGGAGCGCGACGAAAATGCTCACGAAATAACCGTATCTGACGGCAAATCGGTCCCCGGGGCACATACGGGAATCGATATTAAGGGTAGTTGGGACCCTTTCGCCGGGGAATACAAGCGGGAACTGACCTGCCTCGGCGGCGGGCCGGTCGCTTCAAGGCAGGGTCCGCCCGCCGGCGATGTCCGGCCCGCCGGATGATCGGCCGTGCCCCGGGGGTGTCGATCTCTGCCCTGCGGCCATTTTCATGAGGCGATTGGCCCCCTTGCCGCTTCCCTTCGCCCCGCAGCCGGAAGATTCCCCGAATCTGTTTACAGATCGGAGTCTGACATGTCATGATCGCGGGAGTGGTCTCGGCATTTTCTGCTCAGCGGCGATGAGGTGTCTGCCGTGAAATCACAGTTCGTCAGACTTTTGCTGCCTTTGCCCGTGATGCTGCCGCTGGTCATCGGATCCGCTGTCGCGCAGGAGACGGCTCCGAAGCCGGCCGTGGTCGCCGTTGCTGCAGAGGTCCGGAACCTTGAGCAATCGGTCGTCTTCAACGGGCGGATGGATGCCAATCGCCGGATCGCGCTGATCGCCAGGGTCGGAGGCTTCCTCGAGAAGGTGGAGTTCAAGCCGGGCGCGACCGTCGAGGCTGGCCAGCGGCTTTTTCTGATCGAACCGGCGCTTTACCAGGATGCCGTGAAGCAGGCTGAAGGTGCCCTCCGTTCGGCCGAGGCGCAGCGCGAACTGGCGCGGATCGACCGCGACCGGCAGAAAGAGCTCGTCACCCGCGAAACCGCGTCCCAGGCGCGGCTCGATCAGGCCAATGCGAACTTCTCCAGCGCCGAGGGCGATGCCATGCGCGCCGAGGCCGCACTCAGCCAGGCGCGCACCAACCTGTCCTACACCGAGATCAAGGCTCCGTTTGCAGGCCGGATCGGCGATAACGCTGTCGACGAGGGCGCGCTGGTCGGCCCCGAGGTCGGACCGCTTGTCACCCTCGTCGAGCTCGATCCGATCCATGTGGAGTTTCCGGTACCGACCGCCGAGCTGCAGGACTTCCTCGATCAGGTGAAGGGGGGGACGGCCTCCGACATTGCCGCGGTCACGCTCGTGTTGGCCAATGGTGCGGTCTATGACAGCCCGGGCGACATCGACTTCCTTGACAGCCGGGTGAATCCGCAAACCGACAGCGTCACCTTGCGTGCCCGTTTCGCCAACCCGGACGGGCGGCTTCTCGATCAGGAACTGGTCCGCGTGAAGCTGAGCGCAGCCCAGATGAAGGGGGAACTCACGATCCCCGAGCAGGCGATCCAGCGCGATGTCCAGGGCGCGTTCGTTCTGGTCATTGGCGCCGGCGATGTCGTCGAGCAGCGACGAGTGACCACGGGGCGTTCGGCCCAAGGATTTGCCGTGATCTCGAGTGGCCTGGAGGCCGGCGAGCGGGTGATCACGGAAGGGGCCAACAAGGTCCGGCCCGGTGTCGCTGTCGATGCCGCCGCGCCCGGAGGTTAGGCGATGATCGCAGATGTCTTCATCAAGCGCCCGCGCCTTGCCGGGGTCATTTCCATTATCCTGTTCATCGCGGGGCTTCTCGCGATGCGCTCGATGCCGGTCGAGCGCTTTCCCGAGATCGCGCCGCCACAGGTCTATGTGCAGGCCTCCTATCCCGGGGCCGGCTCCGAGATTGTCGAGCAGGCCGTTGCCCAGGTGATCGAGAACCAGATCGTCGGCGTCGACAACATGATCTATATGTCCTCGAAGTCGGGGTCCGACGGTACCTATCTCCTGACGGTCTCCTTCGCGGTGGGCACCGATCCCGATATCGCGACCGTGAACGTGCAGAACCGCGTCGCGCTGGCAGAACCGCGCCTGCCGGCCGAGGTGATGCAGACCGGCGTCTCGATCCGCAAGAGATCGGCGAACCTGATGATGGGCGTCGTTCTCTATGGCACGAACGCGAACGTGACCGGCGAGACCTTGACCAACTACGCCACGATCAACCTGCTCGACTCCATCAAGCGCGTTCCGGGCGTCGGCGATGCGTCGATTTTCGCCCTCAACGAATACTCCATGAACATCAACCTCGACATCGACCGGCTGGCCGCGTTGGGATTGACGCCGGCCGATGTGATGGGCGCGCTTCGGGCGCAGAACCTGCAGGCTGCGATCGGCACCGTCGGCGGCCAGCCGATGCGGCAGGATCCGTTGCTTCAGCTTACCGTCCAGACCAGCGGGCGCCTCTCGGATGCGGCGGAATTCGAGCGGATCATCATTCGGGCGGATCCCGATGGCTCGGTGATCCGGGTCGGCGATGTCGCCAGGGCCGAACTGGGTGCCCGGACGGAATCGATCCGGACCACGTTTGACGGCGGTCCGGGAACGATGATCGGCGTCTACCTGGCTCCGGGCGGCAACCTGGTGCAGTCGGCCACCGAGGTGAAGCAGCGGATCGACGCCCTGCGCCCGTCCTTGCCCGATGGGATCGGCATCAAGGTCATCGCCGATAGTTCCACCTTCGTCCTCGACAGCATCAAGGAGGTCGAGCACACTCTGTTCGAGGCCTTCGCCCTTGTCGCGCTGGTCGTCTTCCTGTTCCTCGGCAGCCTGCGTGCGACGATCATTCCGATCATCGCGGTTCCGGTGGCGCTGGTCGGCACTTTCGCCTTCATGCTCGCCATGGGCATGTCGATGAACACCGTCTCGCTGCTCGCGATGGTTCTCGCGATCGGCATCGTGGTCGACGATGCCATCGTCGTGGTCGAGGCGGTCGAGGCGAAGATGGAACATAATCCCGAGATGACCCCCGCCGAGGCGACGAGTGCCGCGATGGGGGAGATCACCGGCGCCATTCTGGCGATTACCATGGTGCTCTTGTCGGTGTTCGTCCCTGTCGCCTTCATTCCGGGAATCCAGGGCGAGCTGTTCCGTCAGTTTGCGGTCACCGTCTCGGTCTCCATGGTGATCTCGGCGATCAATGCGCTGACGCTGTCGCCGGCGCTCTGCGCCATCGTGCTGAAACGCGGCCATGGCGAAAAGCGTGGGATCATGGGCTGGATCTCGCGCAAGATCGATCTGGCCGGAAGCGGCTATGTCAAGGTTGCCGGGGCGCTTGGCCGGCGGGCGTTTCTCGGCATCGTCCTGCTGGTGGCGGCGGTCCTGCTGGCCGGCAGCCTGTTCAAGACCGTGCCGACCGGCTTCCTGCCGGACGAGGATCAGGGCAACTTCATCGTCGAGAGCCGCCTGCCGGATGGCGCGTCGGTGAATCGCACCAGCGAGGTCTCTGCCCGGGTCGAGAAGGCGCTGCGCGAGATGCCCGGGGTAAACGCGGTGGCCAGCGTCGTCGGCTTCTCGATCATTGACGGAATCACCAAGTCGAACGCGGCCTTCTCGGTCGTCGACATGAAGCCTTTCGGGGAGCGCACCGGCGAGGGCGAGTCGGTGTTCGACGCGATCAAGAAGATGAACCTGGAGGCGCTCGGCATCCGCGAGGCGCAGGTGCTGCCGTTCAACGTGCCGCCGATCCCCGGCCTTGGCACCGGTTCCGGGTTCGAGTTCGAGGTGCTCGACACTCAGGGGAGGCCGGCGACGGAGCTTGCCGCCACGGCGCGCGGGCTGTCGCAGGCCGCCAACCAGAACCCCCAGCTCGCCGGGGTCTACACGACCTTCTCGGCGGAGAGCCCTCAGCTCTTCCTCGATATCGATCGTGAGCGCGTCTATGCGCTTGGGCTGCGGCTGAACGATGTGTTCAGTGCGCTGCAGGGGGCGTTCGCATCGGTCTACATCAACGACTTCAACATGTTCGGCCGAACCTGGCAGGTGAACGTGACCGGGCAGGAAGAATACCGTGACAAGGAGGATGACCTCGGCAGGGTCTATGTCCGTTCCATGACCGGCGCGATGGTGCCGGTCAGGGCCTTCGCCACGGTGCGGCAAACGGTCGGACCAATGGCGATCGAGCGCTACAACAACATCCGCTCGGCAAAGATCAACGGCGCGCCGGCGCCGGGCGTGTCTTCCGGTGCCGCGATCGAAGCAATGGAGGCGACCGCGGCCGCCAACCTTCCCGAGGGCTACCGGTACGAATGGACCGGGACCGCATTGCAGGAGAAGGCGGCCGGCGGCCAGACCGCCTCGATCCTTGCGATGGCGGTTCTCTTTGCCTACCTTTTCCTCGTCGGGCTTTACGAAAGCTGGACGATCCCCGTACCGGTGATGCTGTCGGTGATCTTCGGGGTCTGCGGCGCCCTGCTGGCGCTTCTGGTCACCGGCCTGTCCTTCGACATCTACGGGCAGATCGGCTTTATCGTCCTGATCGCGCTGGCGGCGAAGAACGCGATCCTGATCGTCGAGTTCGCCAAGGCGCGGCGCGAAGAGGGGCAACCCATTTACGAAGCCGCCATCAGCGGCGCGCGGGACCGCTTCCGCGCGGTGATGATGACAAGCCTTGCCTTCATCGGCGGTCTGATTCCTCTCGTCGTCGCGACGGGTGCGTCCATGCTGAGCCGGCGCGCCGTCGGGACGGGTGTCGCCGGCGGGATGATCGCCGCGGCCGCCATCGGCATCTTCATCATCCCGGTACTCTACATCATTTTCGAGACGCTGCGGGAACGGGTCAAGGGCATGGGGGGCAAGCGCGCGTAGGATGGGCTTAGGGGCGGGGGCCCTTACGGGACCACGCGAAGGCGCCTTCCCGCGCTCGTGTCGGCGGGTCGTCCCGGGCTTTCAGACAGCAGATGGCCGGCCGGATCGCAGCCGCCGCGCGAGCGGCGGTCGCCATGGCGCGAGAACACATAGGCGGATGGCATGACCGACACTGATCCTGCCGCCCGGCCGGCCGAATTCCTCAAGACACTTTTCGACCGGGCGGTGGCCGTGGCCGATCCGATGCGGATGATCGCAGGCCACCTGCCGGAAAGGCCCACGGGCCGGGTGGTCGTCGTCTGTGCCGGCAAGGGGCTTCGGCGCGCATGGCCGAGAGGCGGTGGAAGCCAGTTGGGGCCGCTCCACGGGGCTGCTGATTAGCCCGCTACGGCTACGGCCGCCGATGCGACGGCATCGAGGTGGTCGAGGCGGCTCATCCGGTGCCCGACGCCGCCGGGCTCGCGGCCACGGACAGGATGCTGTCGCTGCTTTCCGGGCTGGGGCCGGACGACTTCGTGCTGGCGCTCATTTCGGGCGGTGCCTCGGCAGTTCTCGTCGCGCCGGTCGAGGGGGGTGACGCTGGCCGAAAAGCAGGCGGTGAACGCGGTCCGCAAGCATCTCAGCCGGGTGAAGGGCGGCAGGCTCGCCGCAACTGCCCGGCCGGCGCGGATGCCCGCGCTGATGATCTCGGATGTACCGGGGGATGATCCCGCGCTCATCGGTTCCGGCCCGACCGTGGGCGATCCGTCGACCCCGGCCGATGCGCGCTGGCCATCCCCGCGCGCTGGCAGGTGCCGGGGCCGGCGAGCGTGACGGCGGTGCTTCTCCGGCCGGGCGGGGTGATGGCGCCCGGCGACGCCTGGCTTGCGCGCGTCGAGAACCGGGTGATCGCGGCCCCGGCGCAGTCGCTCGCCGCGGCGGCGGATCTGGCGCGGGCGGCAGGCTGTTCGGTCGAGGTTCTTGACGCCCGGATCGAGTGCGAGGCGCGCGACGTTGCCCGCGAGCATGCCGCGCTGGCGCTGTCCGGCCGCACGACGGGGTGCGCCGGGCCGCTGCTCCTTCTGTCGGGCGGTGAGCTGACCGTTACCCGCCGTTGCGACGGCATCGGCGGTCCGAACGCCGAAAACGCGCTGGCCCTGGCCCTGGCGCTCGAGGGCGCAGCCGGGATCCATGCCATCGCCTGCGATACCGACGGGTTGGACGGTGCCGCCGAGGTTGCCGGCGCGTGATCGGGCCCGATACGCTTGCCCGCGCGGTCGCGGCAGTCTGCGATCCGGTCGGGGCGCTGGCGGAGAACGACGCGCACCGCTTCTTTGCGGCGGTGGGTGGTCGGGTCGTGACCGGCCCGACGCTGGCGAACGTCAATGATTTCCGCGCTGTGCTGATCCTCTAGGTCAGGCGCTGGCGAACAGCGCCATCGCAGCGACCCCGCCCCGGTCTCGAAACAGCGGGCGAGCACCACCGAGGCGGCGAATTCACTGTTCACCCTGATCAGGTCAGTCGTCGGATCCTGCACAGCACGGCCGCCGCGCCGTTCGATGCCCGCGATGACCTCGGTCACGATGCCGGGATGCGCGACGCGCGGCGCGCGGTTCGTCTCAACGTAGCGATAGTCCCGCTCTGGCTCATAGCCGATCAGCTGGTAGGCACGCAGAAGGCTGCCGAAACGGCTTTAGTACCATCAGAACTGCTCGGTACTACCGTCATCGCGGATGCGACCATGGTCGTGCCATTGGCGAAGGCAGCGCTGCCAGAACCTGCGTGACCACCTCGGGGGCGGGAACATGACGATCTCCAGCTTCGCCTGCGCATCGACGGTCTGCTGGCCCGAGCGGACCATCGCGATACCGGCGGCAGCGGCGGTGTCGCGCTCTTTGGTCGTGTCTAAGTCCGTATTGTATGATAGCCGTGTTTGAGCCGACGACCGGCCTCTCATCGCTTCCAGGCCCTTATTTTACCGGGCTTTTCACGTTCCCCGACTTCCCTGTAGATACCCGTGTCAGACAACGCGCCCTGCGCGGCCGGTGAAGTGGCCGGTCACATGGCGGGCCGGCGCCAGAGTGTTGCAGCGTTGCAGTCTCCTACATCAGGATATCCGCGACCGAGGCGATCTCGATACTGTCGCGTGTCCCCTTGGTCGCCTTGCGGCTGGCTTGCGGCGCGGGCATGCGGTCCAGTGCGGCAAGGTCGCGCAGGTCAAGGTCGAGGTCGGCGCCGATGGCCTCGATCCGGCGCTGGCGGATCGAGAAGATGCCGGGGTCAAGGCGCCGCTCGGGCAGGGCCTCGATCAGCTCGGCCTGATCCAGAACAAAGCCGATGGCGCCGGGGCCGTCCGCGCCGCTCCAGGCGACGATCTTGTAGAAGGACAGCGGCACAAGCGCATCGCGCAGCGGCTTGTCCGCCGGGCCGAAGACCGGGCCGTTGAAGACCGCAAGCCGTCCCAACCGCGCGCCCTGGTTCGAGATATAGTTCTCAAGATCGCCCCAAAGCAGCAGGTTGGCGCCGGAATAGGCGTTCGAGCGGTTCAGCAGGTAGTGCTGGGGCGCGCAATTGGTCCAGAAGAAACTGTCCTTGTTGCCGGCGATGGCGGCCTCGCGCGTCGGGCCGCGGGCCAGATCGTCGCGGCGCGACAGGTGGCCCTTGTCATAGTCGTTGTCGCGGTAATAGCCGGCGCCAAGCTGCGCCGCGCTGGGGATGCGCGGGTCAAAGCGCCAAGGGTCACCGTCTTCCTCGCGCGTGACGGTGGCGGGGGCCATGAAATCGACATTGCAGGCGGAAAGATAGGCCATGCGGCGCCCGGCGCACATCAGCACGCTATAGTTCTGATAGCGCAATTCGTGGCTGTCCTTTGGGTGCGAGGGCTGTGTCACCGCCAGCAGGCCGCCAAAGCCGGGCTTAGGCTTGATGCCGGGCAGGGGCAGGCTGAAGCCAAGGAAATCAGGGTCATAGCCCTTGCGGTCGGCCATCGCGGCGGGCGTGATCCGTTCAAGGAAGGTGACATCCGGGCGGGTTGGGGGAATCGCCGGAACGGTGGAACTGTCGGGCGGCGCGATTTCGATGGTCACCCGCAGCGGGATATCGAGGCTGATCGCGGCGCCGGTTCCCGATGACGTTCCGGGCGACACGGTGCTGACCATCTGCGCGGGTTGGGGGCTGATCGGCAGCGCCTCGGTCAGGGTCGGGGACGGCGTCTCGGTGATGGTTGGGCGGGCGGGGGGCGCGGGCGGCGACCAGCCCATGCCGGGGCGCGCGGCCAGCGCGGCATCGACGATGGCGCGGGCAGGGGGATCCAGCTTTGCCAGTCGGATCGCACCGACGATGCCTGAGACGCGCACCGCCTCGTTCGCGATCCAGTCGATATCGTCGGGATTGTCGCCGTCGCGCCAGATGGCGCCGTCGCGGCGCAGCCAGCGCCTTTGCTCGTCCATGCGCGGGACGCCGGAATGATGCAGCGCCACGACCTGCCAGCTGTCGCTGAGCACCGGCGAGCCCGATGAGCCCTTGGCGGTGTCGGCCTCGTAATGCAGGAACGAGCCCATCACATCGTCCTGCGGGTCGTTGCCGGTGCGCATGTCCAGCACCCGGTTGTTGCGCAGGACGACCTGCTTTTCCTCGCCCCCCGGGTGCTGGATGATGTTGATGTAATCCTTGTCCGAGATCGAAATCTTGCCCTGCGCCTCGTTCAGGGGCAGCCAGCCGTAATCGGCAAGCGGATTGCCCTGCGCGCTGACTTCGGCCACGGCGACCAGCGCGAAATCCAGGTCGTAATTGGCCAGGAACACGCGGTCGGGCAGCAGCGCAAAGTCCTGCGGCGCGCGCGGGGCGCCGAACAGGCGCAATTCGTAATCCATTTGCAGGATGCATTGCGCGGCGCGCCGGGCCGAGGGCAGGACATGCTGGTTCGTCAGCATCAGCCCGGGCCCGACCAGAAAGCCGGTGCCGATCGGCTGCCGCCTGCCGCCATCCTCGATCAGGATGCGGCCGACGCTGCGGGCGGCCATCGCGCCGCGTTCGAGGAACTCGACCGACAGGAAATCGGCGGTGGCGATCAGGGCTTCGTTCACGATCCGGTCGGTCAGTTCCTCGGCGACGACCGGGGCGGGGCGCACGACCAGTTCGCGCAGCACAGGATTCGAGGGCAGATGCTCTGGGTCAGAGACGCGGCGGACATCGTCGACAAGGTTGTTCACCCGCGCAGCCAGCCGCGAGGGAGTGTCGGCCTTGGTGGGCTTGCCGTCGCGCAGGGCCTCGCTGCGGTTGTCGCGAACCTCGGCGCGCGCCTGCCAGCGGGCGGCGGCCTGCTGCGTGCGGCGCAGAATGTCGGAATCGATGCTGTCGATATCGGCCATATGCGGATCCCTGTTTCGTAATTGAAAACCTCAGCCTAGCACGGATCGCCCCGCGCGGCGTTTGAGAATCGGCGCGTTCGGGTGTATCGTAGGGCGGTATTCACGGGGGGCAGCCCGATGAAGTTTGCCTTGATGTCTTTTGACGATTCCATTCCAGCCGATGCCGCAAGATCCGGAACCATCGAAGCCGAAGGCGGCTTCTGGGTCCGTCTGGGCGATCGGGTCTTCGTTTGTGCGGCGGACGGGAAATGGGATGCGCTGAGGCAGCGGCTGGCGGCCCCGGCGGGCGGCAAGGCCGGGCGCAAGGCCGACCTGCATCTGGTCGTGCAGACCGGGCGCGGTTTCCAGAACGCCTGGCCCGATGCGCCGGTCCTGGCCGACAAGGGCCGCTATCTGATCGTCGAATTCGACCGCGCCGCCGCGCAGGAACGGGGCGACAGCCAGTCGCCCCGCTTCGTGATCCGCCCCCTGCCGGAAAACGCCACGATCTATGCGGATCGCTCGCGCAGCGGTGCCGCGCGCATGGTCGAGCCGGCGGTGGCCGCGGCGGTGGCCGGTGTGACGCGCGCCGGTTTTCAGGCGCTGGTCACGCATATCGCCGCATACCGGACGCGGCTTTCGACCGGCGCCGATTTCCGCGCCGCGGCGGAATGGGCGCGGCACCGGCTGCAAGCGCTGGGGCTGATCGCGGGAACGACCGGCATCACGGTCAAGGGGGACAGCAGCCTGAACGTCATCGCCACCAAGCCGGGCTTTGGCGCCGGGCGGGGCGCGGTGCTGGTGGTCGGGCATCTTGATTCCGTCAATCACGAGGCGGGCGCGGCCGCACCCGCGCCGGGGGCCGATGACAATGGCAGCGGCGCAGCGGGCGTGCTGGCGCTGGCAACCGCCATGGCCCCTTACAGCTTTACCCATGACCTTGGCTTCATCCTGTTCGGGGGCGAGGAGCAGGGGCTTTTCGGCTCGGCCCAATATGTCGCAAGCCTTTCGGATACCGAGCGCGCGCGCATCCGCGCCGTCCTGAACATGGACATGATCGGCTGCGTGAACAGCCAGCCGCCCACCGTCATGCTTGAGGGCGCGGCCCTGAGCCAGTCGATGATCGACGCGCTGGCCGCCGCCGCCGAGGCCCATACCACGCTGGAAATCCAGACCTCGCTGACCCCCTTTGCCAGCGACCACGTCCCCTTCATCGATGCGGGCATCCCGGCGGTCCTGACCATCGAGGGTTCGGACAGCGCCAATGACGCCGTCCACAGCGCAAGGGACCGGCTTGAGCGGATGGACATGGATTATGCCACCCAGATCCTGCGCATGAACGCGGGCTGGCTGGCGGCAGAGGCGGGGATCGCCGCGCAGCCGGGCCTGCCGGCCGGGCTGCCAAATGGGCTGCCGGACGGGCTGCCAGTCCCGCCAGCGACCAGCAATTGCGACTGCGCGGGCTTTGGCGTGCCGCCTGCCGACGCCGCCGCGGTCGCGCAACTGAACGAGGTGAACGGGCATTACCAGGCGCTTTTCGCGCAGTTCGCCCGGCTTCACCACGAAGGCCGGATCAGTCCGGCCGAACGGGCCGAATGGCAGTCTGCCCTGCTTGCCTATGGCCAACTCGACCGCGGGCCGCGTTAGCGGCGCGGCCGATGCGCAACCGGCGCCCGCAATGCGGACGCCGGGGTGGACCTGCAAGCTGAAACGCGGCCCTGGCCGCGGGAAACGGATGGCATGACGGACGAGCCGAAACTGAGCCGCGACTGGGTCGAACTGCGCGAGGAAAGCGCTGGCGACAGGGTGGTCTTTTGCCCGGCTAGCGATGCCCTGCCGCCTTCGCGCATGCCCCGGCGGCGGCTGGAACTGGCGGCCTCGGGCGGGGCCTCGGGCAAGGGCTCGGGGCCAGGCGATGCCACCGTGCTGGAAAGCAGCGGCTCCTGGAGCCGCGAGGGCCAGACATTGCATGTGGCCTTGCCCGGATGGGACGGAGATTACGACATCAGCGAACTGACGGACAACCGGCTTGTCCTGACCAAACGCTGACCCCCAATCCGGGCCAGGCAGGAGTTGGGACCGCCACGCGTGCGTGGCGGGCAAAGGGGCTTTATTCATTGGAGAAGTCAGATGACTGACGACACATTGCCGACACGGCGCGAATGCGGCACGATGCAGGTGCATCGCCGCCTTCTGGACACCGATCCCAACTATGCCCGCCGCCTCGAACGGATCGAGGATCAGGCCTTCCGCGCCCGCGAGGGGCTGATGCCGCTGCGTTCGGGCTGCACGCGCATCCCGGTGGTGGTGCATGTGGTGTGGAAAACCCCGGCGCAAAACATCTCGCAGGAACAGATCACCAGCCAGATCGAGGTCCTGAACCGCGACTTTCGCAAGCGCAACGCCGATATTTCCGGGGTGCCTGCGGCCTTCGCGGGCGTGGCGGCGGATGCGCGGCTGGAATTCGCGCTGGCCACCCGCGACCCGGCGGGCAGCCCCCATGACGGCGTGATCCGCGTGCAGACGACGCAGGACACGTTCGGGTCCGACGACGCGGTGAAGCGCGCCGCGACCGGCGGCTCGGATGCGTGGCCGGCGGACGAATACCTCAATATCTGGGTCTGCCAGCTTGGCGGCGGCCTGCTGGGCTATGCGCAGTTTCCGGGCGGCCCCGCCGATACCGATGGCGTGGTCATCACCCATACCGGCTTTGGCACCACCGGCACCGCCGCCGCGCCCTTCAACCTTGGCCGCACCGCCACGCATGAGATCGGGCACTGGCTGAACCTGCGCCATATCTGGGGCGACGATGGCACCGGCTGCTCGGGTTCGGATTTCGTGGACGATACGCCGAACCAGGGAGGCCCGAACTCGGGCGTGCCGACATTCCCGCATGTCTCGTGCAGCAATGGCCCGAACGGCGACATGTTCATGAACTACATGGACTATACCGACGACCGCGGCATGTTCATGTTCACCGAAGGGCAGGTGACGCGGATGCAGGCCTGCCTTGACGGGCCGCGCAGCGCCATCGGCCAGGCGATCAGTTGCAGCCCCGTGCCGAAAAACATCCCCAAGGAAGGGCCAAAGGATATCCCGAAGGACGGCCCCAAGGACATTGCCAAGGACCCGCTGAAGGACGTCGTGAAGGAAGGGCCGAAGGACCGCCCGAAAGAGCTTCCAAAGGACCCGCCCAAGGAGTTCCTGAAGGATCTTCCGAAGGATCCGCCCAAGGATATCGCCAAGGACGGGCACAAGGACCTGCCGAAGGACGGGCACAAGGACTTTCCCAAGGACATTCCGAAGGACCGGCCCAAGGATGTCATCAAGGACCGCCCGAAGGAATTCGTCAAGGATATGGCCAAGGACCCGATCTACGATCCCGGTCCGAAAACCATCTTCGAGCCGCCCGCCGATCCGAAGGGCGCGTTCGAGCCGCCGTTCCAGCCCGGCGGGATCGGGATGCCCGGGGTCAATATCGGCGCGGCCGGCCAGCCCGGCATGACGCCCTTTGTCCTTGGCACCGGGGCTGCGCCCGCCCAGCAGCACGCGGCCGATCCGCAGGCCGCACTTCTGGCGCATTACACCACCATCCTGCAAAGCTATCTGGGCCTTTGGCAGCGCGGGATGCTGGACGAGCAGGGCCTTGCCGCCTGGCAACAGGCCTATGAGGCCTGGCAGGCGCTTGGCGGCCAATAGATGCGGCATCGGGAACCCCGCGCGGGGTTCCCCCCCTTTTCCGACAGGGAATAGTCCCGTGATCCTTATCATTTCATTTCTGGACAACGAGCATGTGCGCCGGGTGAGCCGACACCTGACGATGCCCTATCATGTCGTCGATCTGGCGTGGTTTCCGTCGCAGATGCGGATGCACGCCTATGCCGGGCCGCAGGCCGACGCGTTTTTTCTGGACCTGCCCGACGGGCAGCGGCTGGCGCTGGACGAGGTCGGCGCGGTCTGGCACCGCCGTATCCGCAGCTTTACCCTTGATCCGGCGCTGACGGACGAGGTTTCGCGCAGCTTCGCCTGGTCGGAATGTTCCGAGGCGCTGGACGGGCTTTGGCACGGCATGGGCTGTTTCTGGATGAACCCGCCCTATGCCGATGAGCGGGCGCTGAAAAAGGCCTATCAGCACCGGTTGGCCGGGCAGGTCGGGCTGCGCGTGCCCGACACGCTGGTGACGAACGGTCCCGACGAGGCCCGCGCCTTCATCGAGGATCACGCCGCCACCGGCGTCATCCGCAAGGCGTTCCGCAATATCCCGCAGGCGCCGCGCGCGACGCTGAAGGTCGGCCCCGACGAGATGCGGCTGATCGATTCGGTCCGCTTCGCGCCGGTGATCTTTCAGGAATACATCCCCGTGGCGCTGGATCTGCGTGTGACGGTCATCGACGGAGAGATCTTCACCACCGCCTTCCGCTCGACCCCCGAATACGAGGTGGACTATCGCAGCGGCATCGGCAGCGCCGAGGTGACGGCCTATGACCTGCCCGACGAGATCGGCGAGAAGCTGCTGGAGATGATGCGGCGGATGGAGCTGCGCTTCGGCGCCGCCGACTTCCGCCTGACGCCGGCAGGCGAGCATGTCTTTTTCGAGATCAACCCCGCCGGCGAATACCTGTTCTGCGCCGACCGCACCGGGCAGCCGATCCCCGAGGCCATCGCCGCGGCGCTGGAACGCCGCGCGCGGGGGTATCTGGGCGGCGTCTAAAGCAGCCAGGCCAGCAGCACGACCCACAGCGACAGGACGACCCCCATCGCCGCCGCATAGGGGCCGTTCCAGACCAGCCCGGCCTGCCGCGGGGGCACCTTGCCCAGCGACCCCGCCAGCAGCACCGAGGCCGTGAAGGGCGAGGTCACGCCGCTGAGCGCCCAGCCGCCGGTGATGGCGGTGACGACGGTGGTCGGGCTGACCCCCATTGCCGCCGGCGTCGGCAGCAGCGGGATCATCAGCGACACCGACAGGATCGGGTTCATGCCCAGTTGCCCGGTCAGCGGGATCACCCAGACCAGCGCCACAAGGATCAGCAGCGGCGGAACCGCCGACAGGTCCAGCCCCGCCCTGGCCATCATCGGCACCAGCAGGAACGACCCCAGACTGCCGATGAAGGCGGCCATGAACAGCAACAGGATCTCGCCGCGATAGCCGGGCAATTCGCGGGTGACGAATTGCGCAATGCGCCCGCCGGTATAGGCCAGCGCGCCGCCGCCCGCCGGTGCGCGCTGGATATAGATCCAGACGATGGCGATGGCGGGAACCAGCGACATGACGGCGCCGACGACCTCGACCCCGGTCAGGACGTGCAGGATGACGACGCCGGCGACCACCACGCCCAGCAGTAGCAGAAGCGGGCGCAGGTGGATCAGCCAGCGGCCGCTTTCCGGCTGGCGGGCGGGCGGCGGATTGGCAAGGCGCGGCTTGAAGGCGGTGTCCAGCGCCCAGCCGCCCAGCATCAGCAGCAGCGCGCTGACAAGGCAGGGCAGCACGACATGACCCCACTCCGCCCCCGCCACCAGCGAGGTGCTGATGACCATGGAAAAGCCCAGCGGCGACCAGCACAGCGTCGAGGCGAAGCCGCGCTGGATCGCCACCAGCATCCGGCGGGTGCGGTGGCGCCTGATCTCGGGGTCGGGCTCGCGCGCGGCGCTTTCGGTGGCCAGCGACCCCAGAAGCGCGATCGAGCCGTAAAGCAGGATCAGCCCGAACAGATGCCCGCCGATGGTCAGCGCCAGATAGCGCAGGCCCGGCGGCTGGCGGGCAAGGAAGCGCCCGGTCTCGACCACTTCGGAGGACGAGACGGCGGCGCTGCGGATCGCCGACAGCGCCGTGAACAGCGCCACGATCAGACAGCCGCTGCGGATGGCGGCAATGGTGCCCTGCTGCCAGTCGGCATGGCTGGCCCAGGCCCAGACCGTCAGCACCAGCCCGATGACCACGAAGACCAGCCGCGAGGGCCGCGCGTCAAGGCTGAAGACCGCTACCGCCGCCAGCGCGAAGATGCCGGCCAGCGTGTTTGCCGGCACGCCGCCGCCATATTCCGCCCAGATCACGCAAAGCATGACCGCCGCCGGCAGCAGGCCCGCCAGCCATGAGAGCCGCGCCCGCTCAGCCAAGGCAGTCACGCAAGGCGCGGCGCAGGGACGGATAACGGGCGAGGTCTTGCATCGCGGGCACTCGGGCAAAAACGGGCAAAACGGGGCAGCAAAAACAGTCTGGGCAGGCGGCAAAGCCGGGTCAGGGCGGCAGAATCGCGCGAACCGCCAGCCATGTCAAATGCCCAGGGCCGGCTCGCCTGCGGGTCCGGCCGGGCGTTGCATCGCCCCGAACGGCAACTGCCCGCCTTCTGCCGGATAATGCCCGCATCCCAGCGACCAAGCAGAGGAATAGGACTCATGCCGAACAAAGCCACAGTCAGGGGCATCCTGATGGACGCCACCCTTGCCCCCATCGCCAAGGGCAAGATCATCGCCACGCTGAACGGGTCGGACGTTTTCGACAACGGCATCCGCGTGGTGACCCAGAAGGTCGAGGCCACGACCAACGCCGCCGGCGAATGGTCCATGGACCTGATCGTGAACGGCGAGGGCGACAGCGCCACCACCACCTGGACCATCGAGGGCTATAACCAGTTCGTCGTCCGCGTCTTCGAGGCGAAGTCGCTGTTCATCCCGCTGGATATCGACATCACGCTGGGCGATCTGGAACGGACCAGCCCGCAGAACCTCAAGGCTGCGCGCGACGCCAGCATCGCCCGGCTGATCGTGGTCTCGGCCTATGGCGAATACGAGGCCCTGCCCGAATCGCAGCGCCGCGCCAGCGACCTCGTGCTGGTGAAGGGGGTCTGAGATGGCGGTCTCGATCCATGGCGGCATTGGCCGCACCGTCTTTGACGGCATCTCGCGCATCTATGCCGGCGGCGAACTGGTGGCGCTGATGGACGCCAGCGGCGGCACGCTGATCGCGCGCGACCTCGATCCCGTGCTGCCCGTCATCGTGCGCCAGCCCGCCATCCTGCCCGCTGACGCCGCGCTGGGCGACACGGTCACGCTGGACCTTGGCCTGTCCGAGGCCTATCCGGCCGCCGCCGTCACCTGGACCATCACCCGCGACGGCGTTTCCGTCGCGACCGAGGTGGACCCCGAGACGATGGCGCTGGTCCTGGCGCAGCCCGGCACCTATGCGCTGGCCGTCGACTGGACCAACGCCGCCGGCACCACCCCGGCCGAGGCCGCCCGGGCCGTCATCGCCCAGCCGGTGCCCGATGCCGCGCCCGGCGTGCTGAGCCAGCCGGCGATCCTGCCTGCGGATGCCGGGATCGGCGATACGGTGACGCTGGACCTTGGCATGGCGCAGGGCAGCCCCGCGCCCGATGCCGGCTGGACCTTTACCCGCGACGGCCAGTCGCTGAAGGCCGATGTCGACCCCGGGACGATGACCGTCACGCTGACCGATGCCGGGACCTATACCCTTGGCGTCGAGTGGAACAACCGCGCCGGGCAGGCCGTGGCCGAGGCCGCCACGCTGACCCTTGGCGCGACCGCCCCCGCCGACAGCGCGCCGGTGGTGACGCGCCAGCCCTCGATCCTGCCCGAGGGCGCGAAGATCGGCGACACGATCACGCTGGACCTTGGCGCGGCGACGGGCCAGCCCGCGCCCGTGGCGACATGGGATCTGCGCCGCGACGGTGTCTCGATCCGCGGCAGCGTCGATGCGGCGACGCTGAAAGTGGCGCTGCCGGGCGCGGGCACCTATGTGCTGAGCGTCACCTGGACCAGCAGCGCGGGCAGCCTTGCCGCCAACGCGGCCTTGCTGACCGTGGCCGAGGACGTGCCCCCCGACGCCGCGCCGCAGGTAACTGAGCAGCCCTCGATCCAGCCGGCGGGGGCGGTGACCGGCGACACGGTCACGCTGCATCTTGGCACCGCAAGCGGCCTGCCCGCGCCGACGGCGACATGGGACCTGACCCGCGACGGCGTCTCGATCCACAGCAGCGTCGATGCGGGCGCGCTGACGATGGAGCTGCCGGGCGCCGGCACCTATGCGCTGTCGGTCACCTGGACCAACCGCGCCGGCAGCATCGCCGCCACGAACGCCACGCTGACCGTGCAGGCACCGCCGGTCCTGCCGGCGCTGAACTACGACACGCAGACGCTGGCCTATTTCGACGCCGCCACCAGCTATAACGGCAGCGCGACGGACGTGACCGCGGTCAACGCACGCGGCACCGGCGGGTATGTCTTTCAGAAGGAGGGCACCGGTACCACCATCAAGCGCAGCACCGCGGGCTTTGTCTTTGCCAGCGGTTGCTATCTGCAAACCGCGAACCTTGCCGGCCAGCCGACGACCGACGGGCTTTTCGCCGTCGTCGACTGCACGCTGGCCAGCTATGGCTCGACCGCCGGCCAGATCGTCGAGGGCGCGGGCGGGCATGTGAAGCTGCGCGACAATGGCGGCCGGTTGCAGGTCGTCGGGCAGGACGATTCCGCGGTGGGGATCATCCTTGGCTCGGTCGCCTATGGCAGCCGGGTGATCGTGGCGGGGCTTCTGGATGACGTGCTGAACGTGGTGGGCGGCATCAATATCGCCGGGGCCGATGTCTCGGCCGCGCATTCGGGCGTCACCGACCCCGAGCTGACGCGGCTGGCGACCGGGCGCTATGTGAACGGCACCATCCACCGCCTTGCCATCGTCGGCCGGGCCGAGGGGCAGGCCTGGCCCGTCACCATGCGCGAAATCTATCAGGATTTTCAGCGGGGGGCGTGACGGCCCCACGGCCCACCGTCACCTCGCTGGAGATCATGCCCGTCTATGGGCAAAGCGAAAACCGCCCGCGCAACGACGCGCCGGCGATTGCTGCGGCGCTGGATGGGGCCACCGCCGAACAGGTCTATTACACCTATGGCATGATCGACACCCAGGGCGCGTTGGTGGGGGTCAGCGGCGCGGGCTGGGCCGGGGACGGTCCGAACAATATCGACCGCAGCCTGCCGGCGCGGGGCTTTGCCGCGGCCGCCGGGCTGCGGCTGGTCTCGCCCGCGTTCACGCTGCAACATGCGCGGGCGGCACGGCAGCGCGACCTGGGGCAGGCCGGGCGGGGGGTGGTGATCGCCGATCACGGCTTTGGCGGCCGCCAGATCCATGAATGGATCGTGACCGGCGCCAGCCCCCTCGGGCGCAACCAGCTTTACTGGATGGCGGAAAGCAAGCGGCTGGCGGATGCCTTCGGGGTCGGCATCGCCTGTCCCTATGCGTTCCTGTTTCAGGGCACCTCGGCCAAGGACCAGCCCGGCCCGGCCTATCGCGCCGATTTCGAGGCCGCGCATGCGGCGACCGTCCAGCAGGCGCTGGACCTGTTCGGCGCGGCGCCAAGGCTGGTGGTGGTCGTCAACGGCGGCGACGTGAACACGGTGGCCGACCTTTACGCCACGCCCTGCGTGCAATACGCCATCGCGCTGGAACATGGCGGCATCATTGCGGGTTGGCAGCGCATCTATCCGATCATGGACCGCAACATCCATATCGACGGCACGGTGCGCGCGCTGATCGGCGAGACCGCCGAATGGGCCATCGCCGAGACCGAGGCGGGCCGCGACTGGAACATCACCCATGCGGTGGCGAAATCCGGGGCCTCGGTCACCGTCAGCTTCACCCTGCGCCCGGACGAGACGCTGCTGGAGCGCGCCGGGCTTTACGACGCATATGGCGGCGCGGCGACCTGCCCGCATTTCGGGTTCGAGGCGGACGGCGGCATCCTTGCCGCGGTGCCCGACCTTTCCGGCAACAGCGTCGCCATCACGCTGGCAAAGCCCGATGCGGCATGGCTGCGTTTCGCGCATCAGGTGCAGGATTGCTCGGCCCTTGTGGACGGGGCGGGCATGTCGATGTCGGCGCATCGCACGACGCTGTTCGCCAGCCATTCCCGCCCCAGCCGCTTTGTCCCCGACGAGACGCTGTGGCGCGCGCTGCCGGGGTTCCGCGGCAGCTTTCAGGGCGACCGGTTCCGCACCGAAGCTGTCACCTGAAGCCACCGCCTGAAGCCCGTTGCCTGAAAAATACGCTCGGCTGGTCTGACCACCGGCCGGGCGATGCCGCCATTGCCTGATGCGCGAGCAGAAGTCGCCGAAATCGCCCGATACGGTCATGTTTTCCATGGACATGCCCCAGAATAGGGAAAGAATCCGCGGTTAGCTGGCGTTGATTCGCAAGTCGGGAACGCGCATGAAACTGACCATCGACGAGGCGCTGACCCAAGGCGGCGCCGGGCGCTTTCAACGGCGCCTGCTGGGGATTTTTGGCCTGGTCTGGGCTGCCGACGCGATGCAGGTCATCTCGATCGGCTTTTCCGCCGTACCGATCTCGGAGACTTTTGGCCTGACGGTGCCGCAGGCGCTGCAAAGCGGCACGGCCTTCTTTCTGGGCATGCTCATCGGCGCGATGCTGTTCGGGCGCATCGCCGACCGGATCGGGCGCCGCCGGGTGCTGATCCTGACGGTGTGCCTTGACGCCGTGTTCGGGCTTGGCTCGGCATTCTCGCCGGATTTCATCACGCTTCTGGTGCTGCGTTTCCTGACCGGCATGACGGTCGGGGGCACCTTGCCCGTCGATTACGCCATGATGGCCGAGTTCCTGCCGCCGCGAAACCGCGGCCGCTGGCTGGTCTGGCTGGAAAGCTTCTGGGCGCTTGGCACCATCGTCATCGCGCTGGCGGCATGGCTTGCGCATATGGCCGATCCGGCCGGGGCGTGGCGGTGGATCTTTGCCGTGGCCGCGCTGCCGGCGCTGCTGGGCGTCGGGCTGCGCTTCTGGGTGCCGGAATCGCCGATGTATCTGCTGCGCAAGGGCGACGAGGCCGGGGCGCGCGCGGCCGTCGACCGCGTGTTGCAGGTCAATGGCAGCCGGCCGCTTGACCCCGGGGTGCGGCTGATCGCGCCCCCCGCGTTTGCCGCGGACGAGGGGCTGCTGGGCCCTGCGCTGCGCCGCCGCAGCCTGGGGATATTCACCACCTGCTTCCTTGTGGCGCTGTCCTATTACGGCATTTTCATCTGGTTGCCGGCCGAGCTGGTCAAGGGCGGTCTGGGCTTTGTGCGCGGCTATGGCTTTCTGGTGCTGATGGCGCTGGCACAGGTGCCCGGCTATGCGCTGGCCGCGCATTGCATCGAAAGCCTGGGGCGCAGGCGGACTCTGCAGATCTTTCTGCTGCTCAGCGCGACGGGCTGTCTGCTTTTCGTCGTGGCCACAGGCCCCTGGGCGCTGGCTGCCTCGCTGCTGCTGATGAGCTTTGCGCTGCTGGGAACCTGGGGCGCGCTTTACGCCTATACGCCCGAGCTGTTCCCGACCGCGCTGCGGGCCACCGGCATGGGCACGGCCAGCGCGGTGTCGCGGGTCGCGGGGTTGCTGGCGCCCTCGTTGCTGGGGGTGATCATCGCGCGGGGATTCGGCACCGCCATCGGCTTTTTCGCGGTGCTGCTGGTTCTGGCGGCGGCGGCGACACTGATCATTCCGGCCGAAACGCGCGCCATCGCCATCGCATGATGGCCAAATGAACAGGCTGATATCCAAAAAGACAGTCGGAATCGACTGTATATGCAGCCCCTGATTGTATCAAATCTCTTGCGCATTGAAACTGTGGCGCATTATGTTGCGCGAATACAACCTGCATCGCAGATGGCGCTGCCGGCAGTATCCTAGGGGACAAGCGGCTGAGGGGGAGGGACGATCAGCATGTCATGCATCAAGCCGGTCGACCCGGTCATCGCGGCGCAATTGGAGCGTCCGGACGCGAGACGTTACCCCTGTGCAAATTTCGTCGTATAAAAGGAAATACTCATGCTGAAGTCCACGCTTCTGGTCGTCGGTCTGGCGCTTAGCGTCGCCGGCTGCGCCAGCTCGAATTGGGAAACTGCCTATACGCAGGTCGATGCGGCGAAAGCTGCAAACTGGCGTCTGGCCGCTGTTGATGTCAAGGCCCCCGAGACCCTGACCACCAGCGAAGAAAATTCGTACACCCCGAACTATGACGTCGTCTGGCATGGCGAGCCCTATGGCGATCGCCGCGCGCAAGCCGCCGCCATCATCAAGGAAGGCATCGAGCGCGGCGCCTCCAGCGCGCTGACCGGCCGCGAAAAGGTCCGCATCGTCGCCACCATCACCCAGTTCCACGCCATCACGCCCAAAGTGCGCGGCATGGACGGTGTGGGTGTCCACAACATCCAGTACACCATTCAGGTCTTTGACGCCAAGACCGGCGCTGCCCTGACCGAACCGCAGAACATCAAGGCCGAATTCCCGGCCATGGTCGGTGACGAGGGCGATGCCGCCGACGCCAAGGGCCTGACCCAGCGCGTGCAGATCGTGAACCACGTCGCGCTGGTCACCCAGAACTGGCTGGGCAAAGGCCCCGATCCGCGCGGCAAATACTCGCGCCTTGGCCGCTGATCGCGGGCAAAATCGCGACACGACCCCGAACCGGCCCTTGCGGGCCGGTTCTTTCTTTGGCAGGGGGCGGTCATGGCAAGCGTTTCAGAACTTTACGATGCCCGGGTCGCCTCGGGTCAACTGGCCCCCGACGATGCGCAGCGCGGCGTGCTGCCGGCGCTGGACCGCATCGTGCGCGAACTGGCCGACATGGCCCCGCCGCAGCCGGCCAGGTCGGGCTGGCTTGCGAAGCTGACCGGCACGCGCGCGGCAGCGCCTGCGGCCGCGGTCAGGGGGCTTTACCTTTGGGGCGGCGTCGGGCGCGGCAAGTCCATGCTGATGGACATGCTGATGCAGGCCACCCCCATCGCCGAAAAGCGCCGCGTGCATTTCCACGAGTTCATGCAGGAAATCCAGACCGCGCTGGAGGGTGTGCGCAAATCCGGCCAGCAGGACGCCGTGCGCCCGGTGGCGCTGGCGGTGGCCCAGCAGGTCCGCCTGCTGTGTTTTGACGAAATGCAGATCACCGATATCGCCGATGCGATGATCGTCGGCCGCCTGTTCCAGGTGCTGTTCGAGGAGGGCGTGACCATCGTCACCACCTCGAACCGGGTGCCCGAGGACCTGTACAAGAACGGCCTGAACCGCCAGCTTTTCCTGCCCTTCATCGCGCTGATCCGCGAACGGATGCAGGTCGTCGAACTGGCCAGTCCCACCGATCACCGCCAGAACCGGGACGAGGGCGGGCAGGTCTGGTTCAGCCCCGCCGATGCCGCGGCCCATGCCGCGATGGACGCGCTGTGGCAGCGGGAAACCGGCGGCGCCGCCGCGACGCCGCTGATCCTTGAGGTCAAGGGCCGGCAGGTGGAACTGCCCCAGCATTGCGGCCGCGTGGCGCGGGCCAGCTTCTGGGATCTGTGCGGCAAGCCGCTTGGCCCCGCCGATTATCTGGCCATCGCCGAGGCGGTGGACCTGCTGTTCATCGACGCCATCCCGCGGCTGAGCATGTCGAACTATAACGAGGCCAAGCGCTTCGTGACCCTTGTCGATGCGCTTTACGAGGCGCGCGTCCGCGTCATCGCCAGCGCCGCCGACGAGCCCGAGCGCCTTTATGCCGAGGGCGCCGGCGCCTTTGAATTCGAGCGCACCGCAAGCCGGCTGCGCGAGATGCGGGACGTCGACTGGGGCGCTGCGCCGCAGGGCTGACCGTCCGCAGGGCCGACCGTCCGGGGCGCGCGCGACGTCGCGCCGTCGGGGACGGTTCCCGGGGGCTGGCGGTCAGGCCGGCACTGCGGCCGCCAGCATGGCGGCATAGTCGCGATGCTTGATGATCGGCCGGGCCGGGGTCATCGGGTTTCGTCCCTGCGCCAGATCGGGGAAGGCCGCGAACAGGCTCAGCCGTTGCGGCAGGCTCAGTGCGCGCACCGCCTGCGGGCCGGTCAGAAAGGATTCCATCGCCGCGCCCTCGGCCAGCACGATCTGGTGGTCGGCGAAGGCGATATGGATCAGCGCAAAGCCGTCATTCGCGCGCCGCGCACTGACGCCCGGCGCCCCCGCCATCATCAGGTGCCGGGCCGAGATCAGGTATTCCGCGCCGTCATGGCGCACCATGACCCGGTGCTGGGCCGATACCTCGACCGCGCGGCGCGGCAGCCCCTCGCCAAGCGCGCCCTGCTCGATGCGGATGGGGCGCTTGTCGGGGGCGCGGTCCAGCGCCTCGGGGGTGATGCGGCGGGCAGTGGCCCAGACCAGCGGCTGCGCGCCATGGTCGCGGGTCAGCACCAGATCGCCCGCGCGCAGGCTTTCGGCGGGAACCTCGCCATCGGGGGTGGCGATCAGCGTGCCGGCCAGAAAGCAGTTGTGCAGATCGCTTAACAGCACGTCGTATTTCGGCGCGTGGACGATATCGTTCAGCAGCGATTGCGTGACGGTGTAATTGTCGGGCGCCGTCGTCGGCAGCGGCGAGTGGGTATAAAGAAAACCCGACGCCTGCTGGTTCAGCGCGCCGGTGGCGCCGTCCCACAGCGCCGCAACGCCAGCAACCGAGCCGCCGATATGGCCGGCGGTGTCGTTGGTATAGGCCATCCATTCATCGCGATCGATGGCGCCATTCCCGCTGGCATCGTTGATGGTCAGGGTGAAGGGTTCCGATACTGTCGCGACGCCATTGACCACGGTCGTGCGATAAAGATGGACGGTAACAACGGGCACGGGATGTCCTTCCCTGAACTGCGCCTGCGGCACTGGTTAACAACTGCCCGATATCGGCGGGCTCCTGACAGATAGTATGGTTTACCTAAAGTTAAGCAAGGAACCTGCCGAATTGGTCAGGTTTGCCCAAAACGATTTGGGTCAACCATTGCTGCGTAAAACGTGTCCGGCCAGATAAAGCGAGCCGCAGATCAGTATTCGCGCATGGGGCGAATCAGCGACGATTTGCCGCACCGCCGTCAGCGCATCGGGGGCGGTGCGGGCCACCAGCCCGGCACTGGCGGCGATGCGCGCGGTTTCCGTGGCGGGCAGGGTGTTCGGCTCTCCGGGGATGTCGATGGCGGTCAGGCTTTCAGCCCGCGCGGCCAAGGGACGCATGTAGCCCGCGACATCCTTGGTGTTCAGCATCCCGCAGACCAGATGCGTGGGTTTACGCGCCATGGCCGCCAGCGTGGCGGCCAGCGCCTCGCCGCCGGCGGGGTTGTGGCCGCCATCCAGCCACAGTTCAGCCCCACCCGCGGCCTCGACCAGCGGGCCACGGGTCAGGCGCTGCATGCGCGCGGGCCATTCGGCCTCAAGCACGGCGGCGCGGGCCTCGATGCGGCCAAAGCCCAGTTCGCGCAGGGCGGCGATGGCGGTTCCGGCGTTCACGATCTGATGCGGGCCGGGCAGGACGGGCAGGGGCAGGTCCATCAGCCCGTGGTCGTCCTGATAGATCAGGCTGTCGCCCTCGCGCCGGCTGTCCCAGTCCTGGCGGCCGATCTTCAGCGGCGCGAAAAGCCGCTCGGCCCCGGCCTCGATCACCTCGCGGGCGGCGGAGTCCTGGGGGGCGACGATGCAGGGCACGCGGCGTTTCAGGATGCCGGCCTTTTCGCCGGCGATCTCGGCCAGCGTCTCGCCCAGATATTGGGTGTGGTCGATGCTGACCGGGGTGATGACCGTCAGGCGGGGCGCGGGAATGACGTTCGTCGCGTCCAGCCGCCCGCCAAGCCCGACCTCAAGCAGCGTGTAGTCGGCCGGCACGCGCGAAAAGGCCAGAAAGGCCGCCGCCGTGGTGATCTCGAAGAAGGTGATCGGCTGGCCGGCATTCGCGGCCTCGCATTCCTCCAGCGTGGCGGCCAGTTCCGCCTCGCCGATCAGCTCGCCCGCCAGCCGGATGCGTTCGTGAAAATGCGCCAGATGCGGCGAGGTATAGGCGTGGACGCGCAGACCCGCCGATTCCAGCCCGGCGCGGATCATCGCCTGGGTCGAGCCCTTGCCGTTGGTGCCCGCGACATGGATCACCGGCGGGATGCGGTCCTGCGGGTTCCCCAGCGCCGCAAGGATGCGGTGCATCCGTTCCAGCGACAGGTCGATGACCTTGGGGTGCAGCTCCATGAGCCGCGCGAGAATGGCGTCGGAGGTGGTCATCGTCGGATCTGTCGCGGTGGTTCAGCCAGGGGGGCAGCTATGGGGGATCAGGGCGTCTTGCCGGCGGCCTCGACCGCGGGCGGCGGGGGGGCGCCGGCACTGGTCGCGGCCTCGGGCAGGGCGGATCTGATGCTGCCCGGCGCCGGCAGGTCGCCCGCGATGGGGGCGGGCAGGCGCATGACCATGCGCAGGATCGAGATCAGCTCCTCGCGCAGCTTCTTGCGATGGGTGACGCGGTCCAGCATCCCGTGTTCCAGCAGGTATTCGGCGCGCTGGAAGCCCTCGGGCAGCTTTTCGCGGATGGTCTGCTCGATCACGCGGGGACCGGCAAAGCAGATCAGGGCGTTCGGCTCGGCGATCTGGATGTCGCCCAGCATGGCATAGCTGGCGGTCACGCCGCCGGTCGTCGGGTGGGTCAGGACGACGATATAGGGCAGGCCGGCTTCCTTCAGCATCTCGACCGCGACGGTGGTGCGCGGCATCTGCATCAGGGACAGGATGCCTTCCTGCATGCGCGCGCCGCCAGCGGCCGAAAACAGCACCAGGGGGCGCTTCAGCTTCACCGCGCGCTCGGCGGCGGCAATGATGGCATTGCCGACATACATGCCCATCGAGCCGCCCATGAACGAGAAATCCTGCGCGGCGGCGACGATGGGGGTGCGGCCGATCTCGCCCTCGGCGACCAGCATGGCCTCTTTTTCGCCGGTGGATTTCTGCGCCGCCTTCATCCGGTCGGGATATTTCTTCTGGTCGCGGAACTGCAGCGGGTCGGCGACCGGCTCGGGCACCTTGACCTCGTTGAAGACGCCGCCGTCAAACAGCGCCGCAAAGCGCGAGCGGGGCGTGATCGCCAGATGGTGGTCGCAATTGCTGCAGACGTTCAGATTGTCGGCCAGTTCGCGGTGGAACAGCATGGTTCCGCATTCCGGGCACTTGGTCCACAGGTTCTCGGGCACGTCGCGGCGCGAGAACAGCGAATTGATGCGCGGGCGGACATAGTTGGTGATCCAGTTCATCGACGGGTCCTAACGCTGGGTTCACGGGTTGAGATAGGCAAAACGGCACCGAATTGCAATTCCGCTCGGGCCGGGGTCAGATGCGGCAATGTGGACCGACATGCTTGCCTTTGCCCATTACGCCGCCGCGCTGGTTGTCAGCGTGCGGGTGCTGCTGCGCCCGCGACTGGAACCGACGGTGCGGCTGTCATGGATTCTGGTCATCGAGCTGGTGCCTCTGGTGGGCATTCTGGCCTATATCCTGTTTGGCGAGATCAGGCTGCGCAGCGCCGAAGTCTCGACCATGGCCAGCGTGCGCCGTTTCCTGTCGGGCCTGTGGCAACCCAGCCCCGAGCGGCTGCGCGCGCCCCCGGTCTTTGCCGCGCCGATCATCGCCGCGAATCAGGCCATCGGCGGGTTCGAGGCGGTGGCCGGCAACCGCGCCGCGCTGCTCGCCGAGGATGACAGCGCCATCGCCGATCTGGTCGCCGCCATGGATCAGGCGCGCATCCATGTGCATGTGCTGTTCTATATCTGGCTGGATGATGTCTCGGGCCGGTCGGTGGCCGAGGCAGCGATCCGCGCCGCCGGGCGCGGGGTCAAGGTGCGCGCGGTGATCGACGCCTTTGGATCGCGTGCCTTCGGCCGTTCGGAGGCATGGGCGCGGATGAAGGCCGCCGGCTGCGAATGCGTCGAGGCTCTGCCCCTGGGCATGCCGGTCATCGGGCTGCTGTTTCAGCGCATGGACCTGCGCAACCACCGCAAGATCGTGGTCATCGACCATGAGATCGGTTTTACCGGCAGTCGTAACTGCTCGGACATGGCCTTCGCGATCAAGCCGCGCTTCGCGCCCTGGATCGACGTGTTCCTGCGCATCGAAGGGCCGGTCGTGCGGCAGATGCAGGCGGTCTTCCTGCAGGACTGGATGAGCTATACCGGCGAGGACCTGGGCGACACCTTGCGCATGGCGCCGCCGGTCGCCGCGCAGGGCGAGATCGCGCAGGTCGTGGCCACCGGGCCAGACAACCGCCAAGGCTCGCTGTCGGATTCGATGACCACGATGATCTATGCCGCGCGTAGCCGGCTGACCATCACCACGCCCTATTACGTGCCCGGCAGCGCGCTGGATTCGGCGATCCGCACCGCCGCGCGCAGCGGCATCGACGTGACCATGATCCTGCCGGCCCGCAACGATTCCCTGGTCGTGCAGGCGACGTCCGAGGGCTTCTATTACGGGCTGGTCGCGGCGGGGGTAAAGCTGATGCTGTTTCCCGGCGGGCTCTTGCATGCCAAGATCATCACCGTGGATGGCTGTATGGCCATGCTGGGCAGCGCCAACATGGACCGGCGCAGCTTTGAGCTGAACTATGAAATGAACATGCTGTTTCTGGGCGGCGATCTGACCGAGGCGCTGGACCAGCGCCAGCAGACCTATATCGACCGCGCCCATCCCGTCGATCTTGAGGAAATCCGCGACTGGTCGCTGTGGCGGCGGCTGCGCAACAACCTTCTGGCGCTGGCCGCGCCGATCCTGTGAGGGGGGCAAGATGACCGATCTGGCTGCGGGAACGACTGTCGACGGCGCTTCGGCGCTGGATCCGACGGAACTGGCCGCGCATCTGGCGGCCCTGCCGGGCTGGGCGCTGGCGGCGGATGGCCGCGCGATCAGCCGCGAATGGCGCTTCAAGACATTCCGCCGCGCCGCGCAACTGGCCAATCTTGCCGCATGGCAGGCCGAGGCCGCGAACCACCATCCCGACATCGCCTTCGGCTGGGGTTTTGCCCGCGTCACCTTCTCGACCCATTCGGCGGGGGGCGTGACCATGAACGACCTGATCATGGCGGCGCGGCTGAACCGGCTGGCGGATTAAGGGCAGAATTGCTGCCATATTCACAAGGGCTTTCAACGCCCCGCCCTCTTGCCCCTCGGGCGGGCTGGGCCTATCCAAGTCGCAGCCAGAGGGATACGCCATGAAAAACACCCGCTTCGACAAGTCGCAACTTCCCAGCCGCCACGTCACCGAAGGACCGGCGCGCGCCCCGCATCGCAGCTATTTCTACGCGATGGGCATTTCCGAGGAAGAGATCCACTCCCCCTGGGTGGGCGTGGCGACCTGCTGGAACGAGGCCGCGCCCTGCAATATCGCGCTGGCCCGTCAGGCGCAGTCGGTCAAGCAGGGTGTGAAAAAGGGCGGCGGCTGTCCGCGCGAATTCACCACCATCACCGTGACCGACGGTGTCGCCATGGGCCATGAGGGGATGCGTTCCTCGCTCGCGTCGCGCGACTGGATCACCGACACGGTGGAACTGACCATGCGCGGCCATTGCTATGACGCGTTGGTCGGGCTTGCGGGCTGCGACAAGTCGCTGCCGGGCATGATGATGGCCATGGTGCGGCTGAACGTGCCGTCGGTCTTTATCTATGGCGGCTCGATCCTGCCGGGCAAGCTGAACGGCAAGGATGTCGTCGTTCAGGACGTGTTCGAGGCCGTGGGCCAGCACGCCGCCGGCAATATGTCGGATGCCGAACTGGACATTCTGGAACGCGTGG
>RRZU012788087.1_pt1 | contig 42613 bp, 36 predicted proteins | sample 2165561 | NCBI WGS metagenome assembly RRZU01 (sample SAMN10456909, study PRJNA506462) | wastewater metagenome | isolation source: wastewater sludge | place: USA: Moscow, Idaho | reverse complement strand
ACTATGTGGGAGAGTAGGTCGCCGCCGTCTCTTCTTACTAAATCCCTATCTCTTCCCGAGATAGGGATTTTTTTTTGTCGATTTTTACACTCTCTTGAAGGTTTCCTATCGCTTCCCTTTGCTTCAAAACACTGAACTATATCTAAGGCTTTTACTGTGGGAATTTTCCTCTGTATGCCATAGCTTTGCTACCAATTTCTTCTCTGCTTTTTCCCAATACGGCAAAAGTACCCATTTCTTCGATCATTCTCAGCGCTGCTTCAATGATAGGAAAAAGGAGAGCGCAGCCTGTGCCTTCGCCCAGACGCATATCCATGTTGAGCATGGGGGTCAGACCGGTAATTTCCTTGAGCAGTAGAGCACCAGGTTCAAAGGAAAGGTGGGATGGTATCATGTAACCAATACTTTCTGGTGCGAGGCGTATAGCTGTTAAGGCTGCAACATTTGAAATGAGTCCATCAGTGACAACAGGAACTTTTTTTGCAGCACAGGCTAGGTATACTCCTGTCATACCGGCAATATCCAAGCTACCTACTTTCGATAGCACATCAATGGCATTTTCTGGATCGGGTTGATGGAGCCGTACTGCTTGCCTAACGACATCTTTCTTATTGGCAAAGGCCTCGTCAGTTAAACCCGCTCCCCTGCCAACAACCCTGTCTAAAGGAGCCTTTGTAAAGGCATACAGCATGGCGGCGCTTGCAGTCGTGTTGCCTATGCCTATCTCACCGACGCCAAAAAGATCATAACCCTGTTGAATGGCCTCCAGAGTCACTTCAATGCCTGTTTCAATCGCACGAATTGCCTCTTCCTCAGTCATTGCCTGACTTTTTAGAAAATTTGCTGTGCCGTAGCGTACCTTGCGGTGCAGAACTTTCGGGTTCTCAATAACTGCATCAATGCCAATGTCTACAGCAATGATGTCTGCCTTGGCGTAGTGAGCAAGAAAATTGATTCCCATCCTGCCGCTTGTTACAAAATCTGCTCCTATACGTGTCACATCTTGGGGGTACATGGCAATACCCTCTTTGTAAACGCCATTATCAGCCATCATAACCACAATGGCCTTTTTGCTTATGCTGTTGTGGACTCTCCCGGTGATGCCAGCAATCTGCCGGGCAATATCTTCTAACCTCCCCAGGCTTCCTGGAGGTTTAAGGCAATAATCTATTTCCTTCTGCGCAGCAGCCATAGCTGCACGGTCAGGGGGCGTTATATCCTTGATGGTACTCTTTAAGAGCTGCATGAGCTTACCGGTAGTTGAAACGGGTGAGGATGGGTAGAGACCCAGCAAATTCCAATTCAGCGATGGCGGCATTCTCAACCTTGAATCTCCAGTACCCCATGCCTATTGACCCACTTAAGTAATGGGCAAGCAGGGTGCGGATGCAGCCACCATGTGAAACCAAAGCCATATTTTTGCCGGGATTATCTCTAAGTATTTCTTCGCAGAAGTGTATAACCCGGTGGTTAAATGAGGTGAATGTTTCGGCACCGGGTATTTTGGTTTTTTCCCAGTCCTGCATCCAGGTCCGCCAAAGATCGGGATATTTTTCGGCTAAGTCTGAAAAGTGCATGCCCTCCCAATCGCCAAAGTGGTACTCACAAAGACTACTGTCGGTAATGATGGTTGCATCTTTACCAAAAGTTAGGATGGCTGTTTCCACAGCTCGCTGCAAGGGACTGGAAAAAATGGAATCAACGTGCAAGGCATCCACGTGCTGAGCCAAGGAAAGGGCCTGTTTCCGACCCTCATCGTTGAGGGGGACATCGGTACTGCCGACAAGGATTCCTTGATGGTTTTCCTCGGTTTCCCCATGTCGGATGAGATAGAGTTTAGTCAAATTCATAGGATGTGTTTCCAAAAGAGAAAAATAAGCAGCAAAACAACGGTTTCGCAGAGCTCAATGGTCGCTCCAATGGTGTCGCCGGTGATGCCGCCTATGATGCGAATAAGATACCTGGCAAAGAGAATTGCCATGACGATGACAACCAAGTGGAGCAGAAAAAAGAGCAAGATTAAATTCCACCAGGGAGGAGACCAGACGGCAAGCAAAGCTGCCAAAATAACCATAGAAAAAAAAGTGGCTCCTGCCGCCTGTCGTATACCAGTTTGATTGACGAATTCACCAAGCCCCGGCTCTTTTCGGGCATAAGGGGCCACGGCAGCATGCCAGGTAATGGCCATTCTTCCCATCATGGGGGCTGCAAGGAGGGCCAGGGCCGCCATCTTTGCCGGCATAGCTGAAACCGTCAGGTATTGCAGTAAAATAATCAAAATAATGGTGACAACGCCATTTGTGCCCAAGGTGGAATCCCGCATGATCCTGAGCATTTCTTGCGGCGAACGGTAGGAAAAAAGGCCATCTGCCGTATCGCCTATGCCATCAAGATGTAAACCGCCCGTTACCACAATGAGCATGATAATGGCAAAAATAGAGGCCAGGGGCTTTCCCAGAAGTGGTTCGGCAAAAAACACCACTAGACTAGCGGGAATACCGACCAACAAGCCTACAAGGGGCATCCATTTCATCCCCTTGATAAAGTGTTGCGCGGTGAACTCAATTTTACCAGCAACTGGGTATCTGGTCATAAATTGGATCATGAGAAGAAGCGAGTGCATGGATTTTACCCCTTCAGGCAAAGGGGTAAGCCCGAGGCCACCAGGTACACCCTTTTTGCCTTGGCGGCAAGGCACTGATTCGCCTGCCCTGCACAGTCGCGGAAAAGTCGTGCCAGGGGCGATGGTGGAACTATGCCGCAACCAACCTCGTTACTCACCATGATAACCTCACCGCGATAGACTGTGCTGGCCTCAATCAGGTTCACCATCTCTGCCATGATCATGTCTTCAAGAGAACGAAGCGACCCGTTTGTTGGTAGTTCCCAGTCAACCCGCTGGCTGAGGAGAAGATTCGACACGAGAAGTGTTAAGCAGTCGAGCAGAAAGGCGTCTATGTTATTGCCATGCGTTGCTATAATATGGGCCGGGTGCATTGGTTCTTCAAAGGTTTGCCATCTTGCGTCGCGACGTTTTTGGTGCTTGGCAATACGGTCTGTCATCTCAGCATCATCTGCCCTGGCCGTGGCAATATATCCTAAAGCGAGGCCTGCTTCTTCAGCAAGTTTTTCGGCGAAAGAACTTTTCCCACTGCGTGCCCCACCGGTCACTAAAGTTATAGATCCCATGTTCAGCCCCCCTTGTTTGCCTCTGAGCACTTTGTTCCCATCCTTTGCGCCCATGATCTGCTTAACTCTAGCAAGGCAAGCAAGGCTTGTGTTGATTTTTCTGCAGGGACAAAGATGTGATCATGGTAGTAGGCAGAGATAAGGTTAGCGCTTATGCCACAGGCAGCTAATTTTGCTGAGACAGCCGCCGTTAGGCCAACGGCATCTAAGCTTGAATGAATGGTCAGGGTAATTTGTTTAAAAGAGTTACTAACTGAAAGTTGATTCTGTTCGGCGATCTCAGCCGGAAGAATAAGCGTCAGGCCTTCTTGTTCACGAATAATGGCCAGCGGTTCAAGATGTAGGAATTCGGCGGCATTGCCTTCAACTGGACAGAACACGAATTCCCCTGTCTGCTCTACCGGTCGCATACAGCCGAGCAAGGTGGCCAGATCTAGTTCTGCTTTCATAGGTTGTCCTTATCGTAGTTCATAGGCCTTCTGCTATACCAACTATGGTGCCGTAGGCAAAGAGGAATTATTCAGCAGATTACTGACAAGCATCCTGTCCCAAGGAGCCTTTCAGGGTTAAGAGATGCCATCATAGTACAGGAAGCAAATCTCGTATGAGTGGAATTGGAGTAGCCAGGCATTATTTTTCTTTTTTGAGCATAAAATAGAGCACAGGCACAGCCATGCGACTGATGAGAAGCGAGGCAATTTCTCCAAACATGAGCGAAATGGCTAAACCTTGAAAAATGGGATCAGCTAGGATAACCGCAGCTCCGACAACCACGGCCAAGGCAGTAAGCAGCATGGGACGAAAACGGACAGCACCAGCTTCAACCACAGCCTCAGCCAGGGGAAGGCCGTGGCTGCGCCTGAGTTCTATGAAATCAACTAAAATAATAGAGTTACGAACCACAATGCCAGCTCCCGCCATAAAACCAATCATGGAGGTGGCGGTGAAAAAAGCTCCCAGGGCCCAATGGGCTGGCAGAATGCCCACCAGAGAGAAGGGGATGGCAGCCATGACCACAAGCGGTGTGAAATAGTCCTTAAACCAGCCCACCATAAGCCCGTAAATGAGGATCATCACCACACAAAAGGCCAGGCCCAGATCGCGGAATACTTCCAGGGTAATATGCCATTCGCCATCCCATTTGATAGCCGGCGTCGCCTCGAGAAAGGGCTGTTTCAGATTGAATATCTCAATTGCTCCCGGTTTGCCGCCATAATTGGCCGTATCCAGCTTGGTCAACTCTTTGTTCATCTGTAAAATAGGATACACTGGGCTTTCGGCAGCCCCAGCCACGTCGGCGGTCACATAGATGAGCGGTTTCAGATTCTTGCGATAAATTGGCTGCTGCACAGGTTTTTTTTCTATGCGGACAAGCTCCTGTAACGGGATGAGAATTGTTGAATCAGTTCCGGATCGCTGCCTCAGGTTGAGTAAATTACCAGTCGTAGACCTTTCCTTTTTGGGGAGCCGCAGAATGAGAGGGATTTTTTCTTTGTCTGCGGGTTGATGAAAGAGATCAATCGTTTGTCCGGCAAGGGCCAAACCCAGGTTTTGGCTAATTTCTTCCTCGGCAATGCCATGCAAGGCTGCTTTTATCCGGTCAATCACTACTACCTCTTTTTCCCGGTTTTCCTCCTGATACCAGTCAATATCCACGACCCCAGGAGTGTTCGCAAAAATAGATTTGACCTTTTTTGCCAGGGCCAAGCGCGAGGGTGCATCCGGGCCGTAGATCTCGGCCACAAGGGTCTGCAAGACAGGCGGGCCCGGCGGCACTTCGGCAACCGCAACCGTCGCCCCATATTGTTTGGCTATGCGGCTCAGCTCTGGACGCACCCGTTTGGCAATGTCATGACTTTGCGCTGACCGGTCTTTTTTAGGCAGTAAATTCACCTGTATATCTGCCAGATAACTTTCCGAGCGCATGAAATAGTGGCGTACTAGCCCATTAAAGTTGTAGGGCGCAGCTGTGCCAGCATAGATTTGGTAATTGGTGACTTCCGGTTCCTGGCGAATGGCGGAGGCCATCTCCATGGCCACCCGGGCTGTCTGTTCCAGGGGCGAATCTTCCGGCATATTGAGAATGATCTGAAATTCGGATTTATTATCAAAGGGCAGCATCTTTACTTTGACCAGTCCGAAATAGACCATGGAGGCCGAACCGAGAAGCAGGACAGTTATGACAGCAAAAAAGAGCAGGCGAAAAGGAGCGTGGGCCAAGAGAGGACCCATGATCCGGTGGTAGAGGCGAGTGAAAAAATCATCGGGTGCCTTGTCCGGGTTATGGCCATATGCCTCCGTCCCATGCTTTGGTGCCGATTTTTTTAAAATATGCACGGCAGCCCAGGGCGTAATGGTAAAGGCGATGAGCAAAGAAAAGAGCATTGCCGCAGAGGAGCCAATGGGAATGGGGCGCATGTATGGCCCCATCAGCCCGCCAACAAAGGCCATGGGCAGGATGGCGGCGATTACTGCCCAGGTGGCAAGAATAGTCGGATTACCCACCTCCACGATCGCCTCCACGGCTATCGTAAATAAAGACATTTTTTCCCGGCCCGGGAGATGCCGATGGCGTACAATATTTTCCACCACTACAATGGCATCATCCACCAGAATCCCGATGGAAAAAATTAGGGCAAAGAGGGTGATGCGGTTCAGGGTATAGCCGTAGAGGTAGAAGATGAGCAGGGTCAGAGAGAGGGTTGAGGGTATGGCCAAAAGGACAATAATCGCCTCGCGTCTTCCCAAAAAAAAGAGGATCAGAAGAGCCACTCCAAAGACTGCAATGCCCATGTGGAACAGTAATTCGTTTGATTTCTCTGCGGCAGTTTCACCGTAATCGCGGGTAACTGTCACTTCAATCTCAGGGGGAATGAGCGTTCCCTTTAGCGACTCCACCTTTTGCAGCACGGTATCAACAACAGCCACGGCATTCGCCCCGGGGCGTTTGGCAATTGACAGAGTAACAGCAGCCTCGGGCTCTTGGTGGTTTGTGCCAAAAAGCACATAGTCGGAAGGTTCCTCAGGTCCATCAATTATCTTTGCCACTTCGTGGAGATACACTGGCTTGTAGTCCTGAACGCCAATGACCAGATCTCCTGTCTCTTTGGCAGAACGGAGAAAGGTGCCGGTTTCAAGCGGCATACTTTTATTGTTTGTCTGCAAGGTGCCGCTCTTGCCAGACCTGTTTGCCGCCTGGATTCTACTGATTAACTCGCTTGCCGTCAGGTTTCTGGCTGCCAGGGCTGTTGGATCAAATTCAACTCGCAGTTCTCTTTTTGCCCCCCCTATAATGGTTGTTTCTGAAATTTCAAAAATACTTTTTATGGCCTCATCCACCTGAGCAGTGAGGCGACGCAGCATATAGTGATCGTATGTTTTGGAATGGAAAGTGAGGGCCAAAATCGGCACATCATCAATGCTGTGCGGCTTAACGAGCGGTTGCGATACCCCAGGAGGAATACGATCAAAATTGGTCTTAAGTTTTTGGTTCAGATTGACAATCGCCGCTTCCTGATTCACTCCCACGTAAAAACGGGCAATGAGCATGCACTGTCCGGGCATGGAGGTTGAGTAGATGTATTCTACTTCGGGCAGCTCATAGAGGAGTTTTTCCATGGGGATGGCCACCTGGTTTGCCACCTCATCTGGACTTGCCCCCGGCATGGAGACCAGGACGTCAATCATGGGCACCTTAATCTGCGGCTCTTCTTCTCTGGGCAACAAAATGAGGGCTAAAAAACCAAGCAGCAGGGAGCCAACGAGCACAAGCAGCGTCAGTTTTGAACCGGCAAAGGTTTCGGTCAGTCGACCGGCAAACCCAAGGTGCTGAGTCCGCTGATCTTTTTTCATGGACGCACTCGCACAGGTTGGTCTTGGGTAAGGAGAGCAGAATCGCCGAGAAGCACAATTTCTCCCATATCAAGCCCAGTAGTGATTTCTATGCCTCCATCAACAAGGGCACCGGTACGAACCAGACGGAGCTTCGCCCGGCCATCCTGCATCACAAATACCCTTTCCATCTGCCCCCAATGACTTACAGCCGCAGGCGGGATAACTAAGGCCTTGGCCTGTTTTCCCGGTAACAGCACCAGGACATACTGGCCACTGCGTAAGTTGTTGTCTGGATTAAGCGCCATGACTATGGTAGAGGTGCGGGAGCTTGGATTCGACGCCGGGGCAATTTCCACGATCTTGCCAACATAGGAGGCCTGTATTGAGGGCACAGTAATGGACAAACTTTGCCTCAGACTGAGGCTGTCAACTATTTCTCCCGGGACCTGGGCCTTTACCTGAAGTCCTGCCGTCCCCTCTAACTGAAAAAGGGGCATGCCCGGCGTGGTTAGATCGCCGGCATCCACCATCTTTTGGCTAATCACGCCCGCGTAGGGTGCACGTATCTCAGTATAGGAGAGCATGACCTCTGCTTCGCGCAAGGTAGCCAGGGCAATTCGTTCACTATCTCGGAGAGAGCGCACCGATTCCTGCGTGGCCGCCTGCTGGGCAAGGAGTCTCTCTTGCAGGGCAAGGCTGCGCTGAACCTGACTGAGTTGAGCCTTGGCCTGCACAACTCGCGCTTCCAGTTCATGTGCCTGCAGGCGGGCCAACAGCTCGCCTTTTTGCGCCTTTGTGCCAAGTTTCACCATTATTTCAGCAACATTCGCCTGTATTTTTGCTGCGAGGGTACTCTGTTCTACCGATTCAACAGTGCCGGGCACACGGATTGGAATGGCAAGATCAACCTGGCGCACCGGGGCTGCCTGCATTTCAACAGGGGCCATGGTGGTTGGTTTTTTTTCAGTGGCGTGGGCTAACTGGGGAGATAGGCCTGCCTGTGCAAGTAAGGCAACGAGGAAAAGTCGGCTCAAGGTCTGGGAGGTGGGCAGTGATAGCATCATGGCTGTTCTCTTTCTTGTCTATGACCAAAGAGTGGTAGACCGTAACTTTTACGGAGCTGAGCGGCGGCAATGTGCAGGGCATAGCTGGTTTGGGCATAGCCAGTTTCCGCATCGGTCAGTCTATTCTCCGAGTTTATGAAATCTGTGCTGGTACACAGCCCTTCTTGAAAACGTATTCGCGTTAAGCGGCTATTTTCCCGCGAACTTTGTAAACGCAGCGAACTGGTCGCCAGCTTTTTAGTTTCCTCATCTACGTTTAATCGGGCCTGTTCTGCTTCCATGGCAAGGGCGAGCGCCATTTTGTGGCGCTGAGCGTGCAGTTCTAATAATTTAGCTTGTTCAGCCTGGATGGCAGCTGCCACACGGTGCCCATCAAAGACGGTGTAATTGAGTCGCAGGCCTGCAGTCCAAGAGTCACCTGAACCCTGATCTATTTCCGTGCCCTGTTCCACCTGATAGGAGCCAAAGGCCTCGGCTTTGGGGTATCGCGCTGACTTTGCTCCTTTAAGGGCAAATTCCTGGGCAGCTATAAGCTTATCTAAAACGTTTAGCTCAAGTCGCTGACCTGATGGAGGGCTTACCGGGATCACCGGGGCCTCATTTTTGTTGTAGGCTAGGCGAAGGTCTGGGCCAGGCTCTTCACCTAAGAGGAGAAGAAAACCTTGTTCTGCCAGGCGTTTACCATGTTCAGCCTGGATGAACATTTCTTCTGCGTGGGCATCTTCCGTCTGCAATAAAAGGACTTCCTCTTTAAGAAGAGTCCCTGCCTGGTAGCGCGCCTGTGCCTGCCCAAGGGCCTTTTTTATCGCCGTCAAAGCTAATTTTCGGGCGTGCAAAGTATCATTAGCCGCCATGATCGTATAGTAGGCGCGGATCACCTCATAGCTGAGGTTGTTCTTTATGGCCATCTCCTGCACCAGTGCCGCCTCTTTTTGCAGCTCGGCGGTCTTGTATGCTGCCTTATCCTGTCCGCCATTATAGAGTTGGTACTTAAGCATGATCTGGCCTAAAAATGCGTCGGTGGTGCCAGGTTTATTAAAATCAATGTCTTTGGAAAACTGCCCTTGGTTGAGGATATTGCCAAAGGAGTACATGGGGTTGTCGGTGCGAGTATAGCCTCCATTAATGGACAATTGCGGGTAAAAGGCAGCCTTGCTCTCAATAAGGTTCGCCTCTGCCTGTTGGATGCGTGCCTGGGTAGTGGTTATATCGGGGTTATTTTTTAAGGCCAGTTGCACAGCTTCCTGAAGGGTCCAAACAAAAGCACTTGTCTGGGCAAAACTACCAACTGGTGCAAGGACAGGAAAAAGAAAAAAGAAAAGGAGAAAGACAGGTCTCGTGCGGCTTTTCAGCATGAATCTGTTCCTTAATATGGCCAGTGGATGAATCCGGCGAGCTTTTGGCTCCTCTGGCAAGATGGTAAATCTGTCCAGATCTGTTTTGCAGTGCTGTCTTAGCGCATGTGCATAAAATGGGGCATTTTATTAGAACTAATCATTGTCTTGGCAACTTTTTCTGGTCTTAAAAAAAGCATCCATGCAGGAGCAAGCGCTACAAAATACCTCATATATATTTAAACGAATCAGCAAATAAAACAAGTGACCTGCCCCAGATTGTTTGGGTGGCTATCCGCGTATAATCTGGGAGAGAAAAAACTAAAAACCCGATTCTCGGATAAGAAGGGAATGGAAATTTCTCCATACGCGCATGGCATAACTGCGGGGCGCACTGGCCACTCGGACGTATCCCCGCTGGATAAAAGAGAGGCTGGTGTTGGGTTTGGTGACGCTCAGTACCACCAGAAAGGCTGAATCCTTAGGCGAATAACGGCCTTGCATGAGTGGTGGCTCAACCGGAATAGGGCCATGATGAACGGAAGCTAAAATGGGGTCTATCAAGTACTCTGCGTTGACCCGGCTTAAATGGGTTATACGCACTGGGTACGAAGCACCTTCGTTATTCTCCGGGTAAAAGGTACCTTCGGCACCCTCGTTGAGGGCTTCCAGCGTCTCTGAGTTGGCGTAGGCGAAGACCAGCAGCTGCTTGGTGTTGGCGAGCATCCCCAGGCTCTCTTCTTCCCCTACCCACTGTCCTTTTTTCAGGTCGTCGGCAATGCCGACCACAGTACCATCAAAGGGGGCACGTATGTGCAGCTGGGCTTCTTTTTGCTGCAGCCCCTTGTAAATTTGCTGGGCCTTCATGTTCTGTTCAATAGCCACTTCCCGTTGCTCCCGCAGCTGGGCAATATCACCACTTGAGCGCTGTAAGAGAGCCTCAGAAAGCTTAATTTCCATTGCCGCCTGCGCGAGGTTAAAGTCAAGTTCCGGTGAGACCAGATCAAAGAGGGGGTCTCCTCTTTTTACCTCGCTGTGGAACCTTACGTATATTTTTTCAACTCTTGCCGGAGCAGAAGGATAGAACTCGGTGAAGATTGCCGGTTTCAGTACGGCTGGCATCAGTTGATAATTACGCCAGGGCAGAAAAAAGAGGAAAAAGAGAAGGGTAAGCAGGGTTACACTGATGATACTGTGCCTGTTCCAATGCATGGCACCTCGTTTTTGATACCAGACTTTTAGTTCCTTTTGTACCGGGAACCAGATAAACCACAACACTTCAATTGAGGCCAGGAATATTCCCAAGGCCTTTATGAAGAAGTGGTAGACTAGCAAGGCAATGCCGAAAAAGATGGAGAGGCGGTAGAGCCAAACGCCGATGGCATAAAAAATCATAAAATAATGGATATGGCGGGGGGCATCTTCGGGTGGCCTGTCTCCAAAACCAAAGATGAGCTCCCGCAGCCACCATTTCGCCATGGCCATGGCCCTGGGCTGCAGGTTTTTTATGCCAGTCAGATCGGAAAGTAGGTAATAACCGTCCCAGCGCATGAAGGGGCTTACATTCACGAGCAAGGTCATGATGAGGGAGGTTGTGGCCAAAAAGAAGGCGGTATTACGCATGACTCCCGCGGGTAAAACACTCCAGGCAAAGGTAGAGATGATCGCTAAAGCGCCTTCTGCGGCCATGCCGGCAATGACAATGTGCAGGCGCTCTTTGCGAGAGGTGAGTTTCCAGCTTTCGCCTGTATCTGTATAGAGAAAGGGACAGAAAACTAGAAAGGCCAGACCTATAACCGGGACATGCAGGCCGTAGTATTTGCACGAGTAGGCATGACCCAGCTCATGGACGCACTTGGCCACAAAGACAGCTGCCATGTAATAGGCCATGGAGTCCCAACTGAGGAATTCTAAGGTGGTGCGAATAAAGACGTCCCATTGTCGCTGCACAAGGAAAATGGCAAGGAGAGCGGCGACAACAAGGATGCGGCGAAAAGTTTTTGAAAAAAGTGGGCGCACCAGCCAAAGAGTATTTGTTAAGAAGGTGTCTGGCCGCACCAGCGGTACCCGGAAAAAGAGGTAGTGGGAAATAAGGAGTTTAAAGATATTGCCGTATTTGCTGGCCTGCACCTGCTTGTATCTGCCAAAGAGGGTTTGGGAAGGACTTTGCAAAAACTGTTGATTCTCAAAGAAGATCCCAGTCCGTCTTATATCAACTTCATCAATAAAAAGGGCAGTTTCGTTGTTGACTGCATTCACGATGGCCTCGGTATTGGCCAGGTGCCAGCGGCTTAATATTTCAAATTCCAACCAGCCTATCTCAAGAAAACGATTGCCCACAGGGTCGTGCAATACCCAGGTGGGAGAGCCATTTGCCTGGGGAACACCCGGGTACAGATCAATATCTTTTCGCAATTGAGGAAAAAAAGACGAGGCAGATGATGTTTTTTTCTCTCCCAGCTCTTCAGGGCGATACCCTTCATTGAGGGCAAGTTTTACCAGGGTCTCAGGCATTAGAGACCAACCTCACGCCGGATGACCGCAAGCGGCTTGCGAAAGATATAATAAAAGAGGGATACCTTTTCTCCAAATAATTTGGCTGTACCCTGCAGGCCGATGCGGGGATCCTCACCTTCAACAAACTTGGCTTTCAGTGGGAAGTACATGCCGCCACTCTTGGATTCCTCTGCCTTAAAACTGGTGCGGCTGATCTCTGCGTCCACTGGATTAAGCGGATCTGTGCGCAGAAAGAGCTTGACCTTTGCTCCAGGATCCAAGGTAATCGCATCATCAACGGGCATGCGGATAAGAATCTCTGCCTGGGAGGGATTTGCCAAGGTCATAACCTTTTCGCCAACGGCCACCGGCCGCCCAATCCAATCGTTGCGATCGTTAAATAAGACCATACCATCCTGCTGGGCGGTAATCCTTTGCCTTTCGAGTTCCTCTTGGGTGTATTGCACGATCAGGGCTTTTTCCTCGATCTGGACACGAAAGACCTCCAGTTCCGCCTTGCTGAGCGGGTCGGAGAAGGACTTCTGCTCCGCCCGCAGGTAATCAGCCTGTACTACCTGCAGATTTTTTTGGGCCAGGGCCAATTGATTGATCAGTTCGGTGTCATCCAGATGAAAAAGCAGTTGTCCCTGCTGCACCATCTGGTACGGATGCACGTCAATATCTCGTATCATGCCCCGTACGGGTGAAGTGACAATAGTAGGTTCAAGCGGAATAATCTCCGCCGGTGCCAGCACGCTCTCATGGATGCGGATCAGAAAGAGTAGGGCAATGACCGTAAGCGCAATACCAATGCCAATGGAGCGCGCTTTTTTTGAGTGAGCATTAAAGAACTTGTAACTCTTTTTGCCAGAAAAGGCGCTTATTGCATGGGCATAGGCACCGGAGAGTACCTCTGCCATGGACAGTTCCTGTGGCAGGTAGGCATGCTCACGCGCTAAGATTAGAACCCCTTTTATGGTGTTGTCTCGGCCAAGCAGCGGACAATACAATACGTGCTCGGGCAGCCATTGCTGCCATTCTTCACGAATAGCAGCTGCGAACTCCTTTTGTTCTGCAAGGGCCTGGGTCTTGTCATATTTTTTGAGTAAAAGACGGCAGAGTGTCGTGGCCCACAGGGCAAAAGGCGTATTGGTGTCTACGGTGGCTACGGCAGATACCGCCTCCAGCACTGGGCTGTCATTGCCCCTTACACGGAAGTACAAGGCCTGGTAGTAGGGAATAAGACGGTGTGTCCAGTTGACTATGGTGAAGATCAATTCCCGGCTAGTTTCGCAACGGCGGGCTTGGCGTTCCAGCGCAATGAGACGGGCAAGCTGATCTGCCGGGCCGCGTGTCTCTGTCTGCTCGTTTTTTTCGGAGCCCTCACTCATGGCTGCTTAAACTCCGCGTACCCGCTCATGCCAGGCAACAGTTCCGGATGGTCGCCGGGCAGTTTAGCATAGATTTTCACCGTACGACTGACTGGATCTACCCTGGCGCCCACAGCAGTCACCTTTGCCTCGTAGCTTTTGCCCGTTTCTTCGATAAAGGCAGTGAAGGTCGAGCCCGGCTTCAGCCATTCCATCCATTTTGAGGGCACATGCACATGGGCATCGAGATCTCGCGAATTCTGGATGAGCATAATGGGTGCCCCGGGTTGCAGTGTTTCATGGGCTTTGGCTTGCAATTCCACGACCTGCCCATCAAAGGGTGCCATGATGCTGCAGTTCTCCATCTTGGCGCTCACTGCCTTAATTTTGGCCCCAGCTTCTTCCACCTTTACCTGGGACAGTTTTTTCTCTAAGTCGCCGATAACCTGTTCTTTGTATAATTCTGTGTTCGCCTGGTTGGTCGTGTTATGCAGTTTGAGTTCGGCCTGGGCCACCCCACGTTCAGCTGCCAGTTCACGGCAATCAAAGGTCACTAGGGCTTGCCCCTTTTTAAAGGACTCGCTTTCTCTGACTTGGATCTCTTTGATAGTGCCATACAATCGACTGGCTATTGTTGCTTCCTGATTGGCGACCAAAAGTATTCGCATGCGCTCTCTACTGGTGGCAGGTTCCATCGGAATGGAAGACATCTGTGGCGTGGTCACAACAGGACTAGAACTAACTGGCGTTGCCGGAGGCGGCGTTTGCATGGACTGGGATACATTCTCTGCGCCAGCAGCAGCATAGGGCAAGAACAGGGCGCAGGCAAAGGGGAGAAAACAAGTGCGCATGAACTGTCTGCAAGAAAAAGACATGGGGTCCTCTCGGTAGGTAAAGTTGAAGAATTTCGGCTAATTGATTCATATTTATAATCAATTTTTGCCACGAATGATAGGGCGGCAAATTGTTTTTTACATGGCAGAAAAGAATGAGTGAGAACAGTTGCTTGCGTGTTGGGATTGGTAAAAGTAAATATTTTCTGCGCTGTTAGCCAGGAGCCAATGCTTGACTTCCCAGCCGCTTTCGAGCAGCATAGAGACAGTTTGGCCAGTTAACCATTGCCCCTGCAATGACTACAAAGAGATATATGCAAGCTCCTCCTCGCAAACGCCGCCTTGTTAAAGGAATACTGACGGGCTTTCTCGCTCTTTGCTTTCTTTTTATCGGGCTCTACCTGTTTCGAGTACCGCTAGTCAATAATCTTGCTCCTGCCTTGCTCGCAAAGGTTGGCCTAGACAACGTGCAGTTCCTGGCCCACGAAATGGGTCTGTCCAGATGGGCAATTAAAAAATTGTCATTTACCAGGACAATGGCTTCTGGGCAGCTGACGTTTGCCTTCCATGAAATAGAGTGCAGGTTCGGGCTGCCTCGTCTTATTTCGGGTGCTGTCGATGAGGTGAGAATTGGGCATGTGGATCTCACTTTTCCGGTGCAGCAGGGAGAAACTAGCCCTGCATCTTCGGGGCAAGAGATCCTTCCCCTGGATGCAATTTTTTCTTTGGCCGATACCCTTTCAACTCTACCAATGCACGACCTACAGGTGCATGAGCTACAACTCTATGCTGTCCAGGGAGAAAAAAACACCAGACTCCCTCTTCTCTCGTTAACATATCACTCCGGTGCCGAGGGCACAATTGTGCAGCTTACGCAGAAGGAGCAGCTGGCCCCGGAAAGGCAATCGTTTGCCGCCACGCTTACTTTAGCTGGAAAGAAGGTGCTGCTTACTATCACTGCTGAGCTGGAAAAAATGCCCGAATGGTTGAGTCTTTTCGCGGTTGAGAAGAGTTCGGGGCATGTGCAAGCTCAGTTGGAGATGACTAGCCAGACACAGCAGAAAGGTAGCCATGTCATCTCATTTTTCCTGCAGGGGAAGGATGTTGTCTTTTCGGCTTGGCAGGTTAAAGATGCACAGCTTGTTGTAAAGGCCCATGATGAGCCAGCAAGAGGGGAACTGACCCTTATCGAAGGCTCCATGATAGGGTTTTCTGGGCTGCAGGGCACTGGGCTGCAGGTGGAACATGCACAGATGGAGTTCAGTGGCAAACTGGCAAAAAAAGGAGATCACATCTTTGTAAACTGGCAGGGACCGGGAGCAGTCAACGCCGAGAACCTTCAGTTTGGTGATATCAGCTGCGCAGCTTTGCAGGTGCAAAAACCCCAACTACAGCTCTCCTATTCCCATGGCGGCAGTGCAGACACAAAAGCACCTTTTTCCCTACTCGCGGGAGAGGGCACTCATCTCTTTTTAAAAAATGTTTCGGGAAAAAGCTTTTCCTTTAGCTCACTGGAGGCAGATCTCGCCGGCTTAAGCATGGCGGGATTGCCCACGAAGTGGCACGGCCGCTGGCAATCCCCTGCAGTCGTTGGAACATTGCAACTAACTGGGCTGCAAGCCGGAGGAATTCTCCTTGCCCCTTTAAGTCTCGGTGCCGTGCAAGTTGAGGTGCAGGCCCAGCAAGACAAAATGGAGGCACATCTTAGCTGTTTTCTGCCAGAGGCAGCGGCGAGGCTCAAAGCTAACTACCATGCGCAAACAGGGCAACCGGGTAAAGGTATGCTGCGCATACAGTCTGATGGCCCCATTCTCTTAACTGCTGAACATTCTCCCCTCTCTCTTCTACAAAAACCTGTTCTGCCGATAAACTTCAACCAGGGGACTCTCAGCTTTACAACTGATATTGCCTGGGGAGGAACCTTGAAATCTCCGCAGACCCAAGTGGAAATTGATCTAAAAAATGCCGCTGCTCATATGGCTGATCTGCAGCTTACAGGAGTGAATTTGCAAAACCATTTACAGCTTACCCCTCAGATACGCTCACTTACAGAGGGTAATTTAACGCTGCAAATGCTGAGCGGGCCCGTGCCAATAGGACCGTTGACCGCCACTTTTCGTCTGGAACCTGTGCAGAGTGGCGAGTGGCCTGCACTTTTTCTTAAAAAGGCTGCGGTAGCCCTTTTCCAGGGGCAGGCAACGCTTGATAATTGTCAGTATGACCCAAATAGAAAGAAAAATGAATGCAGCGTGCAAGTGAAGGGGTTTGATCTGGCAAACATACTGGAACTACATAAAGTTGAAGGCCTACATGCCACTGGCGTCATAGACGGGGTTTTGCCCCTTGTGCACAATGAAAAAGGCTGGAGAATATCCCAGGGAAGTGCACAAAGCAGCCCCATGGGCGGGGTAATCCAGTATCATCCGGCAAGTGATGCCCTGAAAAACTCCTCGTACAGCGAGTTTGTGTTCAAGGCTTTAGAAGATTTTCAGTACAAAAAACTGGCGGCTGAGGTGGAGTATCAGCCGAGCGGGAATCTGGTTATAGATGTGCATTTGCAGGGGAAGAGCTCTCAGCTGGAAACAGATCGCCCTGTCCACTTCAACGTGCATACAGAACAGAATCTCCTTTCCTTGTTAAAGAGCCTTCAGTATAGTCAAGGTCTTACTGATAAGCTGGAAAGTAAAGTAAAAAAGGACTATCAGTTAGGCCGTCCTACGAAATGATCGTAAAGGGGGAAATATGCGTAAACCAATTTTCATAGCAGCGGGGCTTTTATTTTGCCTGCTGTCAGCTTGTACGCCAAAAGTACAGGTGGAACCGCCGGACAAGCCCATAACCATTAACTTGAATGTAAAGATTGAACATGAGATTCGGGTGAAGGTTGAAAAGGAACTGGATGGCGTATTGAGCAAAGAAAGTGGGCTTTTTTAACTGCAAGGAGAATAGAATGAAAAAATATATAGTCTATCTTGTCATGGCACTGCTGGTGAGCGTGCAGTCTGTGTGGGCCATTGATCTGCAGGCAGCTAAACAGAAAGGTCTTGTGGGGGAAACGCCAGCGGGGTACTTGGCGGCGGTGCAGTCCACACCCGAGGCAACACAGCTGGTGCAGAATATTAATGCGCAGCGCAAAAAGGAATACACCGAGATTGCCAAACGAAATAACCTAGAACTGAAAAGCGTGGAACAACTGGCTGGCCAAAAGGCCATTGAAAAGACCCCGACAGGGCAATTTGTGCAGGTAAACGGCACCTGGGTTAAGAAGTGATCTTACATTTTCCCGTGACGCAGGATGGAGATGAGAAGGCCGAAGCCCATGAAGGCTGCCAACAGAAACCCAATGAGTCCGATCACGGGAATACCATGCCAGTGGGGCGGTATACCGGAGAGCACAATGAGTGAGCTGCCCATGATCAGAGCGGCAAGGACTATGGCATAGGCTATCCGGTTTGAGACTCGCTCAAGGGTAATCTGTAAAGGCTTAATGCCATGGTGTTCAAAGCCAAGACGGAATTTGCCCCGCCTGAGTTGTTCTAAGACAGTATTTACCTCGTTGGGCAGCACCTTAAGGAGTTGCAGGTAGCTGCCCCCGATCTGGGAGAACTCTTCCAGAAGGCGGTTAGGGCGCAGACGTTCCATCTGGAGCCTACGCATAAAGGGTTTGGCCAAGCGGAAGAGCTCGAGCTTTGGATCGAGCATCAGTCCCACGCCCTCCACGGTGCTCAGTGCCTTCATCATAAGATAGAGGCTCGGCTTGAAAGAAAGCTTGTGCCTCGCTACCAGGGAGAGGAGATCTTGCAGCAGCTTTGTTGCCTCGACTTTTTCCAAGGGAAGATAGAGGTAGCGATCCATAAAAACATTCAAATCTCTAGTCAGGCTCTCCCTGTTTACCTCACCTAATTGTACAGTTGTTTTGAGCACATACTCCAGCACTAGCTGGTCATCTCTTTTGATCATACTGCCAATAAGCAGGGTGAAATCCTCCCTATCTTTCCGTGAAAGACGGCCCATCTGTCCAAAATCAATAAAACAGATGATATTATCTGGTAAAATGAAGAGGTTGCCGGGGTGCGGGTCTGCGTGAAAAAAACCGAACTGAAAGATTTGCTCCATCACAAGAGTTGCGCCGCGTTCGGCAATAAGCGAGAGATTGTATCCCCCTTCCCTTAAGGCTTTAAGATCAGAAACCTTGATCCCTTTAACCTGCTCCATAACCAAAATGCGGCTGCTGCAGATTTCCGGGTAGACGGCCGGAACATGGATAATGTGCCTGTCCTTAAACTGCAGGGCAAAGCGTTGGATATTGACGAGCTCAATGGTGAAGTCAATTTCCTGGTTCAGGCTGACGGCAAACTCCTCTACCACTGCCGAAGGCGCATGCCCTTGGAACTCTTCTAGGTATTGCTCCATCAGTGCGGCAATGTGAGCAAATATCTCCAGATCCACCTGAATGAGTTGCGTTATGCCTGGTCTGCGCACCTTCACTACCACATCCTGGCCGCTGTGCAGGCGTGCCTGGTAGACCTGGCCAATGGAGGCAGCCGCTATGGGGTTTTCATCGAAAAAGGCGAAGACCTGATCAGGCGGCGCAGCAAATTCCCGTAAAAAAACTGCCTGAATGGCAGCCCAATCCGCGGGAGGGATATTGTCTTGTAGCTTGGCAAGCTCTTCCTGATAGGCGGGAGAAATCAAGTCTGGACGGGAAGAGAGGAGCTGGCCAAATTTAATAAAGGTCGGCCCAAGTTCCTCAAAGGCCAGGCGCAGGCGTTCGGGCCTGGAGAGTCGCTCGACGCTCTCTTCCTGCTTGCCGCTTATCAACTGCCAGCCAGATTCCAGGTACTGGTCGATATGCAAACGACTGATCAGATCACTGAAACCGTATTTCAGTAAGACCTGCATGATACGATTATAGCGGTTCAGATGCCTGTATGTGCGGGCAAAGGAGCCGAGCTTGCTCAAGCTGAACATGAATGGCTATTTTGGCTGACTACTGCTGCTGGCAACGATTGCGTGGAGCTCGTCGATCTTTCTTTGCAGATCAGCGATTTCGTCCTTGGTCACCAGATTGAGTTGATGAACTCGTTCCTCCACTCTTTTGTTTACCCACAAATCAAGTTGTTCCCGGGCCTTTTCGGATTTTAAGCGGAGTTCTTCCATAAACTGTTTACCCTCTTCCTGGGAAAGTTTCCCCTTTTCGCTTAGATCTTTTTGTATCTCTTCGATCTTCTCTTTGGTCAAAAAAGCTGCCCCAATACCTGTGTACAAGATACTCTTTAAAATTTCTTTCATGTTATCTCTCCTGTGATGAGTAAAAAACAGCTGGTCTAAGCACTACTATTGGCCTGCTTCAATATCCCTGTGGACGCAGTGGCAAGAGTAACCTTTTTCTGAGAGCCATTTGGTGAGATATTCAGTCACTGCCACGGAGCGGTGTCTGCCACCGGTGCACCCTAGTGCCAGCTTCAGTTCATCCCGGCCTTTTTTTTGCCATGTTTCACAAAGAAAGGTAAGAAGAGGTTTATACAAAGCAAGAAATTGTTGCGTCTGTTCGTTTCCCAAAACATACTCGGCTATACGTGCGTCGGTTCCGGGAAATGGGCGTAGGGCTGGCTCCCAGTAGGGATTTTGTAGGAAACGAAGATCAACCACATATTCGGCATCAATGGGGCCGTAGGAAAAACCAAAGGAAACAAGAATAATCTGCATACACTGCACTCCTTTATTCAATCGGCGGAGCAAAGCATACGAATGGATTGCCCGCGTTCGTTGATTCCTCGTTTGATCATTTCATGGTTGTAGGCGCTGATTACATCCTGTCTCTTCAGCATACCCAGTACCCATGGTTCTTCCACTGTTTCCACCACGGGAATCTCTTCTATCCCTTTAATGTCAAAGAGTTGAATGGCATCGTAGAGGTTGTCATCGGGGGTGAGCATAATCAGGTCTCTGGAACAGATGCCACCGACCAGATGGCAAACGCGGTCTTCTTCATTTAAAAGAATGGTTTTCACATCCTGCATGGAAACTACGCCTACGAGAAGTCCCTTGTAATTGATGACTGGAAAGTAAAAATGCCCAGCGGTATCGCGAAAGAGCTCTAGAAGCTGATTTACATTGGCTGTTTCGCTGATAAAGCTTACATCCTCTGTGATGGCCTTACCAACCTTCACAGATTTCATGATGGCCACTTCTCGGCCCTCGTGTATATCAATGCCCTCACGGGTAAAGTCAACAGTGTCCATGGAGTCGGTGTAGAGCCAATTGGCTGTCATGGTACCAAGAACAGCTGTTAACATCACCGGAATAATAATCATATAGTTACCAGTCATTTCAAAAAGAAGAAAGATCGCAGTGAGCGGCGCATGGGTAGAGGCGGCCAGAAAGGCGCCAATTCCCACCGTGGCATATGCGCCTGGAGAGGCGGTGTAGTTGGGGAAAAAGTAATGCACGACGCTGCCATATGCCCCCCCGAGTACTGCTCCAATAAATAGCGACGGGGCAAATACGCCACCGGCGCCGCCAGAACCTAGAGTTATGGCGGTGGCAACGGATTTGAGCACCACAAGAGCCAGCATACGCCAGAGCAGGGCATCCCCTGCCAGCGCCTTGGCAATGTAATTATAGCCATCGCCCATTACCTGAGGAAAAAAGATGGCGATAGTGCCAACGAGCAGGGCACCCAAAAGTGGCTTGAGTTGGCTGTTTATTTTAAGACCTTGAAAACCATCGCGTACCTTGTAAAAAAAACGGATATGAATAACTGCCACAACGGCCACCACAAAGGCCATGATGGTATAAAGGGGTAATTCGACAAAATAATTGACGATGGTGTAGGGAGGTATGGGGAAGGCGGGTATTGTGCCATAATATGCCCGGGAAACCACGGTAGAAAAGGCTGAGGCCACAACCAGGGCGGAAAATGAAGACATCTCATAGGTGCCGAGCAGGACAATCTCCGAGGCAAAGAACATGCCTGCGAGCGGGGCATTGAAGATCCCGGCAATGCCGCCAGCGCAACCGGCAGCTATGTACACCTTCATGCGGTTGCCTGAAACCCGTAGTTTCTGGCCAACCTGAGAGCCAATAGTACCGCCGATCTGGGCGATGGGGCCCTCAGTTCCCGCTGAATTGCCAGACCCTATGGTTAGGGCCGAGGCAATTATTTTTATGAAAAAAGAGCGCGCCTTGATGACCCCGTTTTCCAGGTTTACCCTCTTAAGAAAAGTGGGAAGCCCGTAGCCGTTGACCTCTCCTGGGAAGGCCAGGGACAGCGGAATGAGCAAGGTGACTCCTGCAATGGGGAGCAGAGGCAGAAGAAAACGGTGCCAGTCACCAGAATGAACACCTAAGAGTTCTGCACCATGGCCCAAAATAATTTTCTGTACAAAGTGTACGGTTTCACGAAAAAGGATAATGGCAAAGCCGCTCATCGTGCCAATGAAGGCGGCGACAAACAGCATTTTTGCTTTTTCCCCGGGAAGAAAAGGGCGTAGTTTAGTCAACATGAAGACAAATTACCTTTTGATACAAATCAAAACAAAAAAACTTAGACAAAAAAATCACCTTAGTGCATTCGTTCAGGGAAAGACAGCTAAAATTACCTTTTTAGCTATACCGAAAAGCGAAAGATGGGCAAAAAAAGAGAAGGTCGGATATGTTTAATTACTTAAAGAAGCGATTTTTCTCTACATGCCGTGTGGTACGTGAAAAAGGTTGGTTTGCAAATAACCAGGCAGGAGGAAGAAGGGGCTTGCAAAAAAAATGGGCTAGTCCATAATTTTTTTTAAGCACACCTTGTGTAAAGATTTTCACTTTTGGGTAACTGGTTATTATTAAAAAAAAACAGAGGAGCCTTTCGCATGAAACAGGAGCATTTGATGGTTTTGTTGGCAGTTGGAGTTTTTTTGCTTGCTCAATTCACTACCCAGAAAGCGATGGCAATAGATAGCAGTGGCTTCCCAGGAGCAGCAGGAACTAATGCTCCTATACAGGTGGTTTCTCCACTTTTTAGTCAACTCCTTGTGCACATGTACCCGGCAGGATTTAGCACACCGGTTGAACGGACAATCCGATCTGGCGAATATGTGCGGGAAGCAGTTCTTGAAGGGGAAACGTTACATGATTGGTCGCAGGTTATAACTGTCACAGCCAGTGAGGGATTTGCTCTAGATTTGAACATAACACCACAAAGCGTTATGGGTTCCTTTGCAGCCAAATTTAAAAAAGGCTGCCCGGCAAGTTACAGCTCTCTTAATAATATTAGCAAAGAGCCGGTTCTTGACGGCTACGACAGTCTCGTTGCGGTGCTCAGTTGTGGCGAATCAGCCCCAACAGGCGGAAAGATGAGCGAAACAACCCTGATTGTAGTGATTGCCGGCTATAAGGACTATTATACCCTGCAATGGGCTGAGCGTGGAGCCCCATCAAATACCCCTATAAAAATTGACAAGGCAAAATGGCAAAACCGTCTCAGTCAACTAGAACCAATTAAGCTCTGCGCCATTGTCCCCGGGGAAAAATCTCCCTACAAGAGTTGTCTTGGCGCACAATAAAGAGAACTGCCTTATTATTTTATTTGAGCACATGTTTGCTGTACCTTTTCTGGCGGCTACGCAGCAAAAAGTGCCTAGTCAGAATGTAGACAAGAATTGCAACCGGGACGGCCAGCACAATACCACCAGTGAGCATGACAAGGGCTGTATTTTTTCCAACTTGTCTCAGCATGCCAAAGGAGCTCAGGAAGCCAGCCTCTTCAATTTGAAAAACGAGGCGGTGGATATGCTCCCAATGCAGGCGGTGGGGGAAAATGAAGTTACCGGTTCGCCAACAAAGATAATATATCGGCACGATCGTTAGGGGGTTGCAGATAAGTGTGCTGACTATAATGGCAGCGAGCAGATTGATCCTAAAAAGAGAGCCGATTAAAAGAATAATAAGGGTATGAAGAGGTATGGTGGGCGTACAGCTGACGGCTGCGCCCAATGCCGCGCCCAGACTGAGTTCGTGCAGAGAACCCCGTAGACGAGTGAGGCGGAGAAAATAGTAGCGAAGAAACCGGGTAATTCGTTCCATGGTGGATTAGTTCAACTATCTTCTGCGACCATAACAAATCATGATTTGTTTTCGATTGTAAGCAAATGCTTTTCCTGTTTTTTTCGTTGCCAGAGGGCAAAGAGGCGACGACTCACGAAATAAGTTAAAAGAGCAGCCGGTAGCCCAAGAACTAACCCGCCAGTGAGCATGACAAGTGTCGTATTGAGTCCCAATTCACCCAATTTATCCATATTCGACAGGAAATTTTGACTTCTAAAGGCCTGGAGTAATTCTTTTAAGTGCTGCCAGGTAGAGCGGTGGGGAAAAATGGCATTACCAACCTTCCAGACCAAATAGTACTGTAGTCCTATGGTCAAGGGGTTACTCACCAGGCTACCCATTATGAGGGCAAGTACAGCATTGGCCCGCAGTGGCACGGCACAAAAGATGATTATAACGCTTTGCAACGGCGTGATAGGTGCTATGCCTAAACCAATGCCCAGCGCAGCGCCTAGGGCAAGAGAGTGGGGTGTGCCGCGCAGGCGTTTAAATCGAAGGAGGTAGTAGCGTATTTTTCGTAGCAACTGGAAAACGATACCTTGTTTCATGGCACTGCTGGCTCCTGGGCAGCAACCGCGTGGCTTAGACGAATAAAATCTTCCAAGGTCAGTGTTTCGGCGCGACAGGAAGGGTTGATGCACGCCTTTTCGCAGCAGCGGACCAGCTGTTCTTTTTTCGCCAGAATACTTGCTAGGGAATTAAGCAGGGTCTTCCGGCGCTGGCCAAAGGCTGAGCGCACGAGACGTGCAAAAAGCGGGTAATCAAATTCGCCAAGGGCCTGCACCCGTAGAGGAGTTGGCTGGAAGGTTAGGCGCAAGACCATGGAGTCGACTTTTGGCCGAGGATGGAAGACCTCGGGGCCAACCTCCATAAGCAGTTCAACCTGAGCGCAGGAAGCCAGGAGAATGGTAGGTGCGCCATATTCCTTGGTGCCGGGCCTCGCAATAAGGCGCAATGCCAGTTCCTTCTGCAGCATGAGGACAGCAAATTCTATGGCAGACTGATGTTTAATCAGGTGAAAAAGAAAAGGTGAAGAGATGGAGTAGGGCAGGTTTGCCACAAGTTTAAGGGGCTTCTCTGGTGCCAGCTCCGAAAGGTCAGTTTTAAGCACATCGGCATGCAGAAGCTGCACATTTTCAGGTAGAACTTTCTTCTCTTCATGCAGGCGAACAATGCCCGCATCCGCCTCCAGGGCAATGACTCGGCCCGCCTGAGTGGCCAGGATGCCCGTTAAGGCGCCTAAGCCGGGGCCAACTTCGATTACGGTATCATCTATTTCTAGCTTGGCGTGCTCGACAATGCCAAGGGCCGTGGCTTTGTGAATAAGAAAATTCTGCCCGAGTTTTTTGTGGGGCGCAAGCCGCTCTTCCTGTAAGAGCTTTTTCGTTTTCAGTATGCCCATAATCAGTTGAGCGGTGATCTGGAGTAGGCGTCGGTATCCGTGCTAGCAAGGTTCCCGACAAGAAATTGATAGTAGCCAGCCATGCCAATCATGGCGGCGTTATCCGTGCAGAAACGGGGAGAGGGCAAAAAAAGATCTAGTCCGCTTTTCTGGCAGCGTTCATGCAGACGCAGACGCAGGTGCTGATTTGCGGCAACACCTCCGCCGAGCACTATCTGTTCGTGGCGGTTTGCCCGGGCTGCCATGATGGTTTTTTCCACCAGCACCTCCACAACCGCCTCTTGGAAAGAGGCACACACATCGGCCACCGGGATTTCACCTTGTTGTTTTAGCTGTTGCACTGTCTGACTGACTGAAGTCTTTAAGCCGCTGAAACTGAAATCAAGGCTCTCCTTTGCCAGCCAGGCCCGTGGGAAAGAAAAAGTCTTCGGGTCTCCTTCTTGTGCCAGTCTGGCAATGGCTGGCCCTCCGGGATACCCCAAGTTAAGCAGTTTCGCCACCTTGTCAAAGGCCTCACCAGCCGCATCATCGCGAGTTCGTCCCAGGCGCACAAAGGTTGTGGGATTTTCCACCAGGAATAGTGCTGTGTTCCCGCCGGAAACAATCAGGGCCGTGTAGGGGAATTGGGGTTTTTTCTCCTCAAGGAGGCAGGAGAGCAGGTGACCTGCCAGATGATCGACGCCAACGCAGGGGAGCTTGCGGGCTATAGCCACAGCCTTAGCAAAGGTGAGGCCAACAAGTAAAGAACCCACTAGTCCGGGCCCCTGGGTTACGGCAATCAGTTGTATGTGTTCAAGTGAAGCCCCTGCCATTTCCAGTGCCTTTGTCACCACTGGCTGTATAGACTCAATATGCCTGCGTGAAGCCAGTTCCGGCACGATGCCGCCAAAGGGGCTGTGCACAGAGTCCTGACTGTTGATGACTGAAGAGCGGATGCAAAGAGGTGTTGTTTCAAGAACTGCCGCTGCCGTGTCGTCACAGGAAGTTTCAATGGCTAGGATAAGCATGGACCTCGCTTGCAAGGACTTCGTATAAATGGTACTAATGAACAAAATTTGAAGAGAATATCGATTTATTCTCTCTGCCTTTTTTAGAGCCACCATACCTCATGCATACAGAAATTTCCAGTACAGCTCCCCAGGAAAAAAAGCTGGTTGATCCCTTCCTTCGTGCCATTTCGTATCTTAGACTCAGCCTGACGGATCGTTGCAACTTAAAGTGCTTGTACTGTGTGACGGAGGAGGAGGCAGCCGGAGAGCTCAGTAAGCTCACCCATAAAGAACTCCTCTCCTACGAAGAGATCTTAAGAATTGTCCATGTTGCCGTTGCCATGGGCATTGGCAAGGTGCGCTTAACGGGGGGAGAGCCGCTGGTGCGCCGCGGCATCCTTGATTTTATCACAAGACTCGGTCAGATCCCGGGCCTGCACGATATCCGGCTGACTACAAACGGTGTGTTCCTCTCTGAGATGGCAGCCCAGCTCTTTACCGCCGGGGTTGGCAAGGTGAATATCAGTCTTGATTCACTTCGTCCTGAACGTTTTGCACATATTACCGGGGTAGATGCCTTTGCGCAGGTCTGGAGCGGCATAGAAACCGCCCTGGCGCAGGGTTTTGATCCGGTTAAACTCAATATGGTGGTGATGCGTGGCATCAATGACGATGAGCTGGAGGATTTTGCCAGGTTATCACAAAGCTTGCCCCTGCAGGTGCGTTTTATCGAGTTTATGCCCATGGGCAATTCCAGCCGTTGGCACAAGGACACCTATATGAGTACCGATGCCATTCTTGAACGCATTGGGAAGCTCGACACCCTTTTCCCCTTGAGTCATAAACGCCATGATGGCCCGGCAAAGGTCTTCCGTTTAGGGGATGGTGCCCTGGGCACCCTTGGTTTTATCAGCCCCATCAGCCACCATTTTTGTGATCATTGCAATCGCCTGCGTCTGACTTCGGCTGGCGCTCTGCGCTCCTGCCTCCTGCATGATCAGGAAACTGACTTGCGCACTATCTTACGTAGCGGACAGGATGACGAAGCCCTCTATCGGGCCATTTCAGCCACAATTGAGAATAAACCCAAAGGGCATCAGTTAAACGAGGGCCAGCAACGGCAGGGAGGAGGCTGCCATGGCCGCATGTCTCGCATCGGTGGTTAAGACGTTCCCTCCCCTGATGTGTTTGTAAAGTTTACCCCTTTAGCCACTTCGCCAGCCGATCAAAAGACATATTTATTTCTTCTTCTTCCCCGCCAAAAGACAGACGGAGGTGTCCTTCTCCGCCTGCACCGCAGCAGCCACCAGGAATGGTAATAACCCGGGCCTCCCTAAGGGCACGCATGGCCACCTCCTGGGAATTTTCGCTCGTGAACAGATATTTGGCCAGGACATAAAATGCGCCCTGGGGCGGGACATAGCTAAAGAAATCGGCCAGGGCATCAAGGCGCTGGCAACAGAGGCTGCGCCGTTTCTTTAAGGCCTGCTTGGTTGTGTGCAGCCATGCCGGGTCTAGATCAAGGGCAGCCAGGGCCGCATACTGTGAAGGCGTAGGCGCACAGATGGCGGTGGCGTCGTGCACTTTCATAATCTGTGCCATCAGCTCACTGTTGGCTGCCACCCAGCCAACCCGCCAGCCGGTCAGGGCATATTGTTTGGAAAAGGAGGAGATCAACACGACCTTGTCCCGATACGCTGCTAAGCCAAGAGGTGATGGTCTTGGCCGCCCATCGTAGACCAGGTAGGCATAGGCTTCATCACAGATAAGGGTGAGATTATGCTCTTGGCAGAATTGACAGAGTGCGAGTATTTCCTCGGCAGAGAGTGCATTGCCCGTCGGGTTCCCGGGAGTACACAACATAAGGGCCCTTGTTTTCTGACTCAAGGCCCTGTGCAGACTACCCATATCTAGCCCCCACCTGTCGTTAAGCGGAGCAAAGACCGCTTTACCGCCAGCCAGAAGGATTTGTTCTATATACGAGGCATAGGTGGGCGAAGGCACGATTACCTCATCGCCCTCATCCACCAGGGTGAGTACCGTGCAGAGGAGCGCTTCCATGCCGCCAACGGTAATGCAGATCTCTCTTTCCGGATCAATCTCAACGTTTCTTTCCGTCAAGAGATGTTGTGCCAGTCTGTGGCGCAAGGCAGGTAAACCCGTTTGCAGGGTGTACTTACCAATGGCGGGGTTGTGCTGCAAGGCCTTTGATACCGCTGCAATAATTGCTGGCGGCGTGGCAAAGGATGGCACGCCCTGGCCCAAGGAAACGCAATCGCCGACCTGTGCCGCGGCCATGGCCATGTTTTTGGTCGCAGAAGGGGCAATGGCCGTTACCCTGCGGCTAATGGGGGTAGAGGGGCTGTTCATGGGAAAATTTTCCCTGGGTTTAGGATGTTGTTTGGATCAAAAAGGTTTTTTATCTGTCTTTGCAGATCGAGCATGGACTGTGGTAACTCCATGCCGATGTAGTCCTTTTTCGCAAGGCCTATCCCATGCTCGCCTGATATGGTGCCGCCCAACTTAAGAACCAGCTGCAGCAGGGCCTGGACGCCAGCTAGGGCCTGCTCTTCTTTATGAGGGTCCTGGGTGGTGATATTCAGGTGGATATTTCCATCGCCAGCGTGGCCAAAGGCAAAAATTTCAAGCTGATAGCGACTTTCGTAATTGGGCAAGGCATTCACGAGGTCAGCAATGGCACTGATGGGCACGGTCACATCTTCGGCGAAATAAAGTGCGGCATAGTCGTGGATGCGTAGGCTCACCTGACGGCGTACGGCCCATATCTCTTGCCGCTCTTTTTCGCTTTTGGCCGCAAAAGTAGAGATGGCTCCCGCTTTTAGCATAAGTTTACTGACTTCTTCCATCTCGCTTGCCAGTACCTGGGCAGGGCCGTCAAGCTCCACCAGAAGCAGGGAAGGCTTTCCAGCTGGCAGCTGGAAGGACAAAAGATCGGCCACCAGGCGCAGGCAACGATAATCAAGAAATTCAATGGCACTAGGTAAGTGGCCTACGGCCATGGTGCTGGCAACCGCCTGCATAGCGCTGACCATGTCAGGAAAAATACAGAAAAGACCGGTTGTGGCATCGGGTTTTGGGATAAGTTTGAGGATTAGGGAGGTGATTACCGCCAGGGTACCCTCGCTGCCCACCAGCAAATTCGTTAAGTCGTAACCCACAACGCCTTTACGAGTACGCACCCCGGTTTGCATGAGCTCGCCTGTAGGCAAGACCGCTGTCAAGCCAAGGATGTAATCCCTGGTGGTGCCGTATTTTACGCAAGCTGGCCCGCCAGCATCTGTGGCAGCATTGCCGCCAATGGTACTCAGCTCCATACCAGCCGGGTCAGGGGGGTAAAATAAACCAGCCTGCCAGGCGGCATCCCGCACCTTTTGGCTGATTGTCCCGGCCTCCACTTCCATGAGAAAGTTGGCCGTATCTATCTGCCTTATCTGGTTCAGGTCTTCTAGAGAGAGCACAGCGCCTCCCAGATGGGCAAGACAGGCACCGGCAAGCCCTGATCCGCCGCCTCTGGGTACTACGGGAAAACGAAACTCTTGGGCGAGTTTAAGAAGATGTTGTACGTCTAAAACAGACTGCGCTCGCACTACCAGCTCCGGTGTGTAGGATAAACCCGATGCGTCAGTGCAGTAGGGCGTAAGATCTTCTGGTTTAAGGAGAAGTGCCTGTGGAGAAAGAGCTGCCCTAAGGGCAGCGTGCGCCTCGGCGCCTATGCGTAGATAGCTCATGGGTCTTTGTTCTATAAAAGATTGTCTTCTGCCGTATCTATCATCAGAGCCTGTACTTAACCTCTACCGAAACCGGGGATGTACAACGCCTTCTCGATCTGTTTTAGGACAAGCATGGCCAGGCTGACGAGAATCAGGTAGTACAGTCCAATCACAAAAAAAGTCTCGGTGTAGCGGAAGTATTCAGAGGCAACGGCCTTGCCCTCGCCGGTGAGTTCCATACAGGTAACAATATAGGCCAGGGAAGAGTACTTGATCAGATAGACAATCTCATTGCCGCAGCCATGGATGGCCTTACGAAGCGCCTGGGGGATAATAATTGAGATAAAGGTCTGCAGGGAATTGAAGCCCAGGGCCTGCGCCCCCAAGTATTGTCCTTTTTTGATGGAGAGCAGGGCACCGCGCACATATTCTGACTGATAGGCGCCACTGCAGAGCATAAAGCCGGTGACGGCTGCTGCATAGGGGCTCAAATATATGCCTTTGCCAGCAAGCCCTGGTAGAGAGGCAAAGAGGTTCACAAAATCACCCAATTTGGGAAACCCGTAGTAAAGCACAAAGAGCTGTACCACAAGAGGTGTACCGCGGAAAAGAGCGGTGTAAAAATCGCCAATCTTGCGGAGCCAGCGCGGTGCAAAGGCTCGAATAACCCCAGTGACAATGCCAATGGCAACTCCGCCGAGTGCTGAGGGAACAATTAAGGCAAGGCTCATCCAGACCCCATGGTTGAGCGCCTGGAAAAGGTCTTGGTAGAAAGGCGAAGGGCTTAGCATGTCTCGATGTTTTCCTGGGCAAGATCATTGAGTCGATCACAAAAACCAAGCGTCTTACTGCCACAGTTCGGCACCAACAGCTCTGCGGGCGTTCCCTCTTCCGCAATCACTCCCCGCTCCATAAAAAGGATACTGTTAGCCAGGCTGGCAATAAGGCTAATCTGGTGGGTGGCCATGATCATGGTCATCCCCTTGGCGGCTAACTGGCGAATAACAGCAATAACCTCACCGATGAGTTCTGGGTCAAGGGCGCTCGTCGGTTCATCTAAAAGGAGAATCTTCGGGTCCATGGCCAGGGCACGGGCAATGGCCACCCGTTGTTTCTGTCCACCGGAAAGTTGTGCCGGATAGAGATTTGCCTTGTCGGCAAGCCCCACCTGTTCTAGCTCTGTGCGCGCCCGCCCCTCTGCCTGGGCACGGGATGCTCTCTTCACCTTACGCAGGGCAATGGTGATATTATCTAAGGCATTTAAGTGATCAAAGAGGTTGAAATCCTGGAAGATCATACCCACTTCCTGGCGGAGTCTGGTCAGTTCTGCTGGGCGGCTGAAGTCAATATTTTTGCTGTCTAAGCATAAGGTCCCTGAGTCAGGCTTGACCAGGCAATTGAGACATTGCAAGAGTGTACTCTTGCCTCCGCCCGAAGGGCCGATCAAAACTTTGATTTCCCCCTTGTAGAGCTGCAGGCTGACCTTGTTGAGGATGCAGTTCTCTCCGAAATGCTTGCTGATATTTTCAGCCTTGAGAATTAGGTTGTTCTTGTCCATTATGTCATGCCTTGTTCGGAGTAACCGGGGATACGCATCTTGGTCTCAAGTCTCCGCAAGAGCGCCACGCCAAGCCAGGTTAAGAGAAAGTACAAAAGGCCGGCCGAGAGATACAAAGGAAGATGTTGGTAAGTCCGGGAAGCCACAAATTGGGTACGGGCCATGATCTCTGGCGCGCCTATTACAAAGGCCAAGGCAGAATCTTTAAGAATTATCGAGTATTCGTTAGACCAGGCCGGAATAGAAAGCCTCAGAGTCTGGGGAAGAATAATAGAAATGATCGCCTGCGGAGTGCTCATGCCCAGGGCGCAGGCCGCTTTAAACTGGCCTGCTGGCAGGGAGAGCATGGCGCCGCGAAAGATGTTTGCCTGGTAGGCCCCTGTGGTTAGGCCAAGGACAATGGAAACAGCAGCCAGGGCGTTTATCTTCACATTTAAGTACGTGAAGAGGCCATAATAAAAGAGAAAAAGAAGGACAAGAATAGGCACGCCGCGAAAGAACCACAGGTACGCACGTAAGACCAGTTGCAAGGGGCGTGGGCCATATACCAGGCCGCAGGCGCAGCAGGTACCAATTAACAGGCCAATGAACATGGCAGCAAAGACAATCAGCGCGGTGTTGAGCGTGCCATAGAGCAGATAGGGCAGTGAACCCAGTAAAATAGATGCAGTCTCGTTCATAGGCGCCATCAAAGGCTAGGTATGGCATAAGGTGTATAAAGGAGAATGGCCGGCAGCCATACAGAGATGGGGCCGGCCATAAAGGCTAGTGCCTGCGCCTTGCGCTGGTCAAAAGGTGGTTTATTTTTTCTCTTCGTATTTTTTCTTCAGTACTTCCCAATCAGGAGAGGCCATCAGTTTTTTTAAGCTGGCATTGACCTTGGCCAGCAACTCAGTATCATCCTTGCGCAGGGCATAGCCAAAATTTTCCTCCGGCATACCAAAGATGCCGATACTTTTAACTGGTTTTTTTGCAGCAGCGTCATTGGCTGGGGCATCGTCCATGGCTGCTGCATCAATCCGACCATTCAGCAGGTCTTCGACAGCCAAGGGAGCCGAGCTGTAATAGTGAAGGGTTACATTGAACTCTTTTTTCTCAATCCGTTCCTTTAGCCATTTGGCTTCGGAAGTGCCCTGTTGTACGCCGAGTTTTTTCTTGCCATGGAGAATTTCTTTCACCGTGAGTGGAGAATCCTTTTTCACCACAACGACCTGCTTGACAACCCAGTACGGTTCAGTGAAGCTGACCTGTGCTGCCCGCTCCGGTGTGATGCTCATGCCAGAAGCGATAATGTCAATTTTTTTGGTCAAAAGGGCAGTGATAATACCATCCCATTCAATAGGAGTATGCGTTACTTCCATACCCAAATCCTTGGCAATCCAATTCATGGCGTCCACATCAAAGCCGCTGGGCTGTCCCGTCTTGTCAATAAAGGCGAAGGGAGGGAAATTCGCATCAATGCCGTTGACTATTTTCTGAGCTGCCAGGACCTGGCCGGTCAAGACAAAAAGAGAACACAAGGTGAGAAGAAGCAGTTTTCGCATGGGGTGTCCTTTGTTGTTATGGGTAGATTATTTTGCAGGGCTAAAGACCGTGCTTCTAGGCACGAATATCAGCAAATTCAGCCGTCTTAAAGCATTCGATATAGTGAAAAAAAAAGCAGGTGTCAATCTTTCATCGCTTTGAATATAGCTGTTTTTAACGGGGAGCAAAGCCTCTTCTGCCAAGGCCTGTATGCCTCTAGCACCCTATAAAAGGGCCTTTTTTTCCTCGAGCTCATGCCAGCGGAGGTAGAGTTCTTCCACTTGCGCACTCAGCTCCTCTTGCCTTTGCCAGTTTTTTTCAAGAAGGGCTGCATTACTCATGACCTTAGGCTCAGTCATCGTAGTTTTTACCTCCTCGAGTTCAGCTTCGGCCGCCAGGATTCGCTCCTCCATCTGGTCGTATTCCCTCTGTTCCAGGTATGACAGCTTGCCAGCCTTGGCTTTCTGCTCGGTCTTTGCGGACGCGGCAAGCTTCTTTTCTTTTTCTGACTTAGGGCTTGACTCGTCGAGGGAGGTGAGCCACTGGTCGCAGTCGGCAAAGTAGGCCACCGTCCCCTTGCCGTCAAAACCCAAGAGATTCGTGCAGAGACGGTCAAGGAGAAAACGGTCATGGGTGACCAGGACGAGGGCGCCCGGGAATTCGCTTAAGCTTTCCTCCAGGACATCCAGGGAGGCAATGTCTAAATCATTGGTTGGTTCATCAAGGAGCAGGATGTCGGCCGGTTGCAACATGAGTCTTGCCAGGAGAATACGTGCCTGTTCGCCGCCGGAAAGGCGTTCCACCGGGGTTTCCAGTTGATCTGGCCGAAAGAGAAAACGTTTGGCCCAACCCGCTACATGAACGGTACGGTTCTGGTAGAGCACGCTGTCCCCGTCCGGTGCCAGTGCCCGGCGCAGGGTCTGGGAGGTGTCGAGCTGTTTTCTGGACTGGTCAAAAAAGACAATGCGAATATTGTCAGCAGTTGTGATCTCTCCCTGATCGGGCTTCATTGCAGGATGCTCATCGGCTGCCGTAGCGAGAATCTGCATCAGTGTCGATTTGCCACAACCGTTATTGCCCACTAATCCCAGTCGTTGCCCTGGGGTCAGTAAAATATCAAGATCCGCAAAAAGCCTTTTTCTACCGTAGGCTTTGCCGATTTTTGTCGCTTGCAGGAGTTTTTTTGTTTTTCGATTGGTGCCATCAAAGCTCAGGCCAACTGTACCTGAGGAGGCCCGGTTGCGACCCTGTACGTTCTGCAAGGTATCTTGCAAGGCACCCGCTGCATCAATGCGGTATCTGGCCTTGGTGGTCCTGGCCTTGGGGCCGCGACGCAACCATTCCGTTTCTCTCCGCATTTTATTAGCCAGACGCTCTTCTAACTGCTGGCTTTGCAAGAGATACTCTTCTTTTTTCTCCAGAAAGGTGGAGTAGGGGCCCTGCACCTGGAGCGAGCCCTGGGGATAGACGCGGGAGAGCTCGACTATTTTGTTGGTGGTATTTTCCAGGAAGCGGCGGTCGTGGCTGACCAGAATATAGGCAGCTGGGCTTTCCGGCAGGTTGGCATTTAGCAGCTTTTCCAGCCAGAGAATTCCGGCGATATCCAGGTGGTTGGTTGGTTCATCAAGGACCAGAAGATCTGGGCTTGCCAGAAGTGCCCGACAGATGGAAAGGCGTTTTCGTAAGCCTCCGGAGAGCAATTGCACCTTTTGGGTGCCGTCTATTACCTCTGCCCGGCTGAGCAGCGTGTTCACCCTGGTGTAGCGCTCGGCCTCGTTCAGATCAAGGGATTTGGCCGCCTGTTCCAGGTTAAAAAGACAGGTCTCATCTTCAATAAAGCTGTCATTTTGCGGGATAAAACCTGTCTTAGCACCCTTCTGCAGAGTAACAGTACCCGTATCCGCCTCTTCTATGCCACAGGTAATTTTCAGCAGGGTAGATTTACCTGATCCGTTAGGCCCTATTAAGCCAACATGGTCGCCAGCCTCCAGGCTTAAACGAATGTCGCTAAAGAGCAGCTGGGCCCCAAAGGCCTTGCTTATCCCTTGTAATTGCAGCAGTGCCACATCAATTCTCGCTACAATCAGGAGAGGCGTTTGCCGAGGTCGCCGGCATCGGCCCTGGGATAGGAGCCGAGCAGTTCAAAGTAGGCACAGATCTGCTTCAGGATATTACAAGCCTCGGAGATTGCCGGGTCTTCAATGTGTCCGATCATGTCTAAAAAGAACATGTACTTCCAAATTTTATCCTTGGTGGGTCTTGATTCCAGTTTGGCCAGGTCGATATTTTTGGCAGAAAGGATGGTGAGAATCTCGTTTAATGCGCCTGGGCGGTTAATAAGCCCAATGACAATCGAGGTTTTGTCTTCTCCGCTTTTTGATGGTGATTGATTGCCCAGCACTAGAAAGCGTGTGGTGTTGCCCTGGTAGTCTTCAATGCCCTTGACTACAATTTGCAACTGGTGCGTAGTTACAGCAAGCGATCCGGCAATGGCACCAATACTTGGATCTTCCGCAGCCATCTGAGCGGCGGCTGCGGTGGAAAAAACCGGTAAAGTGGCAACTCCTGGCATGTTTTTGCGCAGCCAGTTTCGGCATTGGGCCAGGGCCTGCGCGTGGGAGGCCACTGTTTTAATGTCTTCGATGTTGCCCGAGCGGCAGACCAGATTGTGGGAAATGGCCAGCTCGATTTCGCCGCAGATCTGCACCTTGTATATCAAAAAAGAGTCAAGTGAGTTGGTCACTGCCCCTTCTATGGAATTTTCCACGGGGATAATTCCATACTGTACCCGCTCCCGTTCTACCTCTTGAAAGACCTCAGGGATGGATTCCATGGGTCTGTATTCTGCTGTTTGACCGAAGTACTTCACACCCGCAAGGTGGGTAAAGGTGGCCTCTGGCCCTAGATAGGCAACGCTGGCCTTGCGTTGGGAAAGTCGGCAGGAGGTAATTATTTCATGAAAAATAGAGTATAGGGCCTTGGGGGGAAAGATGTCATTATTATTTTGTTTGAGCCGTTCGTAAATCTCCAGCTCGCGCTGTGGGTCCCATTTGGCCCGTTTGGTTTCACTCTTCAGTTTGCCAATATCCTTGGCGCAGGCGAGCCGCTCTTTTAAAAGCGATAAAATGGTATCGTCTATTTCGTCAATCCTTTGGCGGACCTGTGCTATGGTTTGATTTTTTTTCATGGTGCCGGGAAGATACTTGGGAAGAGGTTAGCGGCTTAGTTTTTTTCTGCAAAACATGGTAATATACCAGTTGCTCGATCGCAATGGAAGGAGAAGCCATTGATAAAAGGATTCAGCATGATTAGCATTTTAATTGTTTTATTGATCGGTGATTTCACAGAATTTTTATGGCTTTATAGCTGATAAAAAAGGAGGTAGGAGATGCAAGTTTTTTTGAAGTCCTTTCTGTTTGGCTGCACCGCCTTTGCCCTGACTGGTGTTTTTTGCCTTAGCACAGCTCAGCAGGCGCGGGCAGATGTCTCGCCGCAATTTCGTCAAAAACTGGAAAGACAGTATCAGTCTGGCAACATCCCGCGCCCGCAGAAGGATATGAGCATGGATGAGAAGATGGCCATTCGGAAAAAACAGCAACAGCTGTACGAAGATCAGCAACGAAAACAGGCGCAGGCGCAGGCTGAGGCGCAGGCTCGGGCCGCGCAGCAGTCCAGACAAGATGAATTTAAAGAAAAAAGGGTACGGGACGGCTGGAACGATAGCAGAAGCAACAGCTTTTATGAATCTGATGGTCGCGGCTATGATAGCCGCCCCATGCAGGATCGCTACGAGCGCACCTACGATTACTGCAGGGATAGATGGGGGAGAGGGTCTGACTTCCGTCGTTGCATGGAAGATAACGGCATGATACGGCGCGACCGCCACTATCGTGACGACGATGATCGGCGCAGGTTTTTCCCCTGGTGATGGTATATGATAACAGCAGTCTAGGTATTGCCATCACCTTTTTTTATCGAGTTTAAGCCCTTTGTTCACTCCAATGCCAAGCTTTGTGTTGGGGTGAACAGGGTTGCCGTCTTGGCAAAAAATCTTTTTGTTTTTTGTGATTCTGTCCGGGCTAATCTGTCTTTTCTCCAACATATTTCTTCACCGTACGACGATCCAGGGCCGTTACCTTGGAGACTGCATCGTAGGTTCCCAATTTAGTGTGCAAAAGGCGGCAGTAGCGGCTTTGCACTTCCGCAGCACTTAAGCTGCCCGCTGCCATGTCCATGGCCAGTTGCTGATAGGGATCTTGTGAATTTTGCCGGTATTCCACCTGCCAGTTATAGGAGCCGCGCAGCAGAAATTGGCGCACGCACTGCTCCAGTTCACGGATATTGCCTGGCCAGCGGTAGTTTCCCGGCTGAGAAGCCCTGATATACTCCTCTATCTGGCTAACCAGATCAGTGTCTTTTTCCTCTATATTGACAATACGGTGCACCACCACACTGAGCAATTGGGTCAGTTCGCCGGGATATTCGGCCAGCCTCTTGCGCAAAGGTGGTATCTCGATGTTATCAGAAGAGAGGCGGTAGTAAAAATCATCGCGAAAGGCCCCCTCTTGCCGCAGACGAGGCAGGTCTTGATTGGTTGCCGCAATAACCCGGCCACTGAAGCGTTCTGTCTGATGGCTGCCAACCGGGTAAAATTTTCTCTCCTGCAAGACCTTTAAGAGTTTAATCTGAATAGGCATCGAGACATCGCCAATTTCATCAAGAAAGATGGCACCACAGGGTGAGCAACGCTGTAAAACTCCCTGGTGATTTTCCATGGCGCCGGTAAAGGCCCCCTTCCTGTGGCCAAAGAGTTCCGATTCAATTAACTCCTGGGCATACTGGGATAAGTTAACCTCTGTGAAGGCGGCCACAAAGCTTTCTGTAAAGGAATGGTTTTTTTCCTGGAAGGGGATAAAGCCGGATCGGCCAATGGCCGCGGCTGTCATGCCTTTACCAACTCCGGTTTCGCCAAAGAGCAGGGTGGAAAAGTCCTCCATTCTGTTCCAGAGATAGTGATTGTACAGTGAGATGTTCTGGGAAAAAATATTATTCCACAGTGATCTGCGCAGATCCTGCATGGAAGGGCTATCACCCACGATGCGACTTATAAAGTAAAAGGCCCGGCGAATCTGGAAAAAGAGGGCAAAAAAACGCAGGGCATCCGCTGTCACAAAGCCTGCCCGGTGCAGGTCACGCAGGGCCTCGGCCGCAAAGGGGACAGCGCAGCTTTTTTCGCCAGCCTGCACCTGCTCTAATATGTGTTTGTCATGCCGGTCGCAATACTGGTGATACAGGGCAAAAAGGTGGGCATAGGCAATGAGTTCCTTGTCCTCTGCTGATGGGGTGGAACTCAGCGTTTCTCCCCGGTTTTTTAGGGTGGTAAGGGTTTGCCCAACCTCGTGAACCAAGCGGGAAAGCACCTCCTCCCGGGCATCTTCACCAGCCAGTTCCAGGGCCTTCTTGTCTGTTGCCAGGCGTTCTTTATCAAAGGGATTGGTAAAGATGGCATGGCGGATAAGTCTAAAAAATTCCCGTTCTTTCCCGGTCATCGTTCCTCCATTGCGATGGGATTTATGCATTTTATGTACAGTATGCCGGGAAAAAATGTAAGAGCATGTTATGGCTTGGCTTAAGAGGATAGGGGAGGATATGCCTGAACTGTGTCATCAAGGGCATGGCAACATTGTGGCAGATCGGTTCCTTCTTTTCACCGGGACCTTAATGGTGTATCTGCCACCTTGTACGGGTGTAGCATCAAAAAAATGGTACAGTCTTTTTGTCTAACTCTGATCGCGCAAAAAATGTACACAGACAAACATGCCGTGTTGGTGGTTCAGGTGCCCTTTTTCTATGACTTTGGCGTAATTCAATTTATTTTAACGAATAAACAATCAGATGAAGGTAGAATTGGCGGGCTCGCCCCGCATGGCATATATGCTGCAATATCCTGGGCATGAAGAATCTCCCGCTTCTTTTTTAAAGAGAATGCCGGGGAGAACACCAAAAAGGGAACAGGCAAGTTCCACCTAAACTAAGGGATGAGACATTTCGTCATGCAAACGCACCATACAGCTCCCAAAAGAAATATGCTGGTTTTTCCCGCCATGGCCGCAACCTACTGCCTTGGCGTTTTTAATGATAACTACTTCAAACAGGCCGCCATGCTGCTGGCGGTGAGCCTGGGTCTTAATCAGCTGCAGGGTTGGGCTACCATGCTCTTTGCCTTGCCCTTTATTCTCTTTTCTGCTCCCGGAGGCTGGTGCGCAGATAAGTTTTCCAAGAAAAAAGTGATAGTGGCTTCCAAGGTTGTTGAGGTCGCAGCTATGATTGTTGGAGGGGCAGGTCTGCTCTTTGTCAGCTGGCCTTGTATCCTGGCCATGGTTTTTCTCATGGGTTTGCAGTCTGCCTTTTTCAGTCCGGCGCTCAATGGTGCCATCCCGGAGATCTTTCCGGTTGAGAAAGTGCCTAAGGTTAATGCCATCCTCAAATTGGTCACCACCTTGGCCATCCTTGCCGGTATCGCCTTTGCGGGTATTAGTCTTGATCAAAAATGGATGCCCCTGGCGAGAGTGCACGAGCTTGTGGCTTCTGTCCCTTCCTTTGGCGTTATGCTTGTTGCCATAGTGGCGGTTATCGTCTCGGCACTTGGCCTCTTGGCCAGCTTTGCCATCAGCCCTCGTCCGGCTGCTGGCGGCAAAAAGGCCTTCCCCTGGACTGGCCCTTTTCGTTCCATAAGCGATATTACTGAAATCTGCCGCGATCGGCATTTCCTTCTGGCTATCCTGGGTGACGCCTGGTTCTACGGACTCGCCTCCCTGGTTGTGCTCTATATTAATACCCTTGGTCTTGCGCAGTTCGGTTTTTCCCAAACCAAAACCAGTCTCCTTTCCGTTATGCTCATGCTGGGAGTTTGTTTTGGTTCTTTTTTGGCGGCTAAACTTGTTTCCATGGATCGTTGGGCCCGCTTTACCGGCCTTTCTGCTCTGGGTATGGGGATTGGACTTATGCTTGCCAGCGCTAGTGTTTTTGTTGGTGAATCCATTCGTTTTGCCTGGCTGGCCGTCATGTTTAGTATCACGGGCGCGGCAGGTGGCATGTTCATTATACCCGTTGCCACCCTCCTGCAGGTACGCCCGGCGGAATCTGAAAAGGGCAGAGTGCTTGGCGCGGGCAGCTTTCTGACTTTTAGCGCCATTATGGGAGTTGGTTTCCTTTTTTCCCTGGTGGGTGATCTGGGCAAACCAACTTTTGCCCTTCTTCTTCTGGGCGGCATCGCCACTGTGGTGGCCCTTTTCTTTGCATCGCTTGCTGCCAAACTTGATGGTGAGAATGGCGAAACAAAACCACCTGCACCACCAATCCTGCGCCGTTTTTTTACAAAACTTGCTCAGTTAATCCTTTCCTTGCGCTACCGGGTTCATGTCACAGGGCTGGAGACAATAACCCCTTCAAAAGCAGGCGAAGCAGGCATTCTCTTTCTGCCGAATCACCCCGCCTTAATTGATCCACCCATCCTCATGTCCCGCCTCTTTGGCCGATTTGCACCCAGACCCCTGTCCGATAACGAACAGGTGGAAAAGCCTGTCGTGCGCCAGATTATGCGTTTTATAAAACCCATCATCATTAGCGATGTGCAAAAGACTGGCCGGGCTGGTAGAGACCGGGTGCTTGCGGCTATGGAAGAGGTGGTTTCGCACCTGAAAATGGGTGAGAACATCCTGCTCTATCCGGCTGGCCGGCTGAACAGAAGCGCCATGGAAAATCTGGGGGCAAACTCTGGCGTGGAATACATCCTGCAACATCTGCCCGAGGTGCGGGTGGTGCTGGTGCGCACCAGTGGCCTCTGGGGCAGCAGTTTTAGTTATGCCTCAGGTAAGGCCCCAGACCTTATGCGGAAGGCTGGTCATTTCCTGCTGGTCCTTCTGGCTAACTGTTTCTTCTTTGTTCCCAAAAGGGAGGTGCGCATTGAGTTTATGCAGAATGTGCACCTGGATGCCACGCAGGGGCGCAAGCAGCTCAATGCCTTACTGGAGGCTTTCTATAACGCCCTCTTGCCCAAAAACGTCCATGTGCCCTATTATTTCTGGCAGGGCAGCGCTGCCCGGGTTATTGCTGACCCGCCTGCGGCTGAAGCTGGTGTGAGCGGAGATGTGAGCGAAGTGGGCGAGGCTACGCAAAAGCTTATTCGTGCCAAAATTGCCGAACTGGCTGGCACACAAGTTACTGCCAATGAGCACCTGGCTACTGATCTTGGCCTGGATTCCCTGACCTGGCTGGAGTTAACCACCTGGATTGAAGGCCAGTTTGGGGTGGCCATTCCAGACCCCTCTGTGCTCGAAACAGTGGACGACTGCATTCTGGCCGCTGCCGGCATGCTGCAAAAAACAAGTGTTACCTTAAAGGATCCGTCGTCAGCCTGGTTTGCCCCGCAGTCAGCGGCACTACCCTTTGTTAGTGATGATGCTGAGCTTGGCATTGGCGAACTCTTTCTTCGCCAGGCCCTTGCCGCGCCCAATAAACAGATTGGGGCCGATCAGCTTGCCGGGGAGCGCAGCTATCGGGATCTCCTCACTGCTATTTTGTTCCTGCAACCCACCATAAGAAATATTGCCGCACAAAGGGTGGGCATTATGTTGCCAGCATCGGTCAGTGCTGTTATTGCCTACTTTGCCGTTTTACTGGCAGGCAAAACTCCGGTTATGTTCAACTGGACAGCGGGGCGGGCCAATCTGGCCCATGGCGTGGAAGAAACCGAAACCACTCACATTATCTCGGCCAGTCTGCTGTGTAAGAAGGTGGAAGAAATGCAGGGCTTTTCCCTGGACAGCCTGGGCGTGGAGTGGCTTAAGCTTGATCAGATCTTTGCCAAGGCCAATAAGCTTGCCCTTTTAAAGGCGCGTCTTTTTACCTATCTGGGAAAGAGATTTGTACAGCATCGGCTGCGGGAAGATAAAAATGAGGCAGCGGTTATCCTCTTTACCAGTGGCTCAGAGTCCCGGCCTAAGTCCGTGTCCTTAAGCCATACTAACATCCTGGCTAATCTCTCTGATTTCAGCAAGTTGTTGCCCTTTGACCCAGATGAGAAGCTACTGGGCATGTTGCCACCCTTTCATTCACTTGGCCTGGTGGGTACCCTGATTATGCCCATGCTTCTGGGGTTGCAAACCGTGTATCACCCGAACCCAACAGAGCCTGCTTTTCTGGCAAACATCATTGGCGGCTACAAGGTTTCCCTGGTTATTGCCACGCCCACCTTTTTAAGCGGCATCCTGCAGGCAGCGAAGCCCGGTCAATTGGCCAGTCTGCGTACGGCCTTCACCGGCGCCGAGAAATGCCCGGCCCCGCTGCGGGATCAGCTGGCTGCCGTGGCAAAGGCCACAATTTACGAAGGCTATGGCATTACGGAATGCTCTCCCCTTGTGAGTCTGAATGCCCCTGGGCAAAACAAGCCGGGCAGTATTGGCAAGGTTATGCCATCGCTTAGCTATGCCATTGTTGATGAAAATCTGGAAAAGAAAGTGCCCCAGGGCGAACGCGGACAGCTCATCCTGCGCGGGCCATCCATTTTTAACGGCTATCTCAAAGCAGAAAGTGATAAGGGGTTTTGCACCTTTAATGGGGGAAAATGGTATGCCACCGGCGACTATGTGCAGGAAGATGCAGAGGGATATTTGTTCTTTTGCGGGCGGAAAAAACGTTTTGTTAAGATTGCCGGTGAAATGATCTCACTGCCCGCCATTGAAGCTGCGCTGGCGCAAGGCTTGCCGCCGGCACAGGCAGAAGAACAAAAAAATGTTGGTCCATTCTTTGCCGTCACCGCCAGCGGTGATGATGGTCACCCGGAACTTGTGCTCTTTACAACGGAAAATGTGACACTAGTCGAGGCCAACCAGGCCATTCGTGCGGCCGGACTCTCTGCCCTGCATTCCCTCCGCCAAGTCATCGAACTGGAAACAATGCCGCTGCTTGGGACCGGCAAAACAGACTATCAAAGCCTGCAGCAGAAGACCAAGACAGAGCAATAGGCAAATTTTTCTGTAAGATGGTTAAAAAAGAAGTGGTACCGAAAATTTGGACAAGCCCTTAAGTGGAATTTCTGCTACCACTAAGGCCCATTAGACGGGCACAATATGGAGCAGAAAATGGCAAAAGGAACGCGACGCAAGCACTCAGCGGCATTCAAGGCGAAAGTT
>RRZU011743844.1_pt1 | contig 42773 bp, 40 predicted proteins | sample 2165561 | NCBI WGS metagenome assembly RRZU01 (sample SAMN10456909, study PRJNA506462) | wastewater metagenome | isolation source: wastewater sludge | place: USA: Moscow, Idaho | reverse complement strand
GCTTCTTCATGGTATTTGGCGGAGAGATAGGGATTCGAACCCTAGAAGGGCTACAAACCCTTGCCGGTTTTCAAGACCGGTGCATTTAACCACTCTGCCATCTCTCCGTGGTTGCGCACATCATACGGGGTTATTTATTTTTCGTAAAGCATCAATGAGTTGATTGCTTATTCCTTGAGCGGAAGCGCACATTTTTCTTCATCCGGATGGCACAAAAACGTCGTCATACTGTCATAAACGGATTTTAGTCTGTGAATACAGCCTCAGCAGACGATCGGAATCAGGAGGATGTCATGGTGCATTCATCAGATGTGGTAGTTGAATTTCCGGAAGGAATCAATGACGGGCTCAGTCAACCGGTAACGTTATCCGGCAGCATTCTTCATAAAAAACGCTTTCATAATCATCACCTGCCACAACCTATGACCGGAACCGGATTACTCCGTCTGCTGGGGCGTTATCTGTTTGCACGTCCGGCGGTGCCAGCGCCGATCAGGCCGGTGCCGGTACATGCACTGACGACCTCGCAGTTGCTGGTGCCATCGGCGGATACGCTTTACCGGCTGGGCCACTCCACTTTATTGTTAAAACTGAACGGTGAGTTCTGGCTGACAGATCCGGTGTTTGCCAAGCGTGCGTCGCCATTGCAGTGGATCGGACCGAAGCGCTTTCATGAGCCGCCGTTAATGCCGGAGCAGTTACCCGCCCTGAAAGGCATCATCATCTCGCATAACCATTATGATCATCTGGATGAGATGAGCATCAAGGCTCTGGCCTCGCGCTGTGAACAGTTTTATGTACCGCAGGGTGTCGGCCGGAAACTGCAACAGTGGGGTGTGGCTGCGGAAAATATTACGGAATTTGACTGGTGGCAGTCGGTACAGGTCGGTGGCACGCAACTGGTGGCAACGCCGGCACGGCATTTTTCCGGACGTGGTTTGTTTGATACCGACCGCTCGCTGTGGTGTTCATGGGTGATCCGTTCACCGGCCTTAAGCGTGTTTTTCAGTGGTGATACCGGCTATTTCGATGGTTTTAAGCAGATCAGTGAGGCGTATGGGCCGTTTGATATCACCTGCATCGAAACCGGCTCGTATGATCGTGACTGGCCGGATGTGCATATGCTGCCGGAACAATCGCTGCAGGCGCATCTGGATTTAGACGGCTGTTATATGCTGCCCATTCATAACGGTACGTTTGATCTGGCGCTGCATGACTGGTTTGAGCCGTTTGAACGCATTACGGCGCTGGCCGCGGCACAGCAGGTGCCATTACTGATGCCGCAGATCGGCGAACCGGTGCAGTTGTCCGTACCGCAGCACTGGTATCCGTGGTGGCGTCAGCACGAATCTGAGCTGGTCGGTATCATAGAAGCGATGGGTACCGATTAAGAGAGATGAATCCCCTCCGGAAAGAGGGGATGCAAAAGCGTTTAACCCAGTGTCGCAAACAGCTCATCAATTTGCTGTTCGGAGAAGATCCGGATGCCGTGCGTTCTTAGCAGGTGACTGGTCATGCCTTCGCCGGGGATTTTTTTACCGCGGAAATGACCATCATAAATATTATTGCTGCCGCAAGACGGGCTGCTTTCTTTCAGCAGGGCATATTTGATTTTCTGCTGCTGACACAGCGCCAGCGCCTGTTCGGCACCTTTCAGGAAGGGGGCGGTGACGTCTTTGCCTTCGCCAGTCATGACGCGGCCATCCTGCTGCAGTTCAGCGGCCGGGCGCGGAGTTGGCAAACCGCCGGCCTGTTCCGGACAAAACGGCACCAGCCAGCCATTGGCATGCCAGCGTTGCAGTACAGGATGATTAACAGGTTTACTCTGCGCGTCATAACGCACCGGACAGCCTAGCAGGCAGGCGCTGACTAATATCTTTGGCGTAGTAATGATCTTATCCCCCGTCTCTGTTTAGCAAACCAAACGACTCTTAATGCTCTGCCGATTATTATCAATAATTGCTTAATGTTCTGCGAAGCCGATCTAAATCGGCATCAGCAGACACGTTAAACAACCGGAGCAGAACGAGACAGGGAATGGTTTAACTTTCGCTTGGGAGTTGTGTGGTACGTTGTTGCCATAAACGGAAAATGGTGTGGCTGTTCACAAACAAAAAACTGCCTTCAATCAGCGCACCACCAATCGAACCGATGACAAAGTTATGTGTTGACCAGCAGACGGTGCCCATCAGCATCAGTAAACGCATGCGGATACCCTGTTCACGATACAGCGCCCAGGTGCCTAATGTGGTACCGATAAGAGTGAGCCATTGGATCGGTTGGGTGATATTCGGAACACCTAATACCCAGACAACCAGCAGGAAAAAACACATGACGCCAACGTGTCGGGTGCGGCTGGAAACAAAGCTGCGTAAACCACTCAGCCAGGCGGCATAAGCGGCCGTGGGTGCACCCAGCAGGAAAAAATGACAACCGATCACAACACAATACAGAGTCAGAAAAGTACGAAGTCGCTGGTCGTTTTTTTGCACGAAGGCTGATATGCCAATCGCAAATGCAATTAAACCCACTGACTGTGCCAGTGGGTTTGCTGCAAAGAGTTCCGCTATGTTTTGCAGAAAAGTCATTAAAGGGTTACACCGCTTTTGAATATCGCCAGTTCCCGGAAATCGTTCTTCTCATTACAGGTGGCTTTGCCATTTGCGACGTCAACAATCAGGTCAATGAACTGATTGAGCAGTTGGTTCATGGTGTGGTCTTCCAGCAATCGACCAGCATTAAAGTCGATCCAGTGCGGTTTGCGTTTTGCCAAATCACTGTTGGTCGCCAGTTTTACTGTCGGAACGAATCCGCCGTAGGGCGTCCCGCGCCCTGTACTGAACAATACCATATGGCATCCGGCCGCGGCCAGTGCGCTGGTGGCAACGGCATCATTACCCGGTGCGCTCAGCAGATTGAGCCCCGGACGGGTTAACCGATCACCATATTTCAGCACATCCATCACCTGACTTTGTCCGGCCTTCTGGGTGCAGCCCAGCGATTTCTCTTCCAGTGTGGAGATGCCGCCGGCTTTGTTACCCGGGGACGGGTTTTCATAAATCGGCTGGTTATGGTCGATGAAATACTGTTTGAAATCATTCACCATGTCCACGGTTTTGCCGAAGGTGCTTTCATCCTGGCAACGCGACATCAGGATGCGTTCTGCACCGAACATTTCTGGTACTTCGGTCAGTACACTGGTGCCACCATGCTGAATGACGTAGTCAGAGAACTGACCGAGCAGCGGATTGGCGGTGATACCGGAGAAGCCATCGGAGCCGCCGCATTCCAGCCCGAATTTCAGTTCACTCAGTTTGCCGGTGGTGCGTTGATCCTGCGTCATCACCACCAGCAGATCTTTCAGATGTTCGACGCCGGTGCCAACTTCATCGTCATGCTGCTGACAAACCATGAAACGCACACGTTCGGCATCGAACTCGCCGAGCGTTTCTTTAAACGCCGCGATCTGGTTGTTTTCACAACCTAAGCCAACCACCAGAACCCCGCCGGCATTGGGGTGACGGACCATATTCTGCAATATGGTGCGGGTATTCTGGTGGTCCTGGCCTAGCTGGGAACAGCCGTACTGATGACTGAACAGATGAATGCCATCAATCGCGGATAAATCACAGTCGTGTTCGAGCTGTTTCTGCATCTGTTTGGCCATCGCATTGACGCAGCCCACAGTAGGTAAGATCCATAACTCATTCCGGATCCCGACCTGGCCGTTCTTCCGGCGATAAATCTGAATATCACGATCGGCCGGTTGTTCAGGAACGGTCATAAAATCAGGCTGATACTGGTAATTGTCCAGATCGCTCAGGTTGGTGGCGATATTGTGGTGATGTACGTGCATACCCTGGGCGATATCTTCTTTCGCATGACCAATCGGCAGACCATATTTGATGATCTGACTACCGGTCGGCAGATCACGCAGCGCCAGTTTGTGGCCACGGGCAACCGGGCCACGCAAAGTGATGGTTGTTTCATCAATTTCAATCAGCTGACCTTCGGTAAGGTCAGCCAGTGCCACTGCAACATTGTCTGTGGCATGAATTTTAATTACTTCCTGCATATTCATACCTCAGCAGCCAATCGACAGGGCTGCACGCATGCCTTGCGAACGGATGCGGGTCAGATGAGCACACACCGCTTCGACTAACCCCTTAACGCGGGTCAGATCTTCACCCCAGTGACTTTCCAGACTGAGTGTTTGTTTCACCAGATCGGCCAGGGTGATCGTGCCGGCATCAACGGCAGACCACAGAGCCGCGAAGTGTTCCAGCCAGTGGGCATCGTCCTGCAGCGGGTAGGTTTCATCGCCACGTTTCCCCTGATAGAACGCCAGCAGCGCCGCCAGCGCGAAGGTCAGACGAACCGGCAGACAGCCTTTGCGATCCTGATAGGTCAGCAATTGTGGCAGAATGCGGGTTTTGTATTTGGTCATGCCATTCAGCGCAATCGACAACAATTGATGCTTGATAAATGGATTGCGGAAACGGGCCAGTACATCACGGGAGAACGATTCCAGCTCATCACGTGGCAGATCCAGTGTCGGTACGATCTCTTCAAAAATCGTTTTTTCCACAAACTGGCTCAGCGCTGCGTCGTTCAGTGTTTCACCGACAGTATCCAGACCTGCCAGAAATGCCACCGGTACCATCGCGGTATGCGCACCATTCAGGATCGCAACTTTACGCTCTTTATACGGTTTGATGTCTTCGACAATGCGGATGTTCATCTGTTTGTCGGCCGGCAACTGATCCAGACACAGCGTTTCCCGTAACCATTGCGGCCCCTGAATCACGAACAGATAGAAATATTCAGCGGTATCGACGAACTGATCCTGATAGCCGAACTCTTCCTGCAGCGCTGTGTGTTCATCGCGCGGGAAGCCGGTCACGATACGATCGACCAGCGTAGAGCAGAACGTATTGCTCTGGCCCAGCCAGTTACTGAATGCCAGCGGCAGTTTCCATTCCACGGCATAACGTTGTACCAGTTCCCGTAACGCATCACCGTTATAGTCAATCAGTTCACAAGGCAGAATGATCCAGCCTTTGTCGGCGGCGCCGTTGAAATGCTGGAAGCGTTCGAACAGCAGACGGGTCAGTTTTGCCGGAAAGCTGGCAGGCGGGGCATCGGTCAGTTTGTCATCCGCGACATAAGTGATACCGGCTTCGGTGGTGTTGGAGAACACAAAGCGGATATCCGGGTTGTGTGCCAGCGCCAGCACCTCATCAAACTGCTGATAACAGTTCAGTTCACGGTTCACGGAACGGATCAGGCGGGTATGACGTACCGCTTCCCCCTGTTCGTTCAGGCCGCGGATCACGGTGGTGTAAAGGCCGTCCTGTGTGCTCAGGCTGGGCGGAAATGCGGTATCAATCGGACGAATAATCGTGATACCGGCATTGAGATCGGTGTATTCGTTCAGCAGGTCAATCTGCCAGTCGACAAAGGCGCGCAAAAAGTTTCCTTCGCCGAACTGAATAATTTTTTCCGGATATTGAGCGCCGGGAAATTGCTGACGGTTTAAAGCGTGCATTTGTGTCTCCTCAATGCGGAAGCAACAGCTTCCGCGTTGTTATCTGTCGGGTTCAGTTACTTCAGTTCGATACCGAAGTAGTTTTTCGCGTTGTGGAAACAGATGTTTTCCACCATTTCACCCAGCAGTTTGATATCCGCCGGTGCTTCGCCATCCGCCACCCAGCGGCCGAGCATACGGCACAGCACGCGACGGAAATATTCGTGACGGGTGTAAGAGAGGAAGCTGCGGCTGTCAGTCAGCATGCCGACGAAGCGACTCAGCAGACCGAGCTGGGCCAGCTGTGTCATCTGACGTTCCATGCCGTCCTTCTGATCGTTGAACCACCAGCCGGAACCGAACTGCATCTTGCCGGGAATGCCATCGCCCTGGAAATTACCCAGCATGGTCGCCAGCACTTCGTTATCGCGCGGGTTCAGGCAGTAAAGAATGGTTTTCGGCAGCTGGTTATTGCGATCCTGTGCATCCAGCAGACGCGACAGCGGGGCGGCAACCAGACCATCGTTGATGGAGTCAAAGCCGGTGTCCGGCCCCAGTTCCAGCAGACGGCGGCTGTTGTTATTGCGCAGTGCACCGATGTGGTATTGCTGCACCCAGCCACGCTGTTTGTACTCTTTCGCCAGGAACAGCAGGACGGCAGTTTTGAACGCAGCAACCTGTTCCGGCGCGAGGATTTGGCCCTGACGACGCGCCTGCAGCATGGCAGTCAGTTCCGCGTCAGAGGCTTCGCCAAACAGCACTACATCCAGTGCATGATCAGAAATCTTGCAGCCATGTTTTTCGAAGTGATCCAGACGTACAGTTAGTGCCTTGGTCAGGTCGTCAAAGGTGGAAATCGAGACATCCGCGGCCTGTTCCAGTGCGGTCATGTAATCGGCAAACCAGGGCGCATCGATGTTGACGGCTTTATCCGGACGCCAGCCCGGAGTCACCACGACATTGAAGTCTTTATCGGCAGCGATTGCGGCGTGATGACTCAGGTCATCAATCGGATCATCGGTGGTGGCGACCAGTTTGACATTCATCTGCTGCATAATGCCGCGCGCAGAAAATTCAGGTTGTGCCAGCTTGTCGTTACAGAAATCCCAGACCTGTTTTTCGGTGGCCGGGGAGAGCACGACATTGCTCAGACCGAACGGACGGCGCAGTTCAAGATGGGTCCAGTGATACAGCGGGTTGCCGATAGTGTGCGGTACGGTGGCGGCATAAGCCTGATATTTGGCGTAGTCGTCGGCATCACCGGTGCAGAAACGCTCGTCCGCACCGTTAGAACGCATCGCGCGCCATTTGTAATGATCACCTTTCAACCAGATGTCATACAGGTTCTTGAACTGATAATTTTCCGCGATCAATTGTGGCGGCAGATGGCAGTGAAAATCAAAAATCGGCTGTTCAGCCGCGAAATCATGGTACAGCTGGCGGGAAAAATCGGTATCCAGCAGAAAATCTTCAGTTAAAAACGAACTCATATCTCACTCCAGGCTGTGTTTATCTGATTCATGGCCGGACATAGATGACATATCAGCCATGAATTGAAATCTGTTATACCAATTATTCGTTTTAAGTTTATTTGTGTCCAGCAACCCGCGTGATTTTTTGCACGCCACATCACATAAAATATTTAACGGATGCAAAAAGTCTGCACGTTGACGGTGAATACTGCGGGCCAGAAAAGGACATATTGACGGGTTTGGTATTAAAGATGTGATGCGCGGCCGGGAAGTTAGCTGCCATCTTGAGGCTTATACACGGGCTTTTAGGCTGTCCGGTTTATCTAATCAGGTAATAAGTGCCATTTTTGGTCTTCAGGCTTATCAAATTGTGATCTTGTTCTCTTTTCTTTGGAAAAACATGAGGGCAATACCGGAGTCACATAAAAATTGTGATGGTTCTCAACTTAAATAGATGTAGGACCAATTAAAGTTAAAGCCTGAAACATATGTGACATTTAAATGGTTTTGCTGATCTTAAAGCCATACTGATACCCCCTAACAGCAGAGGTTTGTTCACAATGACATTAAAACTGAAAACACTGGCAGCAAGTCTGTTACTGGCCGCACCGATAGCGATGGTCTCATTCTCCTCCCTGGCGGTTGAACGCGTAACACTGAAACTGGCACATAATCTGGATAATTCGCATGTAGTGCACAAAGCACTGGCTGCCATGGCCAAAGAAATTGATACCGCGTCAGAAGGTAAAATGAAGCTGCGTATTTATCCGGGCGGACAGATGGGCGGCCCGCGTGAAACACTGGAAATGCTGCAAAACGGAGCGCTGGATCTGACGAAGGCCAGCGCCAGTGAAATCGAGCCTTTTGCGCCGGCTTATTCCATCTTCAGCCTGCCATATCTGTTCAAAAACGAGAAACATTTTACCAACGTACTGTACGGTAAAGTCGGCCAGGAAATGATGGAGGAAACCCGGGATAAAGGCTTTATCTCTCTGGCTTCTTATGTCGCGGGAACCCGCAGCTTCTATGCCAATAAAGCCATCAAAACCCCGGCTGATATGAAAGGTCTGAAGATTCGTGTCGTTGCCACGCCAACCACCATCAAACTGATTGAACTGCTGGGCGCCGCGCCGGCTCCGATCCCGTTCGGTGAGGTGTATACCGCGCTGCAGCAAGGGGTGATTGATGGGGCTGAAAACAACGAGCCGTCTTATGTGCAGACCCGTCATGTTGAGGTAGCAAAATTCTACGCCGAAGATCAGCACACGGCTGTGCCTGACTATTTAATCGTATCTACCAAAGCATGGGATGCGCTTTCTGATGAACAGCGCAGCATTATCACGACAGCGGCCAAGCACTCGGAAGAGTATGAGCAGAAATTATGGGCAGATGAAGTGACAGCTTCCCGTAAGAAAGCCGCAGAGAGTGGTGCCACCTTTGTTCAGGTCGACAAAGAGGCCTTCCGTAAAGCGTTAACACCGCTGTATGACGATTTCAAAAACGATCCGCAACGAGCTGAATGGCTCAAGAAAATTGAAGCTGTTTCAGATCAATAAGCAACAGGAATACTTTGTATTGGCGGAATAGCGATGGTTATTCCGCCAAGGAGAAATGTTATGCGGTTACAAAAATTTAAGGCACCGATAGATCGTTTCATCGCCACATTTTCCATTCTGGTGATGATTGGACTGGTTATCTGTGTGGTATGGCAGGTATTCAGCCGCTATGTGCTGAGTGCACCAAGCACCATGACCGATGAGATGGCCCGTTTCAGTATGATCTGGGTCGGGTTATTGGGAGCTGCTTACGGCGTGGGCGCACAAAGCCATCTGAGCATCGATTTACTGACCATGAATCTGCGCGGTAAAAAGAAGCTTATCAACCAGGTCTTTATAAATATCTGCGTACTGGTATTTGCCGCAGGCGTTCTGATTTGGGGCGGTGGCGTGCTGGTCGCTAAGGTTTATGCTACCGGCCAGGTTTCTCCGGCCATGCAGTTACCTATGGCATATGTATATGGCGTGCTACCACTGAGTGGTCTGATCATGAGCTATTACAGCCTGTTATTTATTCTGGAAGCAGTCATGGATTTTTTTACCCTGCCTGTAACTCGCATCACCACTTCTGAGGAGAAAGCATGATGGACTGGACAATATCGCTCGTCATGTTTGGTTCGTTTTTTGTACTGGTTTTTTTGGGGGTGCCGATCTCCTTTTCTATCGGGCTGGCCACGCTTGCTGCCGGTTGCATGATGTTACCTCTGGAGGTAACTCTGGCGGTGATCGGTCAGAAAGTCGCAACCGGACTGGATAGTTTTTCATTACTGGCGATTCCGTTCTTTATCTTTGCCGGGGTTCTGATGAACTGCGGTGGTATTGCACACCGGCTGATTAACTTGTCGCAGGTCATCGTGGGCCGTATGCCCGGTTCACTGGGTCACGTTAACGTCATGGCGAATATGATGTTCGGCTCGATCTCCGGTTCTGCGGTTGCGGCTGCCGCGGCGGTGGGCGGAACGATGTCGCCGATGCAGAAAAAAGCAGGTTATGATCCGGCTTATTCCGCAGCAATCAATGTGACCTCCTGTATTACCGGTTTATTGATTCCGCCTTCTAACGTATTGATTATTTATGCCCTGACTGCCGGCGGGATCTCTGTTGCCACCCTGTTTATGGCGGGTTACATTCCCGGCATCCTGATGGGGCTGAGCATCATGGTGGTGGGTGCCGTGATCGCCAAACGTCGTGGTTATCCGGTGGCAGAACGCCCGACTCTGGCGGTGGTATTAAAGGCATTCTGGGATGCATTCCCGAGTCTGTTGCTGGTCTTCGTCGTCATGGGCGGCATTCTGGGCGGTATCTTCACTGCAACAGAAGCCTCAGCGATAGCCGTGGTTTATACCTTCATTCTGTCGGTGCTGATCTACCGTGAAGTTAAATTCAAAGACCTGCCGAAAATTATCCTGGATTCAGTGATCACGACCTCTATTGTCTTATTGCTGATTGGTATTTCAGTGGGTATGTCATGGGCAATGACGAATGCGGATATTCCTTACACGATCAGCGATGCGTTGATGAGTGTGTCCGAAAATCCTTTCGTTATTTTATTGATTATTAACATTATTTTGTTAATCGTCGGTGTGTTCATGGATATGACGCCGGCCGTACTGATTTTCACCCCAATCTTTTTACCGATTGCGACCAATCTGGGTATGGATCCGGTGCATTTCGGTATCATGATGGTGTTCAACCTCTGTATCGGGCTGTGTACACCACCGGTGGGCAGTGCCTTGTTTGTCGGCTGCTCTGTGGCGGGAGTGAGATTGCAGGATCTGCTTAAACCGATGCTGCCTTTCTTTGGCGCATTGCTGGTGACGCTGTTGGCGGTGACTTATATCCCGTCGCTGAGTCTGTTTTTACCGGGATTGTTTGGTATGCATTGATCGCTGATCCAAACCCGTATTCAGTATTCGGGAAACCGTTGTCTGGATGAACTAAAATTGGTATAACAAATCATGCCTTGTATTATATAAGGCATGATTTGCCATATATGCTGGCAGTGAACGAGGTTGTTATGGATTTCTACGAGTCAAAGCGGCTCTATCAGAAAGTTGCTGCAGAACTGAAAAGACGGATTGCAGACCATGAATATGCAATCGGAGATCGTTTACCCGCTGAACGTCTGATTGCGGAAGAGATGAGTGTCAGCCGCACGGTAGTACGCGAAGCAATCATCATGCTGGAAGTCGAAGGGCTGGTCGATGTCCGGAAAGGTTCCGGTATTCATGTGGTTGGCACAGAAGTACGTTATCAGCAGACCTTACCTGAATCCGACGACGATAATGAATTTCTGACCGCCGGTCCGTTCGAGCTGCTGCAGGCGCGGCAACTGCTGGAAAGCAATATCGCCGAATTCGCAGCCACACAGGTGACCAAGCAGGATATCCTGGCCTTGCTGGCCATCCAGGAAACCGCCCAGAAAGAAGATCGCGCCCGCGATTCCCAATGGGACAAGGAATTCCATATTCAGGTCGCCAAGGCGACCCAGAACTCGGTGTTGGTGACGCTGGTGGAAAAACTCTGGCAACACCGGGAAAAGAACCCGTACTGGCGCAAATTACACGAGCATATTGATGATCGGGCGATGGAGAGCTGGTGTGAAGACCACGAGCAGATCCTGAAAGCGCTGATGCGTAAAGATCCGAAAGCGGCCAAACTGGCGATGTGGCAGCATCTGGAAAACACCAAACAAATGCTGTTTCAGGCAACGACGATTGATGACGATCTGGTGGATGACCGCTATCTGTTTTCTGAAAATCCGGTGGTTCATCTGGCCCGGGCGTAACGCATTACTGATTCCGTCCGGCAGTACTGAACTTCTGCCGCTAAAAAATAAGCCTCCGCAAGCGGAGGCTTATTTGTATCCGGTGAAGAGCGATTAATCTTTCTTCGCCAGCAGGAACTTAACCAGCGCGATAAACTCTTCGGTGCTCTTGATACCTTCGGTTTTTACCAGGTATTTACCGTTCACGACAGTAGACGGTACGGCACGGATATTCATGCTGCCGGTATTGCGATCATACTGCGCGACCATGCCGGTGACCGCGAAGCTGTCGATGGCACCATCAAAATCCTTACCATCTACCCCGGCCTGTTCAAACAGTGCGCGCACATCCGCCCGGTTTTGTGGCGGATTACGTTCGGTCTGAATACGCTGAAAGAGTACCGGCGTGACTTTTTCTTCGGCTTTCAGCAGGTCAGCTACAGCATAAGCGCGCTGCAGTTCAGGACCCATCTCTTTACCCAGAAATGCAACTGGCGTACGTTTGAAGGCGACATCCGCAGGCAGCTGCTTTTTCAGTTCAGCCATGATAGGTTCAAACTGATAGCAGTGCGGGCAATAGTAAGAGAAGAACTCCATCACTTCCGGTTTAGGCGTGTTCGTCTGGCGAATCACTTCATAGTTTACATTTTCTTTAAATTCCGGTGCTGCCTGTAAAAAAGGCGCAATCAACAGACCAGCTAACAACACAAACATTTTTTTCATATTGGGTTCCGTATCAGGGTGGAGTGATAAAATCATGGTGTTGTGCGCCAAGACTATTCACTCCTTTTCCGTTCGTCAATTCCGATCGAATGATTGTCTTGCTGATTCCGTGCAGGTCTTGCCAGCGACGATCGCTGAGAAAGTAGTGCAGAGGAGAAAGCTGGACTCAATGGTGTCATTTTTGTGATGTGCGTCACCAAATTCGGAAGTTGATTTGCAAATTGCAAAAAAATCCCTATATTGGTCTCATCTGAAGCATGTTGTGGTGTTGCGGATAAAATAAAAACCGATACCTCGGTTCATAAGCTGTAGAAAGCAGCGGGATAGATAGTGTGTAATCAGATTGAGCTTGCCTTGGCAAGCTCAAGTCATTTCTGGCAGCCGGAAAAATTGTCTTTCTCCATCCCCGCCTTAGTTTACCGCCGGAACCGACTTCGCAAAGGTCAGTAATGAATCCTGCACTTCATCAGCCAGTGCCTGTGCTTCTTCGGTCACGGCTTTACCGGTACGAACCAGGATCTTATGGCTGACACCTGCCGCTTTAGCTGCCTGTAAATCCGCCGCTTTATCTCCCACCATGTAAGAGCCTGCCAAATCAATCGCCAGATCTTTCGCGGCATCCAGCAACATACCGGGTGCCGGCTTACGGCAGTCACACGCCTGACGGTAAGGTTCTTCACCCTCGGTCGGATGATGCGGACAATAATAGATACCATCGAGATCGACATCATGGTCGGCCAGCGACCAGTCCATCCATTCGGTCAGGTGCATAAATTGCTTTTCACTGAAATAACCCCGGGCGATACCCGACTGATTGGTTACCAGCACCAGGCAATAGCCCTTTTGCTTCAGGATCTGCAATGCCTCAATAGCACCATCAATAAAATGGAAGTCATCCACACAGGATACATAACCTGTGTCCTGATTAATCACGCCGTCCCGATCCAGAAAAACTGCAATTTTTGCCACAATCTGTCCTCATTCATTATGCTGTTGCTTATTGTAGGGGATTTCCGTCCGTTTCGCTTCTGTGTCATCCATCCGGGCCGGATACAATCTGCAAAACCGGCTACAATCGCCCAAAAGAGATCAGGAAAGCCCTATGTCCCACTTGTTTGCTGAACATTATGCGCGTCTGCTGCTTCGCGGTGAGCGCCGGTTGTTGTTGCTGACGGGGGAAGAACTTGCCTGTCAGCAACATGCAGAACAACTGTGGCTAAGTGGCGGACTGTGGCTGGGCAACGGCCCGGACAGCGTGATGTCGCAACCGATGCAGCATACGATGTCGTGGCTGGGGCAGGAGTATCCGCTGGTCATTCTGAACGCGTTCTGCGGGCTGTCGCCGGATATGCTGGGTGCGGTGGGTGGCACCGTGCGTGCCGGTGGTCTGCTGGTGTTACTTATGCCGCCCCTGGCGGACTGGCCGCAGTTTGCCGATCCGGACTACCGGCGTTATGTGTCTCAGCCGGAAGAGGTGACGCGCTGTTATCCGCATTTTCTGCAACGGCTGCAGCGCTTGCTGACGCAGGATGGTTCAGTCTGGCACTGGGATCTCAGCAGTGGCACGTTACACCATCCGCTGCCGGAACTACCGGCGGCAGAGTGGCAGATTATTCCTGATCGCACCGGTTGTCTCAGTACCGAACAGCATCATGCCCGTGATGCGGTACTGGCTTGTGCAATGGCCGCCAGACCGTATCCACTGGTGGTGATGGCGGATCGCGGCCGCGGCAAGTCAGCGGCCCTCGGCTTGGCGGCACAGCAACTGCTGGCACAGGGTAAACGCATCATCGTCACCGCGCCCTCCCAGCAATCGGCGCGCACCTTACTGCAACATGCCGGTCAGCATCCGGCGCTGTTTTTTTACAGTCCCGAGGCTTTGCTGGAGCAGGATGTCCCGGCCGATCTGCTGCTAATTGACGAAGCCGCTGCCATTCCGGCCGCATTATTGCGCCAGCTACAGCAGCGGTATCAGCGCGTGGTTTATGCAACCACCATTCATGGCTATGAAGGCTCAGGGCATGGTTTTGAATTACGGATGTGCCGCTGGCTGGCCAGCCAGTGGCCGCAATGGCAGCAGGTCACATTAACCGCACCGCTGCGCTGGGCTGCCAGCGATCCGCTGGAACCACTGCTGGCCCGCATTCTGTTACTGGATGCGGATGCCTGCGAACCACCGGCGCCCGCGTCAGCGCTGAAAGCGGAATGGATCACCTCCGCACAATTGTTGCAGGATGAAGACCTGCTGCGGCAGTTGTTCGGACTGCTGATCCTGGCGCATTACCAGACTTCACCGACCGATCTGCGTTTGCTGCTGGATTGTCCGGATATTGAGATCTGGCTGTGGCGTGATGAGGTGGCCATCTATGGGGTCGCCCTGTTAATGCGCGAAGGGCCGATTGATGCCGCACTGGCGGAACAGATCCGGGCCGGACGCCGTCGTCCCCGCGGACAGCTGTTACCGCAAACCCTGCTGGCGCACTGTGGATATCTTGCTGCCGCCGGCTATCGTTATCTGCGCGTGATGCGGATTGCCATCCATCCGGCCTGTCAGCAACAGGGACAGGGCGGGCGCTTCATTGCAGCACTGACGGCGCATTACCGTTTGCATGCCGATTTTCTGGGCTGCTCGTTTGCCGCCACACCGGAATTACTGCATTTCTGGCGTAAACAGGGCTGGCAGGCGGTCAGACTGGGGTTAAGCAAGGACGTTGCTACCGGTTGTCATGCGGCGGTCTTGCTGACGGCGCTGCGGCCGGAATTACAGCCGCAACTCAGCACATGGCAGCAGCAGTTTCAGCAGCAACTGCCGGTCTGGCTGGCACATATTCTGAGTGATTTAGCGGCTGATATTATTTTGCCGTTATTACAGCCGGCAACGAGTGAGCCGTTAACGGCACAGGAACAACAGGATTTACTGGCGTTTACCGATCATCACCGTTCACCGGATCACAGCTGGCCGGCTGTCACGCGGGCGATGCAGGTGTCTGCCGGGGAATTGGCGCAATTGCCGGCGGCTATGGCGGCACTATTGATACAACGATTCTGGCAGGGAAAGTCGTGGGCGTGGCTGGCAGAGCAGCATCAGTTAGCGGGGCAGAAGGCAGTTGTACAGCAGTTAAGACGAGCGGTAAAAAGACTGCTCTCTCCACCGGGGTGCAGTGGGGAAGAGCAGTAAAAAGAGGCGCAAAATATACGGACTTACTAATTACTTCTGTTTATCAAGGAACGCTTTGGTAGATTCGATCTGGGCTTCTTCGTAAGCCAGACGGGCTTTCAACATTTCCACAAATTTGGCTTTTACTTTTGGATCTTTGATCTCATCCAGCTGAGTCTGCAGCTGTTCAGTATTGTGCATCCGTTTCATGCCGTGGTGACCGCCATCACGGCCCATCATCATTTTACCCTGACGCATCATGCCAGGACCGTTACCATCCGGACCACCGAACGGACATGGTTGTACTACCGGAGTTGTCGGAGCCGCAGCGCTGGCTGCTTCAGTGGCCGCCCAGCCAGCAACTGGCAGACTGGTCATCAGCGCTAAGGTCAGCAGAGCTTGTTTGCGTGTTAACATGATATTTCTCCTATCTCTCATTAATTCGTTTCTGCACTATCATTACAGACCATAAATGTTGCAACGCTGTGCCAGAAACAGGCTATTTTGTAACAGTCTGTGCCAGATTAGCCCGTTGACATAATTTGCCATACATTCCTTACGCAACTTTATATACTGACGTCACGCGCTTTCAAGGAGCCTGCATGAACCAGCCGACCCTGCCCCATATTCTGGTGGTTGATGACCACGCCGATATACGTGATTTGCTGAAACGTTTTCTGGAGCAACATGGCTTCAAGGTCACCTGTGCCCGTGACGGCAAGGAGATGAAGCGCTTGCTGGAAAATGGCCATTTTACCCTGCTGGTGCTCGACCTGATGTTGCCGGGCGAAGATGGTCTGACGTTGTGCCGCGATCTGCGTGCCCGCTCTTCACTGCCGGTGGTGATGCTGACCGCGATGGGTGAGGAGATGGATCGGATTATCGGTCTGGAGATGGGGGCGGATGATTATCTGGCGAAACCGTTTAATCCGCGGGAACTGCTGGCCCGTATTCGCGCTGTGTTGCGGCGAGCCAATCTGATGCCGGATTCGCAGGAAGAACTGCCGGAGCGGTTGCATTTTGATCACTGGCAGCTGGATCTGGCCCGGCGTGAGCTGGTCGACGAGCACGGCGTGGCGATCAGTCTTTCCACGGCGGAATTTGATCTGCTGAAAGTCTTTCTGGAACGGCCGAAGCGGGTGCTGAGCCGGGATCAGTTACTGGATATGGCCCGGGGACGTGAAGCGCAGGCATTCGATCGGGCGATTGACACCCTGGTCAGCCGCCTGCGGCGTAAACTGGAAGTGGATCCGAAAAAACCGGAACTGATTAAAACCGTCTGGGGCGGTGGCTATATGTTCAGTGCCGAGGTCCGGCATGACAGTTGAACTGCCATCCTTCTGGCGCCGCTGGTTGCCACAAAGCATTACCGCACAGATTTTATTGCTGGCACTGGCCGGGCTGATCCTGGCACAGGTGCTGGGGTTGCAGATCTATCGTTCCGAACGGGATGAAGCGCTGGGGCTGGTCAACAGCCGCAATGCCATGATCCGTCTCTCCTCGGTGGTGCGTCTGCTCAGCAGCTCGCCGGCCCAGCTGCATGAAGAAATTTTGCGCGCCAGCCGCAGTGAAACGCTGATGATGCGGATTCAGGACGTACCGTTATCCCCCAGCGAACACAATGATCAATATGAAACCATTTTCCGCCATCTGCTGGATTATCCCGGTAATCTCAGTATTCAGATCAGTGCTGAGCGGGTCAGCAATATGCCGCCGCCCACCATGTTCCAGCAAATGCATCAGCAAGTGCGTGATAAGCAGGGGCGGGATGGCAATAACCGGCCGCCACCGTTATGGCAGCGGGATGTGCGGATGTATGGCGCGATTGAGCTGGTGGATGGCCGCTGGCTGAATTTCAGTTCACTGGCCGATCGGGAGCCGCCGACCTGGTCACTGCGTTCCCTCCTGAGTTTGTTGCTGGTGGCATTGCTGATCGGTGCCGTATTGTTCGTGTTACTGCGCCGTACCACCCGGCCGCTGAAATTGCTGGCACAACAGGCCGAACAATTTGGCCGTGGTGATGCCATTCCGCCATTAAATGAAACCGGCCCGCTGGAAGTGACAGAAACCCTGGCCGCGTTTAACCGTATGCAGTTACGCCTCAATCGTTTTGTGCAGGATCGCACCCAGATGCTGGCCGCGATTTCACATGATTTACGTACCCCGCTGACCAGCCTGCGGCTGCGTTGTGAGTTCCTGCCGGAAGGTGATGATCGGGATCGCATGCTGCAGACACTGGCTCAGATGGAAAATATGCTGCACGCCACCTTAAGCTTTGCCCGGGATGAACATCATGGCGAAGCCAGCCGGCCGGTGGATCTGGTCAGCTTGCTGCACAGTCTGTGTGATGATTATGAAGACAATGGGCAGCCGGTGATTTGCAATGCCGAAGGCAAACGGGTTTATCAGTGCCGGCCGGAAGTGCTGCGCCGAGTGTTACAGAATTTAATCAACAATGCACTGAAGTATGCCGGGGATGCGGAAGTCTCGCTGGAAGAGACGCCGGACGCGCTGCTGATCCGGGTCCGTGACCACGGGGAGGGCATTCCGGAAGAACAGCTGGAGAGCGTATTTAAGCCCTTTTACCGGCTGGATACCGCCCGTAACACGGAAGATGGCAGTGTCGGACTGGGACTGGCGATTGCCCGCACACTGATCCATCAGCATGGCGGTGAATTGCGTCTGATGAATGCGCCGGAGGGTGGCCTGCTGGCAGAAATTCAGTTACCGGTCTGAGCCAGCGGGGAAACCTGCTTGGTTTCCCCTGGTTAAATCCGTATAGTCGTCAGGTTTTCCTGACAGGATTAGAAGAGCATGTTTCAAGATAACCCGTTACTGGCGCAGCTCAAGCAGCAGCTTCGCGACAATCTGCCGAAAAAAGAAGGGGTCGTTCGCGCCTCTGACCGTGGCTTCGGCTTTCTGGAAACCGATCACCGGGGTGAAAGCTACTTCATTGCACCACAGCAGATGAAGCGAGTAATGCACGGTGACCGGATTATCGCCGTCATCCGCGCTGAAAATGGTAAAGAACAGGCTGAGCCGGAATCACTGGTCACCCCGTTCCTGACCCGCTTCGTGGCCCGCATTAAAGTGATCAAAGATCGCCTGTTCGTGGTGCCGGACCATCCGGTCATGAAAGACGCGATCAAAGCACGCCCGATGAAAGGACTGGATGAAAAGCAGTTCAAAGAAGGCGATTGGGTCATTGCCAATCTGAAACGTCACGGCATGAGTGATGCCAGTGGCCATTTCGCTGAAATTACCGAATATGTGACGCATAACAACGATCCGGAAGCGCCGTGGTGGGTGGTGTTACGTCGCCATGATCTGCCGCGTTGTGCCCCGGACATTGAGCAGGAATGGCAACTGCGTGAGGAAGGTCTGACCCGTGAAGATCTGACTGCGCTGCCGTTTGTCACTATCGACGGTGAATCGACCCGCGATATGGACGATGCCTTATATGTAGAAAAAACCGCTGACGGCTGGAAAATGCTGGTGGCGATTGCCGATCCGACCGCGTATATCGAGCCGGGTAGTGCGCTGGATCTGGAAGCCGCAAAACGCGCGTTTACCGTCTATCTGCCGGGCCGCAACATTCCGATGATCCCGCGTCACTTGAGTGACGAGCTGTGTTCACTGCATGAAGGTGAAGAGCGTCCGGCACTGTGCTGTGAAATGCTGATCACGGCAGCCGGTGAGCTGTTACCGGAGCCGCGTTTCTTTGCCGCGAATATCCGCTCACAAGGTCGTCTGATTTATGATCAGCTGTCCGACTGGCTGGAAAACGGCAGTGCAGAAGGGTTCGATCCGGCACCAGTCATCGTCGAACAGATCGAACTGTTGCACGCGGCAACCACCGCGCGTCAGACCTGGCGCAAAGAGCACGCCATTCTGTTTAAAGACCGTCCGGACTACGATTTCGAACTGAACGAAGCCGGTGAAGTGGTGGCGATCCACGCCTCATTCCGCCGCAGTGCGAACAAGATCGTGGAAGAATCGATGATTGCCGCCAACCAGTGCGCCGGTGATTTCCTTGCCGCTCAGCCGGGTTATGGCATTTTCAACGTGCATGCCGGTCTGGATGTTGAGAAATTCAAAGGCGTGCAGGAATTACTGCAGCTGCACGAAGCGCCGCTGACTGACGAAACGCTGCTGACGCTGCCGGGCTTCTGCCAGTTGCGTCATTGGCTGGATGCGCAACCAACCAGCTATCTGGACAACCGTATCCGTCGTTTCCAGACCTACTCGCTGATGTCGGCGGAACCGGGCCCGCATTTCGGCTTAGGTTTGAGCCATTACGCGACCTGGACGTCCCCGATCCGTAAATACGGCGACATGATCAACCACCGCATCCTGAAGGCGATTATCAGCCAGCAGGAAGTGCCAGTGCGTGCCGATGCCGCGCTGACCGATGCGTTGAGTCTGTCACGTCGTAGCAACCGCATGGCGGAGCGCGATATCGGCGACTGGTTATATGCCCGCTTCCTGTTACCGGCCGTGGCTTCACAGCAGGTATTTGATGCGGAAATCATGGATGTGATGCGCAGTGGTCTGAAAGTGCGTCTGCTGGAAAATGGTGCCGTGTGCTTCATTCCGGGCAGCCTGATCCTGAAAGACCGCAAGCGTTTCGTCTGCAACCATGACGAAGGCCGGGCTTATCTTGATGGTGAAATTCACTACGAGTTAGGTCAGACCATTCAGGTGAAATTGCAGGATGCGATCGAAGCAACCCGCACGCTGGTGGCGATCCCAACCGAGTTGCCGTCTGCGGCAGCACCGGTCACGAAGGAAGTGCTGGCAGAATCCGAGCATGAACTGATGGACGAACTGCTGACGGAACCGGAAGAAACGGCACCGGAAGAAGATGAAGCGTAAGGCTGGCACAGCGTAACGTGGAAATCAGCAAAGGAGGCTCAGGCCTCCTTTCTTTTGGCCTCGATTTCGGCTTTTTTCTTCTGCGCGGCTTCATAGATGGCACCACGCAGCTCAATCATGCGAAAGAACCCAAACAGCAGGAGCTCGATATAATCACGGGCTGTCAGCTTGATCATATCTTTGGCGACCAGCGTCATGATGGCAGCCTGAATGGCATGTACCATCAGCACCAGCACGGCAAACACCGGGATCAGCGTATGAATTTTGCCTTCCAGCGGATGAATAAAGGTGAAATAAACACTACCCAGCCAGAACCCCATCACGATCAGTTTGGCTAACAACAAAAATAACCATTTCATGCAGACGGACTCTCCCGCAAATACAGCTGGTAACACACCTGCCCAGCCTGTTTGTCTTTTAATAATTGCCAGTTCGGCGGTATGACCGGTGGTTCACCGTCATTTTCCCGTTCCAGATAAATCACCGCTCTCGCTGCCAGCCAACCCTGTTGTTCCAGTAACGGGATCACCTGCGGCAGCAGATTCTTACGGAATGGCGGGTCCAGAAACACCAGTTCAAACGGTTCGCTACAGCCAGCCTGCAATACCTGCAGTGCATCACGGCAGATCACCTGCGCCTGAGAACACTGTAACGTCTGCAGATTCAGCTGCAACTGACGGGCGGCCTTCGGTTCCTTCTCGATCATCATGACATAACTGGCATAACGGGATAGTGCTTCAAATCCCAAACTGCCACTTCCGGCGAAGACATCCAGACAACGGCTGGCACGAACTTCCGCTGCTAACCAGTTGAACAGTGTCTCTTTTACCCGATCGGTGGTCGGCCGCAGCCCGTCAACATCATGGACCGGTAATTTACGTCCGCGCCACTGACCGCTGATCAGCCGGATCATACCGGCCCGGCCGGCGGAAGGAGTAGAACGGGGAGAGGAAGTTTTGCTGCGTGCCATGGGGTTTCTTCATCAAAAGCAGGAAAAGGTGGTAGTATGACGCCCAGTTTATGTACCGTCATCACTATCGAAGGCGGCATTCTAGCAGTCTATGCAGCAAGTGAGTAATCGTTAATGGCAAAAGGACTTTTCTCCTGGTTCAGCCGGGGATCAAAAGACAAAGCAGTTCCGGAAGACACCGCGAAAACGGTACCGGAAGCCGACGTATCCGCACAGCAGCCAGCGGATACATCCTCGTCTGCCGTCACTGAACAGGCAGCGCAGGCACCTGCAACTGAGGTCGTAGAGCCGGTTGCTGAAGTGTCACCGTCAATTGAGCCGGAAACAGTCATCATCGCCCCGGTCGTCACAGAGGTTGAACCGTCTGTTGCCGAAGCTGAAATGGTGATCGCGGAAGAGCCTGAACCTGAAGTGGTATCTGTGGCAGAAGAAATACCTGCTGCAGAGCCCGAACTGATCGCTGAACATCAGGAAGAAACACAGGAAAAGCCAAAACGGACCAGCCTGTTTGGCCGTCTGGTGAAAGGCCTGATGCGGACCCGTGAATCGATCGGTGCCGGCTTCATGGCGCTGTTTCGCGGCAAAAAACTCGATGATGACCTGTTCGATGAGCTGGAAACCCAGCTGCTGACCGCCGATCTGGGGGTGGAAACCACCCAGCGCATTATGCAGGGTCTGATCAAGCAGGCGAAATTCCATCAGTTAAAAGATGCCGAAGCATTATATGACCTGCTGAAGCAGGAAATGGCCGCCATTCTGCAGCCGGTCAGCCAGCCGCTGCAGATCGACAGCAGCAAAACCCCGTATGTCATTCTGATGATCGGTGTGAATGGTGTGGGTAAAACCACCACCATCGGTAAGCTGGCCAAACATTTCCAGGCGCAGGGCAAATCGGTGATGCTGGCGGCGGGTGATACCTTCCGTGCCGCCGCCGTCGAACAGCTGCAGGTCTGGGGTCAGCGCAACCATATTCCGGTGATTGCCCAGCATACCGGTGCCGACTCCGCATCAGTCATTTTCGATGCCATTCAGGCCGCCAAATCGCGCAACATCGATATCCTGATTGCGGATACGGCAGGTCGTCTACAGAACAAAGGCCATCTGATGGAAGAGCTGAAGAAGATCGTCCGGGTGATGAAAAAGCTGGATGACAGCGCGCCGCATGAAGTGATGCTGACGCTGGATGCCAGTACCGGTCAGAACGCGATCAGTCAGGCGAAACTGTTCGGTGAAGCGGTCGGCGTGAATGGTATTACCCTGACCAAACTGGATGGTACCGCCAAAGGCGGGGTGATTTTCGCCATCGCGAACCAGTTCGGTATCCCGATCCGTTATATCGGTGTCGGTGAAGCGATAGAAGATCTGCGCCCGTTCGAAGCCAATGATTTTATCGAAGCGCTGTTCAGCGGAGAACAACACTAAACCATGATCCAGTTTGACCATGTCAGTAAGGTGTACAGTGGTGGTCACATGGCACTGCAGAAGGTCAGTTTTCAGCTGCGTTCCGGCGAAATGGCCTTTCTGACCGGTCATTCCGGCGCCGGGAAAAGTACCTTACTGAAACTCATCAGTGTCCAGGAGCGGCCTTCCGATGGCCGCATTCTGTTCAACCGCCGCGACCTGTCTGAAATCACCAAGGCCGAAGTGCCGTTTATCCGTCGTCAGATCGGCATGATTTTTCAGGATCACCGTCTGCTGCTCGATCGTTCCGTATTCGATAATGTCGCTCTGCCGTTGCAGATTGCCGGTGCCTCGCCACTGGAGATCCAGAAGCGGGTCATGGCGGCGCTGGATAAGGTGCGTCTGCATAACAAAGCGCAGCATCTGCCGATGATGCTCTCCGGCGGGGAACAGCAACGGGTCGGTATTGCCCGCGCGATCGTGAATATGCCGCCCTTACTGCTGGCGGATGAACCGACCGGCAATCTCGATGCGGCACTGGCGCATGAAATCATGCAGCTGTTCCGTGAACTGAATGCGCTGGGCGTGGCGGTACTGATCGCCAGTCATGACCAGAAGCTGATTGAGGAAAGTGGTCAGCGCAAGCTGGTGTTGCAGCAGGGGCGGTTAGTCGAAGATACCTTGAGGGTAGACCATGGCGCGTAAATCAACCTCACATGTGCAGCCGGCGCCGGGACAGGGCAGTCGTTTCTTTCTCTGGCTGTTCATCCATCTGCAGCAACTGCGGCAGACGATGCACGAAATCTGGCATACCCCGCTGACCTCCTTGATGACGATTGGCGTAATTGGCGTCAGTCTGGCGTTACCGGCGGCACTGATGGTCATTCTGAAAAATGCCGAAAGTGTCACTGCTCAATGGCAGAACGGCACCCAGATCACGCTCTATCTGCAGAAAGGCATCAACGAGCCGGAGATACAGGCATTGCAGGATCGCATCCGGCAGAATGGCCAGGTGGAGTCGGTACGCTATATCTCGCCGGAACAGGGGATGAGCGAGTTCAAGGCACTGTCCGGTTTCTCCGAAGCACAGGCCTATCTTTCGGATAACCCGCTGCCGCCGGTGCTGGAGGTGACACCCCGTCAGGCCTTTCACACCCCGCAGGAAAGTGAGCAGTTACTGCAAAGCCTGAAGCAGGAAAGTGCCGTTCAGCAGGCCAAGCTGGATATCCAGTGGGTCACCCGGCTGAACGGGATTATTGAGCTGGCGCGTCAGCTGGTGCATGTGTTTGGCGGTTTTCTGGTGATCGGTTTGTTACTCACCGTGGCGAACACGCTGCGGTTGTATATCTTCAGCCGTCGCAGCGAAATCGAAGTGATGAAACTGGTAGGGGCGACGGATGGCTTTATTCAGCGTCCGTTCCTTTATCTGGGGTTCTGGTATGGCGCCGTGGGCGGACTGGTCGCCTGGTGGTTATCAGAGGTCTTGCTGTTACTGAGCGAACAGGCAGTGACCTATCTGGCTGAACTCTATGACAGCAGTTTCCGCCTGGTTGGCTTAGGCTCCGCAGATGGCGGTTTGCTGATCCTGCTCGGGGTTTCCCTCAGCATGGGGGCGGCCTGGTTTTCGGTGCATAAGCACCTGAGCGAAATCGAACCGCACTAATTTTAAAATTTATCGAAAATTATGCGAACTTTTGCACAACCCTGCTGTCTGATTATTTGAGGGTTAATTCTGTTGGGAAAGTCATCTTTCTCTTTTGGCTTGGTGATGATGTATTTTTGATACTTGGTATATCGGAAACATGCTCAGATTTCGGGGAGTCTTTAGGTCTCCCCTTTTTTATGCCTGAAATTTGTTAACAAGCGTGACAAGATATGCAAAACTTGATATTGAACAAGTTTAAATGTCCCGGACGCTTGCGGGATGTGTTATTACACAATCTTTGAATGAAGCATTCGACGTTAAGGTAAAAGAGGTATTCGATGGGTACTGATCTTCAGCGCAATTTAGTTCTGGTTCCCCAGGGGAGTCTGGAGGGCTATATTCAGGCAGTGAACAGCATCCCGATGCTGACTGCTGAAAAAGAACGGGCACTGGCTGAGCAGTTGCAGAACGACGGTGATCTGGAAGCTGCGCGTCAGCTGGTTATGTCACATCTGCGTTTTGTGGTCCACATCGCGCGCACTTATTCTGGCTACGGATTGCCACAGGCGGATCTGATCCAGGAAGGTAACATCGGCCTGATGAAAGCGGTTAAACGCTTTGATCCAACGGTCGGTGTGCGTCTGGTCTCCTTTGCAGTGCATTGGATCAAGGCCGAAATACACGAATATGTGCTGCGTAACTGGCGTATGGTTAAAGTCGCCACCACAAAAGCGCAACGTAAGCTATTCTTTAATCTGCGTAAGACTAAAAAACGCCTCGGCTGGTTTAACCAGGATGAAGTGCGTGCAGTTGCGGAAGAATTAGGCGTATCGCCGGAAGATGTCACTGAAATGGAATCCCGGATGAGTGGTCTGGATCACTCCTTCGACGGTTATGACGATGACGACAGCGAAAGTAATTTCGCACCGGCACAGTATCTGGAAGATAAATCGTCCGATCTGGCGACAGTATATGAGAACAACAACTGGGACACGCATGCTGAGCATCGTCTGGCTTATGCGCTGCAGGGGTTGGATGAACGGAGTCAGCAAATCGTCCGTGCACGCTGGCTGGATGAGGATAACAAGCAGACGTTGCAGGAGCTGGCCGATCGGTATGGCGTCTCTGCGGAGCGTGTGCGCCAGCTGGAAAAGAATGCGCTGAAGAAGCTCAAGGATGTGCTCGAGGCATGATGCCTGACTGAACCACGAAAGGTCTCTTTAGCGAGACCTTTTTTTTGGCTGTAAAAGAGGGAGAAAGAAGCGTGAAACTGCTGAAGCAATTATTTACTCAGAATCGCCTATGGGCGGAGCAGATCAAAGCAGAAGACCCCAAGTTTTTTGAAAAACTGGCATCACAACAGGCCCCGGAGTATTTATGGATTGGCTGTTCCGATAGCCGGGTGCCGGCGAATGAATTGCTGGGGTTGCTACCGGGTGATGTATTTGTGCATCGCAATGTGGCGAATCTGGTGGTGCATACCGACTTTAACTGTCTCTCCGTGATCCAGTACGCGGTGGAAGTGCTGAAAGTGAAGCACATCATTGTCTGTGGCCATTATCACTGTGGTGGGGTGATTGCGGCGATGGGGAATAAGGAATATGGCCTGATCGATAACTGGCTGCGGAATATCAAGGATATTCATTACAAGTATCAGGCGCAGATGGAAGAAATCGAAGACGAGCATGAGCGGCAGGATTATCTGTGCGAGCTGAATGTGCTCGAGCAGGTGGCGAACGTCTGCTATACCTCGATTGTGCAGAATGCCTGGCGGCGAGGGCAGCCACTGGCGGTGCATGGCTGGATCTATGATGTCAAAGATGGTTTGTTACGTGATCTGGATATTACGGTCAATGCACTGGAGCAGATCCCGGAAGTGTATCGTTCTTCCTGCCAAAAAGTATCAGCCTTGCATCACTCCAAATAAATTCAGAGATACTGCCCCAACCGCGTTGGGGCAGCCGCGCATCAGCAATTTCATTCTATCTACATACGCTAAGATTACAGTTTCTGTTGCACGTCGGTTGCGGCATCTTTAACTTTTTCACCGCCACGCTGAATATCCTGCCCCACACCATGGATAGTGTTACAAGCACTCAGGAAGAATATGGCAATTAAGAGTCCAGTAATCGTTTTCATCATTTATCCTCGTTAATGTAATACGATAAATATAATTCAGAACACGGACTTTGCCGATAAGGAATCTATTATAACGTGATGATTGTTAACATAGCAGTCCACCGGACCGGCAGGGGTATGGATATAGCATGAAGAATAAAAACCACTATCTGACGGAACAATTTATCACTGAATGGCTGACGCCGGATGTGGGGTTTGTGTTCCGTGCCGGTGAGGTACTGGATGATTTTTCCAGCCCGTATCAGCATATCGAAGTCATGGAGACGGCCGCCTTTGGCCGCGTATTCCGTCTGGATGGTTATCTGATGACCTCGGAAGCCGATGAGTGGTTCTACCATGAAAATCTGAATCATATTCCGGCGATCACGCATCCTGACCCGCGAACCGCACTGATTATCGGCGGCGGGGATGGCGGTTCGGCACGGCAGTTGCTGAAATATTCCGGTATCGAAAAAGTCGTGGTGTGTGAGCTGGATGCCGGTGTGGTGGCGATTGCCGAGGAGTTTTTCGGTAAAGTGCATCAGGGCGCATTCCATGATCCGCGTCTGGAACTGGTGATTGCCGATGGGCTGAAATATGTCGCGGCATGTCAGCAGACTTTTGATTTGATTGTGCTCGATCTGACGGATCCGCAAGGCTATGCCGAACCGCTCTATAGCCGTGAATTTTTCACCGATTGTGCCCGCCTGATTGGTGAGCACGGGTTGTTATCTCTGCACGTCGGTTCACCGCAGTTTCATCGTGAACGGTTTCGCCATTTATTCGCTGAATTAAACGCTGTATTCCGGGTGGTACGACCGGTACTGATCCCGATCACCCTGTACGGCGGATTCTGGGGCATGGCCTGTGCCAGCCAGTTGCGCGATCCGAAACAGCTGGATGCCGGTACGGTTGAACTGCGTCTGCAACAGCGCGGGATCAGCGGTCTGAACTATTACAATGGTGATACCCATCAGGCGGCACTGGCGGTACCGAATTTTGTGCGTCAGTTGCTGCAGCCGGTATAACGCGTATCAGCCACAGAACCCGCGAGCTCTGTGGCTGATGCTCAGTAGACGGCTTTACCCGGATAACGCGGTTTCTTCAGATTATCTACCGAGAAGATCTCATCCAGTTGGGTTTCGCTGAGCAGACCCCGTTCCAGCACCGCTTCCCGTACTGACTTGCCGGTCGCCACGCACTCTTTACCGATTTCGTCACAGGCATGGTGTCCGATATACGGCGTCAGGAATGTCACCAGACCAATGGAACTGAACACATACGCTTCACAACGTTCTTTATTGGCGGTGATCCCTTCGACGCATTTTTCGCGCAGACAGGTGCAGGCATTGGCGAGCAGGCCGAGCGATTCAAACATACACTGTGCGATGACAGGTTCCATGACATTCAGCTGTAACTGACCCGCTTCGGCGGCCATGGTCACGGTGACATCATTCCCGATCACTTTAAAGCAGACCTGATTCACCACTTCCGGAATCACCGGATTGACCTTGGCCGGCATAATGGAAGAACCAGCCTGCCGCTGCGGCAGGTTAATTTCATGCAAACCAGCCCGGGGACCGGAACTCAGCAGACGCAGATCATTACAGATTTTCGAGAGTTTCATTGCCAGCCGCTTGTAGGCGCTGTGCAGTATCAGGTAGGCACCACAGTCTGAAGTTGCCTCAATCAGATCTTCTGCCGGAACATAATTATGCCCGGTGATTTCCGCCAGATAGCGGATGGCCAGGGCGGAGTAATCCGGCGGAGTGTTCATCCCGGTACCGATAGCCGTCGCCCCCAGGTTCACTTCCAGCAACAATTCCTGACAGCGGCCAATACTCTTGATCTCTTCGCGCAACGTGACCGCAAAGGCATGGAACTCCTGACCGAGTGTCATCGGCACGGCATCCTGCAACTGAGTACGACCCATTTTCAGCACATCATTAAAACTGATCGCTTTATCATCAAAGGCCTTAATCAGTTGTTTCAGATTTGTCAGCAGGCCAAAGGTACTTTCATACAGCGCGACGCGGAAGGCCGTCGGATAAACATCATTGGTCGACTGGCAACGATTCACATGATCGTTCGGGTTCAGAATGTGATAGGCCCCTTTCGGGTGGCCCTGCAGCTCCAGCGCCAGATTGGCAATAACTTCGTTGGCATTCATGTTGACTGACGTGCCGGCGCCGCCCTGAAACAGATCAATCGGGAACTGATCAAAGCAGCGACCGGTAGACAGCATCAGATCGCAGGTTGCGATAATCATTCCTGCCCGTTCCGCATCAATGGTGCCCAGTGCCCGGTTCGCTAATGCCGCCGCTTTTTTGGTATGCAGCAAGCCGTTGATAAATTCCGGTACATCACTGATGCGTTGCTGGCTGATCCTGAAATTATCAATAGCCCGCAGGGTATGAATCCCATAGTAATATTGGTTATCTACCTGCATGCGGCCCAGCAGGTCTTCCTCTTCTCTGAATTGACTCGTCATGATGCGTTCTGCACTTCTTCGGGGGGATAAGCAGAGTATGGCACAGCCATTTTCGTTGAATAATCAGCACGTATGGATGTTTACGTTAGGCTGGATAAAACTGATGGGCAGACCGGTTTTCATTATTTTTAATAAAGGGGAAAATAAAGGTATCTGGTGGCGAACATGGTGCGATTGTGCAGATATCATCGCACTTGATAGGGGAATACGTTATTATTCGGCTCTTTTCCAACATACGGTTGCTGTGCGTTCCGTATTCTGTTTAATCCATAGGAGAGGAAGCCCGTGAACTTGACTAACCCGACGACGATTACGTTTGTCATCTATATTCTGGCGATGATCGGTATCGGCTTTGCCGCATGGCGCTATACCCGCGATCTGTCCGATTACATTCTCGGTGGCCGCAGTCTCGGTAGTTTTGTGACCGCCATGAGCGCCGGCGCTTCCGATATGAGCGGCTGGTTATTGCTGGGTTTGCCGGGCGCCGTGTATGCGTCAGGTATTTCCGAAAGCTGGATTGCCATCGGGCTGATTATCGGCGCCGGGTTTAACTGGATGCTGGTTGCAGGCCGGTTACGTGTTTACACCGAAATTACCCGCAATGCGTTAACTCTGCCGGATTATTTTACTCACCGTTTTGAAGATCGCAGCAAACTGCTGCGGGTGCTGGCGGCGGTGATTATTCTGGTGTTTTTCACGATCTACTGTGCTTCCGGTATGGTGGCTGGTGCCCGTTTGTTCGAACAGACGTTTGGCCTGAGCTATGACGTGGCGCTCTGGGCTGGTGCCGTAGCGACGATCCTGTATGTGTTTGTCGGTGGATTTCTGGCGGTAAGCTGGACCGATACCGTACAGGCCACGCTGATGATTTTTGCGCTGTTGCTGACGCCGGTCATTGTGATGTCGCATGCCGGTGGTTTTGACCAGGCGGTACAGGCAATCAATACGCTGGATGTGAAATACAGTGACATGTTCCATGGTACTACCACCATTGGTATTATTTCGCTGATGGCCTGGGGTCTGGGCTATATGGGCCAACCACATATTCTGGCGCGCTTCATGGCGGCCAGTTCAGCGAAAACCATCCCGAATGCACGCCGTATCGGCATGACCTGGATGATTGTGACTCTGGCGGGTGCGGTTGCGGTCGGCTACTTTGGGATCGCTTATTTCTCCGCGCATCCTGAGCAGGCCGGTTCCGTACAGGCAAACCACGAAACCGTGTTTATCTCCTTGTCACAACTGCTGTTTAACCCGTGGATTGCCGGTATTTTGCTGTCTGCAATTCTGGCGGCAGTCATGAGTACGCTGTCCTGCCAGTTGCTGGTTTCTTCCTCGGCACTGACCGAAGATTTCTATAAAGTCTTTTTCCGTCCGGATGCCTCGCAGAAAGAGCTGGTTTGGGTTGGCCGTATGATGGTGCTGCTGGTGGCCGTGATTGCGATTGTGATTGCCGCTGATCCAACCAGTAAGGTGCTGGGACTGGTGGGCTATGCCTGGGCCGGTTTTGGTTCTGCGTTTGGTCCGGTGGTGTTGTTATCCCTGACCTGGTCACGCATGACCCGCAATGGCGCGCTGGCGGGTATGCTGATTGGTGCACTGACCGTGATCGTCTGGCGTAACGGTGGCTGGTTCGGGCTGTATGAAATGGTGCCGGGCTTCCTGCTGTCGACGATGGCGATTGTCCTGTTCAGCTTAATGGACAAGGCACCATCCATGCGTATGCAACAGGATTTCGCACTGATGAAGGCCGAAATGGCCGGCTCAAATGATGTGGCTTGTGATCCGGTAACCGAGTAATAACAAAAACCCGTCCTGGAGAGAAAACAGGACGGGCTTCTTCTGAATCAGAGAAACCGGATTAACCGAGCTGAATCTGATGATCCGCACCGACTTCCTGTTCTTTGATAAACGTGGATACGGATTTCCCTTCCGTCACCTGATAAGGCAACGCAGAGGCTTTTTTCATTAATGCGTTGATAATCTGCTCGTTTTTGCGTTGACGACCTTCTTTTTCTGCAATCATCCCGGCAACAGACTGCTCGCTTTTTTCTTCATTGCCTGCCGGTGTGGCCGTGGTGTGTATCTGTAACAGCTGCACGGACTGGCCTTGCTCGGTGCAGAGTTCAACCAGCGACATAAGCTCTTTATTCCCCGACAGCAGCGTAATGGATTTATCCGGCGATGATGCAGCCAGTTTACCCAGTAGCCATGCCCAGGCGATGTTCGGATCCGCGGATGAATTCGTCATGAGTTGGATATTGCACTTATGTTGTAACTGGAGTGCCAGTAATTCTTTGGCTGCCGGTATTGAGACCGATCCGTCTTGCGAAGAGATATTCACGAATATCTGTGGATACATCTGCAGATTTAATGTCGCCAGATGAGACAGATTTTCTTCTGCCAGCAGGAGAATATTTTTTTCCACGTTTATGCTGTGCCTTCTTATTTTAAATTCTGAGCACAGATATTACCTGAAACCAGATGTAAAACAGAGCGGTCTGGAGTTCATATAATTGTCATAATTGATTATTTATCAGTCTGTTGCATCTGAAGAAGGCGAAGTTCAGGCTCAAAAGGCCGGTGCTGTGTTCAGCTCAGCACCGGTATCTGTGGTCAGGACGGTTACAGGATTTGCTTCAGCAGGATATGTGCTTTGAAACGCTGGATCCGGGTCAGCAGACGTTTCACCGCATCCGGATAGTCCGGCAGTTGCTCCAGCTCGCTGAAATGCGTCAGCCGGCGGGTATGCTGCAGAATATTTTCTTTCTCGGCAAAAAAGCGGTCACACAGCAGACGATGCGGATCCCGCAATAACATGCCATTTTCCAGATCCAGCGACCAGGCTCGCGGATTCAGGTTGCTGCCGGTGATCAGGCTCAGCTGCTCATCGACAAAAATGCCCTTCAGATGATAAGAGTGCTGTTCATGCTGCCACAGCATGATATTCAGCTGCCCGTTATCAATGAATTGCTGGTAGCGGCTGGCGAAGCGGCGCAGATTGATCTCATACAGATAAGGTAATCCGCCCACTGTCTTGAATGGATCACAGGGTGGAATATAGAAGTCATTGGCCGTTTTATCCCCGACAACGATGGTGACTTTCACTTTGCGGTGCAGCAGACCATCGATATCGCGCGCCAGCGAACGTGGCGGATTGAAATACGGCGTGCAGATGAAGATTTCCCGCTCCGCACTGCGCACCAGATCACGGATCGTGCGGTTCAGGCGGTTACCGCGTTTACCTAAACCGACCAGTGGGGTGACACCAAACTGACGCGGACCGATCACGCTCTCTTCGAACTCATAACGTCCGGCCTGCAAACGACGACGGAAACGGCGCTGTTCCGCTTTGATCTGTTTGATGCCGGGGATGGTTGGTTTATCCAGCCGCGGAACCGCGGTGTCATTGACGAAGTGACGCAGAATAAAACGGGCAAAACTTTCCGCCAGATCCGCATTCTGGAACTGATGGTAACGGTCAAAACGGTAACGTTCCTGCTGCTGCAGGTACACATTGTTCAGGCTGGCGCCGGAATAGAGTAATGTGTTGTCAAACAGAAAGCCTTTCAGATGCAGCACGCCCAGCCATTCGCGGCGTTTGACCGGGACACCGTAAAACGGAATATCACAGCTCGGATAACGGGTGGCAAATTCCTGATACATCAGATGGTTGCCGGATTGTGCACCTTTACCGATCAGGCCGCGCTGTGCCCGGTGGAAGTCGACAAACACCTTGATATCCAGCTGAGGGCGGGCTTGTTTGGCGGTATACAGAGCCTGCATGATTTCGCGACCGGCTTCATCGTCCTGTAAATACAGTGCCACCAGATAAATCCGGCGTTCCGCACGGGCGATCAGCTCAAGAATACGCTGTTTGAACTGACTGGCCTGATGCAGGATCTGCATGGCGTCACTGTCGACTGGTAACAGCGGCAATTTTTCCAGTTGGCGGCGAAAATAGGCTGAATACAGCATGGCGTTCCTTGTGGCTAGCTTGCTAAATAGTGCAGTAAATAAATCAGATTGTAACAACCGCAGGCGCCAACTGCCAGTTTGCCGGTGGGCCTGTACCGCGTGATCAGAAGTCATCGGCGTCAGATTGCTGCTGTGGCTTGTTCCAGCCACAGCAGTTCTTTCCCTTGCAGGGATGGCGCCATCGTCAGGAATACTTCGCTGTGATAATCATTCCACCACTGCTTTTCCTCGTCACTCAGCAAGTCAGTCAGCAACAGGCGCTTATCGAACGGCACCAGCGTCAGATTACGGAAGGCATACCGTTCAATTTCGCCGGATTGTTCAACCGGTTCTACCACCACCAGATTCTCGCAGCGCATCCCAAACGAACCTTCGCGGTAATAACCCGGTTCATTCGAGATCACCATGCCGGGTTCCAGTGCGGTCATGCTGCCTTTCGGGGAAATCCGCTGCGGACCTTCATGCACACTCAGCACGTGGCCTACGCCGTGTCCGGTCCCGTGGTCGTAGTTAAAACCGGCCTGCCATAAGGGTAAACGTGCCAGCACATCCAGCTGCATACCACAGGTGCCTTTCGGGAACTGCGTCCGGCTCAGCGCGATATGACCCTTCATGACCAGCGTAAACAGCCGACGGATCTCATCACTGACCGAACCCACCTGAATGGTTCGGGTAATATCGGTAGTACCTTCATCGTACTGACCACCGGAGTCGACCAGATAGATCGCGTCCTGTCCGAAAAGGCGGGGGGTGGTATTCCGGAAATTATAGTGCGGTAACGCAGCATTCGGACCCAGGGCAGAAATAGTCGCGAAGCTTGGCTCCAGATAACCGGGTTGCTGCAACCGGTAACTTTCCAGTTTTTCGGCCAGCAGCGCTTCGTTGCTTTGTAATCCGTCCGTTACTGCCTGATCCAGCCAGGCCAGAAAGTGGCACATGGCAATGGCATCTTTACGGTGAGCTTCCTGCATACCGGCGATTTCGGTGGCATTCTTGCGGGCTTTCGCCAGCAGACAGGGATCAGGCTGCTCCAGCAGCTGCGCCCCATACTGCTGCAGTTGCAGTGCACAGGCGGCATTGGTACTGGCGCTGTCGAGCCAGACTCTGAGCATATCTTCTCCCAGGCGTTGCAAGACATCGTTCAGCTTTTCTGCCGGATAGACGGAAACGTCATTGCCGACATGAGTGCTGAACTGGCAGTCCAGCCGGCTTGGTTCGATAAACAGATCCAGCGCGGCATTGCTGTATAAAATGGCAAACGCATTGACTACCGGCAGTGCCGGAATATCGCTGCCGCGAATGTTCAGCAGCCAGTTAATGGATTCATTTTGTGTTAACAGCAACGCATCGGCTGAGCTGGCCCGCAGTTGTGTCGCAATGCGCTGACGTTTTGACGGACTGCTTTCACCGGCAATCGTTTCGGCAAACAAGCGAGCCGGTGCCGAAGAGGGGGCCGGACGTTCCTGCCAGTGCAGGTCGATCGGGTTTTCTGCCAGCGAAAGCAGGCCGATCTGCGCGGCAGCCAGCGTCTGCTCGGTCTTCCGGTACCATTCCAGGCTGTGCAGACGGGCGTCAACGCCAACCCGGCTGCCGGCGGGTAACTGTTGGGTTAACCAGTCAGTGACCGGATCCTGGTTCAGGTGCAGAAAAACAAACTGCTCTTCCGCGACCTGTTGCCGGGCCTGTACGGTATAGCGTCCGTCAACAAACAAGGCTGCTTTATCATTCAGGATCACCGCGACACCGGCAGAGCCGGTAAAGCCGGTTAACCACGCCAGTCGTTCATCGGCCGGTGACGTGTATTCTCCGAGGTGTTCATCCTCATGAGGAACAATAAATGCCTGTATATCAAATTTTTGCATTGAACGGCGGAGGGTATCCAGACGTTCTGCAACTGAAGGTTGAGTAGACATGCGAGCATCCGCGAGAAGCTAAAAATGGCCGAAGAATATCATAAATCAGACAGAGGTGACGGAAGTTTGTCAGTTGCAATATTAAAGAGATGCTGAACAACAAAGCTTGATAAATTGATTATCTGCCCGCATGTTAATAAGAATCAATATTCTGTTCCTGTGCCGTATTCTGAGGTAAGTTCCGATGAGCAACCCGCTGTTATCTATGGATGGCTTGCCGCCGTTCAGCAAAATCAAACCAGAGCATGTACAGCCTGCTGTACAGCAGGCTATTGGTGAAGCCAAACAGCGTATCGCTGACGTATTGCGCTCATCTGACAATCTTACCTGGGATAGCCTGATTGCTCCGCTGGAAGAGAGCGATGATCGCCTGTCGCGGATCTGGTCGCCGGTCAGTCATATGAATTCCGTCGTGAATAATGATGAATTGCGCGCGGCATATGAAACGTGTCTGCCGCTGTTGTCTGAATATCAGACTTTTGTTGGTCAGAATGCAGGGCTGTATTCTGCTTATCAGCAGCTGGCGGAGAGCAATGACTTCCGCCGTCTGAGTCAGGCACAGCAGCAGCAGGTGAATAACACCCTGCGGGATTTCCGTTTGTCCGGTATCGCGCTCCCTGCGGAACAGCAGCAACGTTACGGCCAGATTGTCAGCCGTTTATCGGAGCTGGCTTCGCAATTTAACAACCAGGTGATGGATGCCACGCAAGCCTGGATCAAGCAGATCACCGATGAAGCCGAGTTGGCGGGTTTACCTGACTCGGCGAAAGCTGCCGCCAGACAGCAGGCGCAAAGCCGTGAGCTGGAAGGCTGGGTGTTTACGCTGGATATTCCGTCTTACCTGCCGCTGATGATGTATGCCGATAGCCGGACATTGCGTGAAGAGGCCTATACCGCGTTCACGACCCGCGCGTCGGATCAGGGGCCGGATGCCGGCAAGTGGGATAACTCGCCGCTGATTGAAGAAATTCTGGCCTTACGCCACGAACTGGCACAGTTGCTGGGTTTTGCGAATTATGCCGAACGTTCTCTGGCCACCAAGATGGCGCATTCCACCGAACAAGTAATTGATTTCCTGTCCGATCTGGCTGCGCGCTCCCGTCCGCATGCGCAGCGCGAATTACAGGAACTGCAGGCTTTCGCCCAGAAAGAACACGGTATTGAAACGCTGGCAGCCTGGGATATCGCGTATTACAGCGAAAAACTGAAACAGCATCTGTATGCCATTTCCAATGAAATGCTGCGTCCTTATTTCCCGGAACATAAAGTGATTCAGGGATTATTCGAGGTGGTGAAGCGCCTGTTCGGTATGCGTATTAAGCCGCATCTGGCCGTTGAAACCTGGCATCCGGACGTGCGTTTCTATGACATTGTCGACGCGGATGGCGAACTGCGCGGCAGCTTCTATCTCGATCTGTATGCCCGCGCCAAGAAACGCGGTGGTGCCTGGATGGACGACTGCATGGGACGCCGTTATCGCCGGGACGGACAGCTGCAACATCCGGTTGCCTATCTGACCTGTAATTTTAACGGTCCGGTGGAGGGCAAACCGGCCCTGTTTACCCATGATGAAGTGGTGACCTTATTCCATGAGTTCGGTCATGGCTTGCATCATATGCTGACACAAATCGATGTGGCCGGGGTTGCCGGTATCAACGGGGTGCCGTGGGATGCGGTCGAGCTGCCAAGCCAGTTCCTGGAAAACTGGTGCTGGGAACCGGAAGCGCTGGCGGTGATCTCCGGTCACTATGAAACCGGCGAACCCTTACCGAAAAGCGAGCTGGATAAACTGCTGGCAGCGAAGAATTTCCAGTCTGCCATGCAGATGGTGCGTCAGCTGGAGTTTGCGTTGTTTGATTTCCGTCTGCACCGCGAATACGACCCGCAGCAGGGCGGCCGCGTACAGCAGATCCTGGATGAGGTCCGTCAGCAGGTTGCAGTGATGATGCCGCCGGCGTTTAACCGCTTCCAGCACAGTTTCTCGCACATTTTCGGCGGTGGTTATGCGGCAGGCTATTACAGCTATAAATGGGCTGAAGTGTTATCGGCGGATGCGTTCTCCCGGTTTGAAGAAGAAGGGATCTTTAACCCGCAGACCGGGCGTGACTTCCTGCAATATATTCTGGAAAAAGGCGGTTCAGAAGAGCCAATGACGTTATTCAAGGCCTTCCGGGGCAGAGAGCCGAAAATTGATGCTCTGCTGCGTCATTGCGGTATCCAGTAAGCACTTTTTCCTGCATATCAGAACGGCACTTAGGTGCCGTTTTTTTTCAAACCGGCTTTTGTTATACAATGCCGTCCAATATCGCGATGAATCCACAGCCACAGGAGCGGGCATGTATCCCATTCAGGTTATTGCAGAAGATCCCGAACGCACTGCGCAGGCCGCTGAGCTGGCAACCCGTTTGCAGCAACAGATGGCGGAGTCACCCTTTGCGCTGGTCTGGGGTGAGCAGCATCTTGAGCTGCGTAAGCTGGATGAACCGAAACTGGGCCCGGTGTTTGTCGATTTTGTGGAAGGGGCGGTGGCGCACCGGCGCAAATTCGGTGGCGGGCGCGGACAATCCATCGCCAAAGCGGTGGGTCTGAAGGCGGGCGCCAATCCGACGGTCGTCGATGCTACGGCAGGTCTGGGGCGGGATGCGTTTGTGCTGGCCTCGCTGGGGTGTCAGGTCACGATGCTGGAGCGTCATCCGGTAGTGGCGGCGTTGCTGGCGGATGGATTACAACGTGCGCAGCAGGACAGTGAAATTGGTGGCTGGATGCGTGAACGGATGTCACTGCGTTCCGGTTCAGCATTAGAAAACCTGCAGCAACTGGGGTTTACCCCGGATGTCGTCTATCTCGATCCGATGTTTCCGCACCGGCAGAAATCAGCATTAGTCAAAAAAGAGATGCGGGTGTTTCAGTCGCTGGTGGGGGCAGATTTGGATGCCGATGCATTGTTACCGGCGGCGCTGGCGGTGGCGGGGAAACGGGTGGTGGTCAAGCGTCCGGATTATGCCGGTTATCTCAACGAGATGAAGCCCGGCATGAGTATTGAGACGAAAAGTAACCGCTTTGATGTGTATGTCATCAGCCGCTGATGGGTGTCAGTCGTCGCGCTTTTCGCCCGGCTCGGCGATTGTTGCGATTAAGCGGGCTTTCCGTGCTTCACACGGTTCCGGGCAATCGCACTCTTTTTCGATACCGATCGCATCCAGCCCACCGCATGAACCGTGGATCCGTTTCCGCTGGATAATGTAACCAACGGCCATAATCAGAAACACCACCAGAAACAGTGAGAAGGTGGCAAAGAAGATCATCATAGACAGATCCTTGTTAAGAGCCAGCCTGAGGCTGGCTTTTCGTTATGCGATGTTCGTGACTATCAGCCGCCAAAATCATCCAGCAGAATATTGTCATCTTCGACGCCCAGATCTTTCAGCATCTTGATCACCGCCGCATTCATCACCGGTGGGCCGCACATGTAGAATTCACAATCTTCCGGTGCCGGATGGTCGCGCAGGTAGCTTTCATACAGCACGTTATGAATAAAACCGGTATGGCCGGTCCAGTTATCTTCCGGTTGTGGATCACTCAATGCGACATTCCAGGTGAAGTTAGGATGCGTAGCGGCCAGCTGATTGAAATCATCAACATAGAACATCTCGCGCACCGAACGAGCACCATACCAGAAACTGATCTTGCGATCGGAATCCAGACGTTTCAGCTGGTCGAAAATGTGCGAACGCATTGGCGCCATACCGGCACCACCGCCGATAAACACCATTTCAGCTTTGGTTTTCTTCGCGAAGAACTCACCGAATGGTCCGGAGATCGTCACCTTATCACCGGGTTTCAGCGACCAGATGTAAGACGACATCTGACCGGGCGGTGCGGTCATCTGATTGAACGGCGGCGTGGCAATACGTACGTTCAGCAGAATGATGCCTTTCTCTTCCGGGTAGTTCGCCATGGAGTATGCGCGGACGATCGGTTCATCGACTTTCGATTCCAGATCGAACAGCTTGAAACGGTCCCAGTCAGCGCGGTACATCGCCGGGACATCAAAGTCACGGAAATGGACATGATGCGGTTCCGCTTCAATCTGAATATAGCCACCGGCACGGAACGGGACATGTTCCCCTTCCGGAATGGCCAGCTTCAGCTCCTTGATAAAAGTGGCAACGTTGTCGTTAGACACGACGGTACATTCCCATTTCTTGACGCCGAAAATCTCTTCCGGTAATTCGATGGCCATATCCTGACGCACCGTAACCTGACAGGCCAGTCGCTCACCTTCGCGGGCTTCGCGTTTACTCAGGTGGTTCATCTCAGTCGGGAGCACATCGCCACCGCCGGAGAGCACTTTACAGCGACACTGACCGCAGGTGCCGCCGCCGCCACAGGCGGAAGAAATGAAAATGCCATTCGCTGCCAGCGCGCCGAGCAGTTTACCGCCGGCTTCGGTGGTGATCCCTTTTTCCGGCTCGTCGTTGATACTTATTTTGACATCGCCGGCACTGACCAGTTTGGATTTGGCCGCCAGGATCAGCACTACCAGTGCCAGTACAATCAGCGTGAACATCACCACGCCCAGAATTACTTCTTGCATTACTGGCTCCTTACAGCGAAATACCGGAAAAAGACATAAAGCCCAGGGCCATCAGTCCGGCGGTGATAAAGGTAATGCCCAGTCCACGCAAGCCGGGTGGCACATCAGAGTATTTCATCTTCTCGCGGATGGCGGCCATCAGCACGATGGCCAGTGCCCAGCTGATGCCTGAACCCACCCCGTAGACCACCGATTCGGGGAAATTATATTCCCGTTGCACCATGAAAGAGACGCCACCAAAGATGGCGCAGTTCACCGTGATCAGTGGCAGAAAGATCCCGAGCGCGCTGTAAAGTGACGGCACATAGCGATCAAGAAACATTTCCAGAATTTGTACTAATGCCGCGATAACACCGATATAGGTGATGAATCCCAGAAAGGTGAGATCCATGCCCTGCACCAGCGCATTTTCTTTCAGTACATAGGTAAACACCAGATTGTTGGCCGGTACGGCGATAGCCTGCACCACAACCACGGCAATACCGAGACCCATCGCGGTCTTTACCTTTTTGGATACTGCCAGAAAGGTACACATCCCCAGAAAGAATGAGAGCGCCAGGTTTTCAATGAAAATCGATTTAACAAACAGACTCAGATAGTGTTCCATGGCTTACTCCTTGTGGCCATGTTCAGTCGGTTCCTGTTGTTCCGGACGTAATGTCCGCAGAACCCAGATAAACAAACCAATGAGGAAGAAGGCGCTTGGCGGCATCAGTAACATACCGTTCGGAATGTACCATCCGCCATTGTTGACGGTTTCAAACAGTGTGATACCGAACCAGCTGCCGGAACCTATGACTTCACGGATGGTACCCACGAGCAGCAGGATGAAACCATAGCCCAGGCCGTTGCCGATGCCATCCAGGAATGACAGCCACGGTGGACTTTTCATCGCATAAGCTTCCGCCCGCCCCATGACGATACAGTTGGTGATGATCAGACCGACAAACACCGACAGCTGTTTGGATAACTCATAGGAGAAGGCCTTCAGCAGCTGGTCAACCACGATCACCAGTGAGGCGATGATGGTCATTTGCACGATGATGCGCACACTGTTGGGAATAATATGGCGGATCAGCGAGATAAACAGGTTCGAAAACCCGGTGACGACGGTGACTGCCAGCGCCATGACAAACGCCGTTTCCATTTTGCTGGTAACGGCCAGGGCAGAACAAATCCCCAGAACCTGCAGCATGATCGGGTTATTGCTGATAAACGGGCTGAGCAGCACCTTTTTTGCTTCGTTATGATCAGTCATGTTGTAATTCTCCGCTACGCAGTTTGCTCAGGAAAGTGCCATACCCATGCTGTCCCATCCAGTATGCAAACAGGTGTTCAACACCGTTACTGGTCAGCGTGGAGCCGGAGAGACCATCTACCTTATGCCGCTCCGACAGGTCCGCGTGGCCCTTGATGATCTTCAGCTCAAATTGTCCGTCAGCGTTATAAAACTGCTTGCCCGGCCACAGTGCCTGCCAGCGTGGATTCTGGATTTCACTGCCCAGGCCGGGGGTTTCGCCATGATCATAAAAGGTGATGCCTTTAACCGTATTGCCATCGGGTTGCAGAGCGATAAAACCATACATGGTTGACCATAAGCCCTGTCCGTAAACCGGTAATATCAGGGTTTCAGTTTGTCCCTGTTCATTTTTGACAAAGTACACCGGTGCCAGTTTTGCACGGCGACGGATCCCGGCGACATCGCTGTCTGCCGGAATGGCAATACTGCGGGCCGGATCTTTTGCGGCGCGGACCATGTCATAGGTATCTGCATTACCGGCGACAAATTCACCGGTGGTTAAATCGATCAGCTCAGCCTTAATGCGTTGCTGATAGGTCTGGCGAATATTTTCCTGTGGCAGCTGCGCCACGCTCAGAATATTGGCCTGACGGTCACGGGCTTTGGCTGCCTCCTGCCAGGGACGCAGACCTACGGCGGAGCCGGCTACCAGAATGGAGCAGATCAGACAGAGTCCGCCGACCACCGCAAAAGTTCTGCCAATGGAGTCGTGTTGATTAGCCACGGGCGATCCTCCGCTTGATATTGGCTTGGGCGACAAAATAATCGAATAATGGCGCAAACAGGTTGGCGAACAGGATCGCCAGCATCATGCCTTCAGGGAAGGCCGGATTGACGACCCGGATCAAAATCACCATGACGCCGATCAGTGCGCCATACCACCATTTCCCGGGATCGGTAAACGAGGCGGATACCGGATCGGTTGCCATGAAGGCCATCCCGAACGCAAAACCGCCCAGTACCAGATGCCAGTGCCAGGGCATGGAGAACATGTGGTTGGTCTCGGAACCAATGACATTAAACAGGGTTGCGGTTGCCACCATCCCGAGCATCACGCCGGCAATAATGCGCCAGGAAGCAATGCCCATGTAAACGATGACGGCCATACCGAGCAGGATCATCAGGGTGGATACTTCACCGATGGAGCCGGGAAGATTGCCAAGGAACGCATCTATCCAGTGAATCGGTTGTCCGGTACTGTTGTTAATCAGTGCGTGCTGACCCCCGGTCATCCACTGACTGAGTGAGGTAGCGCCGGAATAACCGTCAACCGGTACCCATACTTTGTCTCCGGAAATCTGTGCCGGATAGGCAAAAAACAGGAAGGCCCGGCCGGCCAGTGCCGGGTTCATGAAGTTTTTACCGGTGCCGCCGAACAGCTCTTTTGCTACCACCACCCCGAATGAGATGCCCAGCGCTGCCTGCCAGAGAGGCAGTGTCGGCGGTACAATCAGCGCGAACAGGATGGAGGTGACAAAGAAGCCTTCATTGATTTCGTGTCTGCGCACGATACAGAACAGCACTTCCCAGAATCCGCCAATGGCAAACACGGTGAGGTAAATCGGCAGAAAATAACTGGCACCCAGCAGTATTTTGCTGCAGATACCGGCATCGGCCTGCAGGGATCCGCCCAGCAGTGATGTCAGCCAATAGTGCCAGTTACCGTCGATCAGCTGAGCCAGTGAGGTGGCACTTTGTTCACCCAGCGCCAGGATGGTCTGATTCCCAATGTTATACATGCCCCAGAACATAGCCGGAAATACCGCAAACCAGACCATGATCATGATGCGTTTCAGATCAACGTTGTCACGAATATGGGATGATTTCCCGGTGACCGTACCGGGGGTATAGAGAATAGTTGCGGTCGCTTCATAAAGCGGCGACCAGCGTTCAAAGCGCCCGCCGGGCAAAAAATGTGGCTCGAATTTTTCGAGCAGATGCTTAAGGCTCATCAATCAGCCCTCCAGTTCAATTTTGGTCAGACACTTACGCAGCAGAGGACCATATTCCGTTTTGCCCGGGCAAACGAAGGTGCATAACGCCAGATCTTCCTCATCCAGCTCCAGACAGCCGAGTTGTTGTGCGCTGTCGGTATCACCGGCGGCCAAATCCCGCAGCAACAGCGTCGGCAAGATGTCGAGCGGCATGATTTTTTCGTAATTGCCGATAGGCACCATCGCACGCTCACTGCCGTTTTTGGCGTTGGTTTATCCCAGACGTTTCACTTTCGACAGATCTCCCATGAAACTCCGCGTCACGGAACATTTATCCTCTCCCTGCATG
>RRZU010878380.1_pt1 | contig 42819 bp, 46 predicted proteins | sample 2165561 | NCBI WGS metagenome assembly RRZU01 (sample SAMN10456909, study PRJNA506462) | wastewater metagenome | isolation source: wastewater sludge | place: USA: Moscow, Idaho | reverse complement strand
AGTATAAACCACATGCCGTGTTTTATGATTCAGCAGAAGGTGCTAGAAATGCCACTCCTGAGTTTATGGCAAAGGCACGTGAAGCCGTCTTGAGAATTCACGCGAAAAATGCATACCAAGCGCAACTCAGAGAAAGAAAAGCTTTTCATGCGGCAGTGTTAAACAGAATGGAAGTCGATTCACATTTTGCTGACTTGGTGAAGATAGAGGCTCGAAGAAGAATTGCTCTTTGGCGAAAATCCAAAACTTGTTCAGAATTGTACCCAGAAACTTGGGAAACAATTATTGAATTAGATACAGTTGCCGATATGCGCAAAGCAGTACTTGATGATCCTGATTGGTCAGATGCATTGCAGCAAAACTCAGCGATTTCAGGTTTGTATATACATCAGCTAATCGGCTCTGAATGAATCACTCTCAACTGCGACATTTAATAGCTGAGTTACAAAAAGTTACCAAACACGATAGTTTTGTCGTGATTGGCAGCTTGTCTATACTTGGCTATGCGGAACGGAACCAAGTGACCGTTCCAGATGCCATGACTTACTCAATGGATTTGGATTTTTACCCAGAGCTTGATCCAGAAAGCGGTTTTCTTGTTACCAAAGAGCTGGGCGAAAATTCGGATTTTGATTTAAAGTATGGCTATCATGCTGATCCAGTCACTCCCAAATTACCCTCTTTTCCTGACGGGTGGCAAGATAGACTTCTAAGGTTAAAGGAAAATGCTACTTCTGCCACAATTTGTTTTGCAGATCCTTGTGATACTGCTGTATCAAAATACATTCGGGGTGAGGATCGTGACAGAAGATGGTGCAGAGCAGGAATTCAAGCTGATGTTTTAGATCCAAATATAATGGCCAAACGCTTTGCTATGGTTACAAGAGCAACACAGCAAGAGGTTAATTTAGCCCGGGATCGATTTAAAGAAGATTTAATTGAGCTTAGTATTGAGCTACCAAATGATGTATATTTTATTGATGATTCAGAGCCTGATACTGCCTTATATTTAGATTCAGAAAAAGGTCTAATTTATTTCGTAACGAAAGATGATGATCTTTATCACTATACAAGGCATTTGTATAATCCAGAAAATGGTGAAATTGGTGATGAAATCGAACATCAAGATTATATTTACACTGATATGAGTACTTTTATAAAACAGTTTGGAGTCACGTTACTCGAAGAGGAAAAGTCAGATAACAATGATTTTGATCTGAGTATGTGAGCTTTCAAATAAGGTCATGACACATATTACTATATTAGAATATTATTTTAATATAGTAATATTTCCCATTATTGAATTCTGCTAGGTCAAACTCAAGTTAACGGGCACTGCCCCAATTTCTTGGATTACCACTGTCTAAATGAACGAATGTCGAATATCCACCTACCCCGCCAATGTTGAAATACTTGGCCATGGCAATGGTGTCTTGCAGTGAGATTCCTTGAAATCTTCCATCTGTGGCCTTGCCAAAAATATGCAATGAGTTGTGGGCAGCACCTTCAATGCCTTGGTTGCGCTTATCATTGCGAAATCCTGAATTCAATTGATAGACCGGTTCATAGCTGCCACGATTTTTAGACCATTGTTGAATGGCAAAAATCAGATTGAACAGCGCAACATCCATAGGGCCTACTTGATTATTGGACTTTCGATCACGGAAGTGAAAGCGCAATAGCTTATAGCCATCCATATTGTATTGACCATTGTAGTAATACAAGATGCGAAATTTTTGCTTGGCACGATCATCCTGGCGGTACATGGTGATGTACCGTGGCTGTTCCCAAAAATTATTTTGGCCAAATGTGGTTGCTTGCGCCTCTTCATTCCCCAGTAGGATTAAAGAAGGCGCAGCAGCTCCCACAATGATAGATTTTTGCAGAAAATCACGCCGGTTCATCAACAGGTTCATCTTTCTTAACGGTGGCCACTTTATGAAGATGCGTCACACGAATTTCGGTTTTTGACTGCTTGTGTGGCTCATTGGTTGTGGTATTCATAACGTGGTCTTGGGTGTAGCTGCGAGTGGATATGGCACCTTTCAGGTAAACCGCATTGCCAGAAGTGACATTTTCTTTGATAAATTTCACAATACCAGGAATGAAGCACACACACGGCATCCATTCCGTGTGTTGAACTTTAACGCCTTCACCATTGGTGTATTCTGAATTCACGGCCACTGAGAAACTGGTAAATTCACCTGTACTGCCCATGATGAACTCTGGTGTTTTGCCTATATTGCCCATTATTTCAACTTGATTCATTGCTTCTCTCCTGTTTAAAAATTCACCTTACGAACTTGATTCCGATATTTGCTTTCTAGGTATTGACCCCATTGAACAGACAATGGGATTAATTTTTTTCGATAAACAGCATTTTTACTTGGAGTTTTAGAATGATAGTTTGCAGCCCTTACCCAAAAATCCTGACGGTTTTTTTCATCTAGGCTTTGTCTGAGCAACCAAGCCGCCAATTCAGCGTTGTAACAACCACGCCAGCGCACATCGTCTTTTTTGATATTGTGTTTGGTGAACACGCCATTAGGGCCCCAGTGAATGGTGTTAATTTGAAAGTGGCCTATGTCAACTGAGCCATTTTTATTTTTAACAAGTTGGCCATTTTTACCGGATTCAATACTACTGATGGCCAGTAGAATATTTGCGGGTACACCTTGCTTGTTTGCGGCCTCTACCACGCACTCAATGGTCGCTGGCTTCTCAGAATAGAAGTTTTGTGACATTGAATACACGGGCATGAGAATTAAGATGTAGGCAATATTCTTCATACAATCCATTTACCTTGCTTAAGCCAGATTTGGAACCCATTTTCAACAAATACATGCCGATTGATGACTTGCCAGTAGCGATATGCGCGAATTAGGCCTTGTATGGTAAAGGCGATGCTGACACAGATAAAAGGCAGGTATGAAAAGAATGTTGAGTCTTTAAAGGCGATGGTGTAAAGCAACATCATGAAACACAGTAAACCCAAACAGTAAAATATTCTTGAATAGACCAAGTGAACTTTTGCATAAGAATGCAGCTCTTGATCATCAATTTCAGTGATTTCTTGGCTCACCACTTCATTGCGAATTAACTGAGTAATTTCTTTGGCCAGACTGGCTTCTAATGGTAATTTAACTTGGTGTCCACAGCTTGGGCAGCCCCAATAGTACAAATCCATGGCACTGCCATCTTCGTAGTGCTCTCTGACACCTTCCCTATCCATATCCAAAACCAGTTTGGATTCATTGCAATATGGACAGGTAGGTAAGGCCAGGTTTTTAATTTGATTGGCAATGAATTGATGGTTGCTCTTCATCAAATCCAAGCCCAGTAATTTTTTTGGAATTGTTATGGTCGTGAATTGAACAGCGCCACCTACTTTGCGTATGGCACTTTTTTTGGGAGGCGTATCAATCTGGTTTGACTGCTGTTCTTTATCGTTGGCCATATTAAAACTAAATTAGAGTTCTAGATATAAAAACCATTATATAAAAAATTCTGATAAAAATAAAATATATTTTTTATCAATTGTTTTTTAATTTTGCCAAGTTTTCTTGCATGGCAACTTCAGCCAAAGTCTTGAGTGAGCGGGCAAATTTAGTGCAATCCTCTACCGTCCTGGCTTTTGGTACCACGTTGCTGGTGACGGGTTCATAATTGGTTGTTGTTCTGACAATGCTCTGCATGTTTTCATGGGCTTTTACGCTGACTTCAGCTTTTATGGATGGATCAGCTACAATTAAATCATTGACCGTTGCTGTTACCCAAGCGCATTCAGTTGGTGTGGCCAATGACGAACTTGAGTCAATTTCAGATTCGGTGTCGCTGAAAGGTTTAAACAAAGAGGTACCACTAAAATCACTGATTAAAAGCTGCTCAATGGTGTCATTGGGAAGTCTAATGGGGTCGGTCAGATTGATGGCGGCGGGTGCTTGATACCCGATAGAGTTTATATCAATGCTTGGGTTGTCCGGCTCTTCCACTTTGGGTTGTGCGCGTTGAGTGGTATCCAACTGGTCAGCAACTGGATCAGCTTCAACAGGGGCCGGGGCTTCTTTAGGTTTGTTCTTGGCGGCCACTTGTTTAGCAATGGCCTCTGTGACAGTACTGCTGTCAAACAAGCGCTCAAAGTCCTCTTTCTGTAAATGGCGCAATTTTTTGGCGATGGGTTCGATGGCAATATCGCCTAGGGTATTTTCCACATAATGCTCTTGCTCAACATATACATGCAAAGCCAGTTGAATGACATCTTCTGCATTCATGACTGGTATGCGATCGATATTGGCACTGCACAATTCAAATATTTTAGAGATGTTTTCTAAGGCATAAGTAGGCTGATAATCCGAACCCAGTTTTCTTCTCATGGCGACAGAATCTTGAGCCAATGGCAAAAGCGTTTTACGTACATCGATAAATTTTGGCAGTTCAGTGGCTTTAAAAGGGATTACCGAAAGGTAGTCATTGAGTCGAATTTCTGATGGAGCTTTTGTCGCGGTATAAATGCCATTGCCGCGTATGACGGCGACTTTGTTGTCTGCACCTTTATTCCCCTTCTTACCAACAATGAAGGTGAATTCACCGTCTTGCTGACCCGCAAAATCGTCATAATCAATGCGTGAGCGGCGCTCAATGGCAACGGTGTCTGTTTGGGTGAATTTTTCTGCGGCCATACCCATTTTACGATTGAATGCTGTGGTTTGGGCGACATCGGCTTCACCTGCGGCACCGTGTATGCGCTCCCAAGTCTCTGATTTGGACCCTGAAGTGATGCGGCCAATCACCCGCATATTGGTGTTTTCCCAGGTAGCATCTGCTTCTTCTGCAGAAGAGGTTTTTAATGAAGAAAAATCTTGGGTGGCAAAAATGATAGAAAAACCAAGGGAACGGGCTTGTGCTGGGGCGACACTAAAATTGGGAACAGCAAAGCGGCCATACTCATCCAAGATACAGTAAAAAGCGATATTGGCATTGGTGGGGCGCGAATCAATGATTTCACGCACCAAGCCTTCAATGCGATTGCCCAGGCAACCGGCCATCAGTTGTTTGATGTTCCCGACTATTAATTTCCCCAGCATGCGTAAGCTGTCACCGGATAATTCTAATGCAGGTAATAAAACCACTAAAATACGGCGATTAAGGACGACATCATAAAAATCAATATCACCTACTTTGGTATTGAAAATATGACCATAATTGAAACTTAAGTCATTGAAAACTCTCAATAATTGCATCGATATGAACCCATGCTGCTCTAATGTTTTTTGGTCTTGCTTGCCTTTGCTTCTGGGATTATAGCCAGGAATATTGTGTACATATGCAATAAGTGCTTGTGAGACGAATTTTAATTGTTCATCCCCTCTTTCAACTTTTGTTAAAAACTCTTCAAGTTTCGGTAGCTCCATGTAATCAATAAAGGTTTGTGCGGACAGCTCCAGTTGCCCAGTGTCACGCAAATAGACCAGAGGCCGTGTGAGCGCAGCCACAAAAGCAATGGCCCGGCCTTTCCACATATCGGCACCACTGCCTGAGTCATCCATCATCCCAACAATCAACTCAATGAGCATGCCTGATGATGAATTGGCCATCAAGTTCATGTTGTTGGTTACTTTGTCGGGTTGTTTGGTATTGAAGTCGCGGCCACTGGTCATGAAATTGATGAGCAACAAATCATCTTCCCGGCCCATATTCCGTGCCAATCGGAACATATCTTTTTGCAGCTTCACATCACCTTTACCATCCACATAAATAAAACCACTGTTTTGTGTCAAAGCATTGGCACACAAACCCAAGAGAAACTCGGTTTTACCTGAGCCAGTGGTACCCAATACCAACATATGGGTTCTAAGGTCACTGTCACTGATGTAAATTTGATTTTTATTACCGGTTTCATTGCCAAGGTATGTGGTTCCCTTACCCAGCTCTTTGCCTTTGCGCGTAGAACCGTCCAGCAAATTAGCGTGTGTGGGTACGCGGTAAGGAAAATCATAAACATTCTTTTTGAAATTCAAGAATTTCATGTTGAGAAAAAAAATGGCGACCAGCATCATCTCCATTAAACCAGGCACCCCAAAGAAGAAGGACACAGCGATACCAGCCACAAGGAATACCAGTAACAGAAACAATACATTGTCCATATTGTTCATGAAGTCTGACATTTTCTGACCTACCAGACGGGTATCCTTGCGTCTGCGGCTGCCCTTGATTTCATCTTTGCTAGAGGTGCCTCGAATAGCCATGATTGTCCTTTCTATGCCGCTTTATTCTTTTTAACGTGAGCCCATTCTCTTAAAAGGCTCTCCGCAATTTTGGCAATGATGCCTTCTTCCTCTTCTTCAGAGATAAAGGCTCCATCATCAAAGCCAGAGTTTTGTTTTTCACGGTCTACATAGGCTTTACACCCACCGCCAGGAAAGAAATACGCCAGGGCTTGGCGAGCCTCTTTATGGTCAGGAATGCGCGAATAAAAAATATTGCGCATAGAACGATCTTCGGCCGTTGTAGACAGTGCCCATAGGCGCAATGGGCCCAATGTTGATGTCATCAATTGGGTAAAACGCCCTTTTTTGGTAACAAACACCGCCAAAAATGAGGTGCCGTTACGGCCTGGGCCATGAACATTTGCGGTTAAAGAATCTTCGGCGGCTTTATCAATGCCCACCAAATTGACATAGTTTTGACGCTCAACCGGTGTACCTGCATCCAGGATGAAAATATTGGTGGCAATACGCGCGATGTCACCAAAGTCTGTGATGAGCTGGCTTCCTAGCGTAATGTCCATTTTCCATTTACGCGCTTCACGGGCATCGGTCAGAATTTGGGATTGAAGTGCGGATATGCGGCCTTCTTGCGAAGCGCTTTGGGTTTTGTGGTACTCATCAATCACCAGAATCTTTTCTTCATCCACCAATTGACTGATGATGCGGGCGAAATAGTCACGGTATTTGGGTTCAAAGCTGGGTAAATCTTCAGGTGAATAACCAATCTTTTGTATGAATGATTGACGCGCAATCATGTACATCAAATTGGTTTTTTTAACAGTAGCAAGAGAGTTGTCTTTCCCTGCAACGTCTTGCAAGTCCATGGATACAACACGGGCTGAGCCAATTTCAAAACAAGTGGGTTCTTTGAAGATTGGGTATTCTTCTGTGGCCTCTTTGATGCCACGAGTGAATGCGGTAATTAAGGCCTGGCCCTCTTCCCCTTTGTATTCGCTTGCTATGGTTTGATTGCTGGCCACTTCAACCAAGTCGTTGAGTTCAGGTACCGCATAGCGCTGAGCCACTTCGGCTTCATAATATAATCCAGCATCAAAAAATTCATCCACCAAATCCCAGTAGAATAGTGTTTGACCAGGATTGACTACCTTGTTGATTTTGACCAAACCTTCATCAACAATTTTGTTGATGTTGGGTAAATAGCGTTTAGGCCGCGACTTTTCACTACCGGTCATCAAGTAACGGTAAGTTTCTTTAATGATGCGATTGACTAGTGACGACATGCCCTCTTTAGGTTTGTCGGCTTCAGATGGCGTGACCAAAGAAGTGATGAAGTTTACTTTAAACGATAAATCACGCTCAGGTGGCATGCGCTGACCCAGTGGGGAGTCAAACACATTGATGGCGAAATCTTTGGTGTTTTGAATGCGTTTATACACAACCAAATGTTTTAAGTCTTGTGGTAGCGAGTCTCGCACAGTATCAATAAACCCAGACGATGAAATACCAATGTCAATGATCATGATGTAGGGTAAACGGCTGATGCCTGGTGACAAGATGCTTTCTAGATTGAGATTGTTCATCAGCACCGACGTACCCGAACCAGGCTTGCCCGAAATCAATGTTACCCAAGTGGTTTGTTCATCCGCAAAACGTGAGAATGGCAAAATATTGCCATCTAAGGAGCGGTGCACAATGGTGCCTTGTTGGAAAGGCGTGGTTGGGCGCAATACGGGCAATAAACGCACAGCATCATACAAAGGCGCAGCGCTGGCTGGCACGATGCTAGAGGGTGATAAGGCAGGTATGTTTGACCGCCATGCAATGGCAGCGTCCCCTGTGACCTCTTTGACTTGGGCTCCACCCCAGCCTTCTAAGCATTTCACTAAATTGGTCTTGCGCAAAATCAGTGATTTAACAGAGGCTTCGTCTGATTTGCTCCAAGTCATGGCTGCAATTTTAAACTTAGTGATTACTTCATAATCTCGGTTGCGTTCATTCAGTTCAGAAATGGCCAAATTGATATTGCGGTTGGTTTCCGATGTAAATGAAAGTATTTTTGAAAACAGCGATTTCATCATCAAAGAACCCAAGCCATCCCCTTCTATTGTGAGGGAAATAGAATAAGGAATGGCGCGTATCACTCCATCTTCAATCGTTTCAGCGCGGTTTAAAGCGGTAAACAGATTGTTGAAATGTTCATTCTCAACACGGGGAGGAATTTTGACAATGACAGGGGCATACACTCGATTGCCGACTCGAACAAACTCATCATCAGGCAAAAGTTTGTCATTTTTACTGCCAATTTTAGCACCTACATTCATGATCTGTTCAGGAATGCTTGGATATAAAAATTCACTGGCATCGTTAAGGTCCCCCGACTCTTTCCACGTGGTTGGAAGCCTTAATTTATTTAGGGTATTTTTTTTCTGTGAACCTGGATAGATGGCTTCCCATTTGGTGGATGTACCTTCACGATTGGTGTTGCGTTTCACTTCACGCAACATTTCATTCACATCCATTTTTTCTAAATAACAACCAATGCCACTGCGCTCTAAGTCGTCATAGACTTTTTCAAAGAATGAGATGTGACGGTCATACAGAAAAGAAATGGGGCGTAAAATATTTTGCGCATTTTGCATCGGTGGCAGTGAAATCTCTCTGCGCAATTTATTCTTTTCATCGTTGTCCATCCTGATTTCTGTACGGTCCAGTATCGCTGGGCGGCTGAACAACACAAAATAGCAATCCTCCTCATACACATAAGTGAGGTATTTGTTGCGACTTTCATCGATCAAGTCATCAACATCTAAGCGCAGTTTTTTGCCTGAAAGCTTTTGAATCCGGGCAATGCGGTCCAAGCTGTCAGAAGCATCCAAGTCTTTACGAAACACCACTTGTAAGGCATGGCCTTTGCGCTTTAAATAAGGTTCAAGTGTTCTGGTCAATATTTCGACTATCGTATCGTAATCGGCTTGGCCAATGACATTGGCGATGCCTTTGAATCTAAAAATAGAGGCGCAAGAGCCGTCTTTATAAACAAGAACTTGTTTGTGAGGGGCTGAAAAATGCCCATCAATGGTTTCAATATCACATAAACTGGTGACTTCATTGCCCAGGGTTTTCATAATCTGCAGCAACAGAATATCTAATTTACCGAATCCGTTCATGGAACACCTCTTCTATCAATTTTTCAACTTGTGTTTGCTTCTCATCGGGGCTGATATTGCTGGTTATGATTTGATCCAGGCTAATCAGTGTATTCGTTGCATCATTCAATTTTAAATACTGAATAATGCTTAAATATTCATTTAATTTAGTCATGATTTTTTGTATGTGTGGTAAGCAATATTGTCTATGTCCAAAAGCTTTGAGTAACACATTGTCATGTAGTCCTTGATTTGCGATTTCTCTACTACAGTACTGAGGCTGTTCATGGCCACCGTAAAACAATTAAAACCAGATTGGGTGATTTCATCCAAAAGCAGAAAACTTTTGGCCCATAAAAACTGAGTAAAGGTCATTTGAAACACAAATTTACTGAGTGCAGTGTCTGCTTTGAACAGTGCGAAATTATCAATAATCAGCATGGCAATGATTTGGTTGGATACAGCCAATTCAGCCAAATCATTTTGTAATTGGAGTGGCAAATCACAATATTCTGCTTCATCAAAAATCAAAACATTCAGACATTGAGAGATGTTTATAAAATTTAAATTAATTAACATTTTCAATATTTTAGGTGTTATGTAACTTGTGGTCTGGCCTTTTACAGAAAAGATATTCTGTAAAATCTCGGTGCTATCTGTGAGGCAGACTTCAATCAACGCACATTTTTCTAACAGCTCATCTAAACTGTATTGATCAAATGAATTAATTTCATATTCATCTTCAACAGGTAGACTCAGTGGGAGCAATTGTTTTAACAAAGACACTTGCGGTTGAAACACATTTGTTATGATTATGGAGTTACGATTTTTAACGTATTCAAGAAAGTGTTGTTTGTATTTTTGTAACTCAGCTATTTTATTAATTTGAGCACTGCTTATAGCGTTAATTCCCACATTAATGGGCATGGTAAGTTGAGGCTTAACCAATTGAATTGGCGATTCTAATTGCAGAAATTCAACCGCCACTTCTATGGCATTTTGTAGATGGAAGTACACTGATTTCAGTTGTTCTTCGTCCAATTGATTGAAGGAGTACAACGAAAATACTGCATCTAAATTCACACCATATTTATCCTGCAAAACAACATCAGACTCATCTAAAAACTTGAGGAAACTGCTGATTTCTTTTGGTCGGCTAACATGGCCATACGTTTTTTGCAGGTTGCTGATCCAAGTTTTACCAGGAATGCCAGACATCATTGTTTGCACTTCTTGAAAAGTGCCAATAAAGGCTTCTGTGTCAGACCAAACGCATGCAACCTCATTTTCAATGGTAAATCCACTGACCAAAGGCTTTTGGTAAAAGTACAAGATACCCATATCAAGCATTGAAAACCTCCCACAGAAATTTAAAGGCTTTATTGTCTTGGCTTCGGGTGAACTTTGTTTCTTTAATTAAGGCAATGCATTGCTCGGGAGAGTACGCTTTGGCGGTTGGAATGATGACCACATTTTGAAATATGTTCATACGATTGGCATAGTTTTCGGGTTCATTTGTGGCCAAATAACTTAAAAATTCGGCCAAATATGCATGAAAAGTAGCGTTTTTCAACGCGAGTGTTTTAAACGCTGCTTGAGCGTTTGCAGATATTGCCGCATCCAAACCTTGTAGTTCATTATTGGTCTCAAATAGCCAAGTGCCAAATTCATTGTCAATGCCCATCTGCTTGGCTTGGGCTTTTGAAAACTGAACAACAAAATTAGACAGAATGATGTAACGGTACAGTGAGTTGATTTCTGTTTGAGACAACTCAATCAAAAACGATGGATACCCTTTTTGCTCAATGGTTGTGCCACCAATGTAGCGAGGTAATTGACACAAATGGCATACGCAAAATTGCTTGGGGCTTGAATCACCATCTAAGAGCACTTGATCGTATTGATTGATGCTGGATGTGTGGCCGCAGAAAAAACAGCTTTTGCCAATGGCCTTCTCTTCTGTTTCAGTCAAAGAAAGCGGTTGGAAAAAGTCATTTCGCCAAAATTTGGTTGCGTTTAAAGTGGGTTGATTACTGAAGCGGCTGAATTGAAGTTTTTTTTTAGGAGGCGCGTCAAAATTACCCAAAATTTCTACCACTGATTTTTGAGGTTTTAGCCCTGGTGCGTCTTTGACATCATCCATCTTTAATTCCTTTCAGCCGCTCACCCACTTCCGAAGAAGTGGGGGGATTCAAAAATTATTATTTACCATCACCAACAACAGAGTTACGGATGATGTACATGACAGTACCCACACCTGCCAACAATCCACCCATGAACAAGCCAACAATGGCTGATGTGGGTTTTTCACGTTCGTCTTTAGATGCTTTGTATAAGCTGAACAAGCTGATAATAATGATGATGTAACCCGCCAATGCAGCCAGTGATACAACCAAAGTACCACCTTGTTTTGCCGTTTCGTTGACGTTGTTCAATACATTACCTACTGTTTTGCCACCTGATTTATCAGCGTTGACATCCAATGGATCTAGGGATCCAGTTGCGAAAGAGTCAACCGCCATCATGGCCATAGTAGTCATCACGCCAGCACGTAAATACCCATGGCTTAATTTGCCAGAAATTTTTGAAGTTACATTCATGATTAAATCCTTAATTAAAAAACAAACCTAATAGCTTGAAGCCAAAAATGTCATTATTGACAACATTACCCAACCACTGGGCATTCCAACATGCAAAACCACCTAACAAATATCCAAAGGCAATACCCAAACCACCTTGTTGATTTGCGCCACTTCCGTCATATCTGTTTTTCAAAAGCATGAAAAATTTAATGTACGCAAGAAAACCCACTACTTGAAGAATCATAAAAATGGCATTCGTGCCAGCTTGAGCAGAGGCTGATAAAGAAGTTGCTGCAGCTCCCCCTGCTGAATAAGCCAAAAGCTGACTTGTAACACTGCCGCCGGTTAAAGTTCTGGTCGTAATTCCGATGAAATCGAGTGTGGTCATGGATAACATCGTGCCGCCTACAAGCAAACCCATAAGCCCACCAGCCAATGAAAAGCGGCGATTCGCGGCCATGTATTTGTTATGGTTATCGTGAGCTAATCCCCATAATTCAAACAGGCTTCCAGTGATGATAAACAGAGACATAATTGCCACGATAACTTTTAAAGTTGTCATGAACATTGGAAGAACTGTTTGAATATTAATCAGTATCTGTAATAAATCTGGCATCACTGTTCCTGTCTAAAAGGTTTAACCTTTTACTGTTTTTTCCAGCCTGAGTTCAAAGACTGTTCAATATTGGTTAGGCGTTGATCCAATAAAATCATGTCGGTTTGAACCTTTTGCAACTCAGCAAGAACATTGTTGTTACCTTGGTTGATTTCACCAACAATTCCTTGTAATTGCTGATTCATCATGTTCACATCCCGACTGGCTTGACTGGTCTGAGCTGCAATACGCGAGTCTGCATAATATGAATTAATATCTGCATTAGGGTCGTATGTTTGCGGTTGGCCATTCACGCCTTGTGGTGGTTGATTTGGCAGTGGGGTCTGTGCTTGTGTTTGCTGAGTGGTCGTTGTCACCGTTCTGGACTGAACAACTTCCTCCTTAGAGCCGCCTCCTGCTACCACGAAATAAGTAATGACCATCACCAAAACGAAGCCCCCACCAAAGAGACCCATCAGCATTGGAAATGAAAGCTGCTTTTTTTTACCGTTACGTTGTGGTGCACCCATTTGAAGTATCCTTTAATTAAGATAAACGTCAGTTAAGAAATAAATTGCTAGGCCCGTACCACGCGGTACTTTGTAAGTAACAGGACGGTTAAAGCCGCGCATGGCTTCAGAAGAAAGATTTTGACCTACTTGACCAACAGCCTGGCCAATGATTTCTCTGTCATTGACGGGGTTTTGTTGCACGACAGTTGTGCCGTTTTGCAATTGGGTGACAGTGCCTGTTCCCGTACTTCTGGCGTAAGCATTGCCAACACCGGCTAATGCACTGGAAAACACCAAGCTTGTGTAACGCGAAATGGTGTGGCGGTTGATGCTTTCTGCGATGCCTTGTTTGGCATCTTCAGTACGCAGTGCCACTGCGTTAATGCCAAAAGTTGGCTGATTTTGAGCAACAGGTGAAACGGTTTGAAAGGCCAAACGAATGTTGTCATTGCCTTTTTGAACCTGGCCCAAAAGCTTTGCGCCATTCAATTTGCCACCATAAATGGTCGCCATCACAGGCCCACCGTCATCGGTATCAATCTCTGCATCTAACTGAGCAAATAACATTGATCCAGCTTTGATAAAAGGCGCTCTGGTTGCTTGGCCACCATTTAAGCTGTTTCCACCCAGATTACTGTTATTGACGGAGCCAGAGTTACCAATTAAAGCGGTGCTTTCTTCAATCCCATTGTTATTGCCATAGGGATTTTGATTTTTGTCTTGTGGGGTGTAGTACACACTGGATGTATGACGGCCATTTGGCAGCATGTTTTTGTAAATGCCCTCAATCTGAGTGCCAATCAATTGGCGTTGGCCTTGTACTGCACGATCACGCTCTTCCAAAGCCTCGGTATAAGCTTGTTTTTGCTGGGCAAATGCAGCATCTGCTGCTGCTTGTTGTTGAGCTGCCAACTGCTGCTCATGGGTTTGTTGATTGGGCGTTGCAACTGCGCCGGAAGCTTGTACTGGTGTGGTAGGTGCTTCGCCATTGATGTTAAATCCCGCGTTGCCGTCATAATTATTACGCGTGTCTTGTACATTCACATCAAATGAAGTTTGATAAGTTTGGCCAGATTCTGCGGCAGCATTGGCTTCCAACATGGCCACTTGGCGGCGGCGCTCTGCTTCTTCTGGTGAAACAGTTTCTCCTACCTGCTTTGAAGGTGCATTAGGTTGATCCACATTACCAGCGCGTGAGTCTGAGCCGTTATTAAAACCTTTGATGGCAAATGCTATAAACAACAACACAACCACCCCAACGGCGATGGCGGCGAACAAACCTGGGCCTGAGCCAAAAGTTTGTTTCAGGTTTTGAGTTGCGTTCTTTTTAGCGGAATCGTAATTAACATTGGCAGACCTTGGTGTACCAATGTTTTCGGTTTCTTCATAACCTGAGTCATCGAATCCATTTGAGTCTTGATTGTTATCAGTCATCGTGTTGTCCATTTACTCAATAAAGGTTGGTACGGCTCTGCCACCACTTAACAGTGTTACAGAACGTGGGGTTCCGTTGAATCGGAATACAGCAGTACCGGCAGTACTACGTGCGGCTGCTAAATATGCTGGAAACTGCACTTCAGCAGTGGTTTTGTAATAGGTATTGCCGTTATAACTCCAAGCCTCTGCAGAAGATCCTTGAACCTTTAACTGTCTAGCGCCTGGTGGAGGTACGCCATCCAAGAAATAGGCCAACGTGGTGTCGGATGATGGGAAATTGACCATTGATGCGACAGCACCACCAACTACTGCATCTGGATTTTGCCCTGGTACTTTGGCATCAATTCGCACATCAACCGTGCTCTGAGCTGCTGTTAACAGAAAAATAACCGGTGTACTCATGCCTTTTAGCTTTACCGTCACATTGCTGTATGGTGCAGGGGTCAATGGTTCTAAAGTCAAAATGTTGGTTTCTGTTTGGCCTTGTTGAGCACCACCTTGCTCTCCCCTACCATCACTGAATAATGTTCTGTTTAAAGAAACACTCTCGATGTGCCATGGATTTCCACGACCATCAGAAAAGACAATGGAAGTTTGCATGCCTTGGGCGAGATTTAATGAAGGAGGCTGTTTACCTGGTGCTAAATCCAGTGGCAAGGTACGAGTAACTGGTTTGCCAACTTGTGGGTATGGTGTGGCCCGGTTTTTTTCATTTTCAATGTAGATGGTTTTCAAATCACGCACTTCACCATTGCTAAATTGAATGTCCTGAATGCTCTGAACGGTTTCTTGACGCAAATCTTTACCTGACGGGTAAACGATGGGTGCGTATGGAGCAGGTACTTGTTTGCCCAAGTTGGATTGTGGTGGCCGGTCGTACTTCCAGTTTTTTAAAGTAACCAATTGCACAGAACCATTTCGGTTTGGCTGGACTTTTACTGGAGCGGCGGTGTTTGGACTTTTTTTGTCTGCAATCAATACAGTGGATTGGGTGCTGCTGCGAGTTGCATCCGGCACTGTTGGTGGCGGTGCAGCAGTCACTGTGGTTATACAGAAAGAAGAAACGAATGCCGCGATTAATTTCAAGTTAGTTTTCATAGTTCAATCTCAACGTCCTGAATATGGGCTTAACGTGATGCCATCAACCGCAATACCTTTGAGGTTTGCTGCAGTAGCTGGCTCTTGAACCAAAATCACACGGGCCATGAATGTTTGTGAGCTGACAGATTTATCAAGTGTGCCGGAATAGAATTCAATTTTGAGAGGAACCATGACGATCCAGAATGGACGATTGCCTCTAACGCCCTCTTCTTGAAGTTGTGGTGCCATGAAAATATAGCTTTTCAAAATGTAACGACCATCAATCACTTTTTTCAAATTTGATGATGAGTCCAAACTTTCAAAAAATGCTTTGCGACCTGCTTGTGTGTAATAAGTATTGGCGATGCGATTTAAATCAGAGCGGTAGTTCACATAATCATATGTATAAGAGTTCACTGCAGCATCAGTAGCAAAGTTGGTCAAGGTGGCTGGAGTAGCCAATGGTGCATTCAAAACACCTGCTTCACATACGGCAGCATTGTTGGTGGTCACAATGTATTTGTACTTAGGAAAATAATTGAGCCAGATGAACATCAATACACAAAGCGTAATTACTAACAGGATGACAACAACCCATACTTTTTTATTGCGTGACTTGAGATCTAATACACTCAGTTTCAATTCGGCATTGCGTTGTAAAACAGCAGAAATGGATGTGTCACCATCATCTAAGAATTGCTCAAGATTTTTTTGAGACTCATATTCATCAGGAGAGATGTAATTGGTAGTTTCTGATTGTTCGTCATGAGCAGGTTTTTCATGTTGCTCAAATGTCTCTTTGTTTTCACTCGACATTCTTTATAACTCCAGTTTGACTATCTAAGACACAAGTTGCTTCTGAACCATCGTAAAAAATCACTTTTTCAAATCCAGTCGTTGTTACCAGGTATATTGAAAATGCACAAACAATGGCAACCAATACATATATGATCCAAACGCCAGCATTATTTAACGATGATAAAAACTGCAAATATCGTTGCAAGGCTTCAACATCCTCTGCAACTTCAGCCTCACCCCAACTGGTTGATGAGACCGAAAATCCACCTTCTTCATCTGGCTGAGCGAGATTGTCACTGTGTAATTCTGTTCTCATAAAATCACCGTAATTTTATTACTAAGCATTTTAACCTAAAAACTAAAAATAAAATAAATAAATCAAAAAATATTATATTTTTTTATGATTTATTTTTTATGTTCAATAATAGTAATAAGAGCCCAAAATTTAATTAACAAAAATTATGCCATATTTACAAATAAAAGTAGGGTTTTTTTGAAGGAAAGAGAAGTAAACAGAAGAAAAATGGCCAAGTTTCGTTGGCCACTAGAGGATGTAGATAAGTGTTTTAATGTTACAAACTGTTGTTTTGTATATTTAGGTCGCTTAATAGAACGGGTGCATTGACCGCTAAAATAGATTCTGGTGATGGCTGGACACTTAGTTTCATCCATCCCTTACCTTTTTTTCCATAGTGTTTGCTGTGAGTTTTAATGGAAATATGGCCAAACATTCCAGCAATTTTGTTTTTACTGAACCCACTCATTTTGGCATTGTTAATCGCCTGGTGCCGAGTTGAGTATAAAGAGGTCGATTTTATGTCAGCCATTTCTTGGGCAGTTAAGGTTGACGAGTTGGAGCTTATATATGTTTCTCCTAATCGATCCATTTTTTTAGTCAGCATCCGCATTATTTTCTCTGGATCAGTAGACTTTAAATTGTACTTTCTAAACAGAGAAATTAATTCAGTTATGGCTTCGGACTGATCATCATTTATGCCAGTTAATAAAATATCCCTTGATTCCCCATTTGCCCTTCCGTTTGTGTGCTTTGCGTTATTAATAGACAACGCTGGAATTCGTTTGGCTGTGGAGTAGTTGTCTTGCAATGTAAGTAAGTAAGTAGATTCACTGGCATCAAACCACTCAATTGGTCTTAATCCTAGAAATACATTGGCTTTGAGAAAATAGTACATCATTTTGTATGCATCATTACTGGCTTCGGATCTTCTAGAAGATCGATTTATCTGAATTTTATTAGCCAGTTCAGCTATACAGTAATTATAAAATTTCTCATCGAAGAATTTTGTTTTTGCAGAAGAAGTATTTTGGGTTACTTTTTGGTGATTGATTTTCTTAGTTTGATCCTTGGCAATAATTGAACGAGTTTCATCATATACAGTTTTGTAAATGTCCAAATCTTCATTCATAGATATGGCCATTAACGACTCTTCATACAATTTGTGTAACAAAGCCGATCTAAATATTTTAATTGTATTTCTTGAAAGCTCACCTTCTTCTATTAATTTATTAATTACATTAGGTAGTTTTAAAAAGTGGGGCTCCATATTCAGTCTTAATGCATGATTATGGAGAGTAAGAAGTTTTTGTTCATATAACTTTTGTGTGTTGTGTGTAACTGGAGTGATGGAATTTTCATCAAATAATCTAGCCTCAAGTGACCGCTCTACAAAACTGCCTTTCTTATTCATGGTTTGTTTCCAATCGTTTTTGTTTACTGATTTGTATCAATAGGTAATGGGTGTTGACTGAGCTTTTCTGAAATCAATACCAATTCAACTAAGCAGATACAGGGATTTGTGCAGTAGAAAATTCATCACTCATCCAAGGCCCTCAAAAAAATCGCCTGGCGTTGTGCGCCCATAAAAGCTTAGAAACCTGCTTACATCCAAAAAGCCTTTAAAGGTATCCAAAAAAATCGCCTGGCGTTGTGCGCCCATTTAAAGCAAAGAACCGGTATCCAAAAAAATCCTTTGTATTGGTAATCACTTTTCAAACATTTATTGGTACCCATTAACCCCGACATAAAGCTTAAAAGTCGTTCCCATAAAAGGCGGCTATTCAAAACGCCCCTATTGTTTACATTTAGACACTATATACCAGAATACATAAAACCCACCATAAAAATCAAAGTAGTTATTAACATTGCTATCGCCATTCCAGCAAATTTATCAGTATCCACTAGCCAATTATTCTTCTGTAAACATGGGTGTTTTCATTGAAAGAGTATCTATTTTGGCAACAATTACCCCGTTACTCCCCCAATTTGTATCGGATACTATAGAAAATTTGTATTGCGAACATGGATAAAAATATCGGATACCATAGAAAATCCGTATCGGATACCATAGAAAATCCGTATCGGATACCATAGAAAATCCGTATCGGATACCATAGAAAATCCGTATCGGATACCGTAGAAAATCCGTATCGGATACCATAGAAAATTTGTATCAAATGGCAGTTAAATTTTCAAACGAATATCCGTATTCATTAATTTCTTATATATAAATGTTCGCATAAAGACTACCAATTTTCGTGCCTCAAATTGTTAGTCTTGGGGGAGTAACGGGGCCAATATTTTGGTTACAAAACATATTGGTTGCCATGGGTAGGGAGTTTAACTGGGAACATGATTTTGTTTTTTGGGTACATTGATTTGGATAAATCCAAATTTAAAAACATGAGGAACTGATTACATTTTGGGTGTTGATTTCCATGTTTAAGGGTTGAGTTGGATACATGAAAACCTGAGTGCACTGCATTGGATACAAATAGATTTTGCGGTCGCCACTGGCCGTGCCAGTGGCTAAATTCTCTTATGCAAAAATCTTTTTTGGGTTTGAATTCATACCTACTATTAGGATACACAAACTAAAATTTGTGGTTACCCATTAAATGCTTTTGTTGCATTTGGATACACAATTGTGAATCTCAACAGAAAAGGAATCTTTGTTAGGTATGCTTGATTGTGTGTTGCTGATTTGGATACCTGGGCATGATTTTGGGCCATTGAAACTTTTATGGCAGTAAGCAATTTAGTTGAATACAGAAACTTTCAATTATAATATAAACGGTTAAATTATTTTATAAATCGGGTTTGATTTGCTATTGGTTAATATAACTTCTTTTTTGAGGCTGTGAATTTCATCATAATTAATGGTTAGCATTCAATTATTTTATAATCGTTTATAAATTCTTATATTATTTTTTAAAATTCTTATTTATTCGTTAAATGCTTATACAATGCGATAAGATTTGATGCATATTTTTCCTACTCGAACATTTTTTATTTATTTCTATATTATTAAGCTTGGGCCTAACTGATTTTAGATATGCTAAATATTTATAACTTTTGCTCAAGGTTGTAAATTCGCGCATAGAATTTGCTTTAAACACTAAAGCTTTATAAAAAAATAAATGCAAAATTATTTATAAAAAAATTATAAATATTTTTTAAATGTGCAATAATTCCTTTATTGGTGTTTATTCTCTATTCTCTTAAATTAAAGGGTAAATATGCTTCATTCTATTAAAGTACCAATGCTGGCATTGGCCTTAACTTCCTTATTTGGATGTGCATCAAACAATGGGCTTTCTTCAGATTCTAAGATGGCTGAATCCATTATTGCTAATCAGGTCTCTGTAGCTGCTGATGCACAGCGTAGCTATGCGGCTTTATTGGTTGAAGATGCACGTATTTCCTATCAAAAAAACGAAGAGCTGAATGTGGATGTGATCGATGTGGATTACATCGGTAAGCCTTTACCGCTATTACGTGGCTTTGCAACCCGTTATGGCTACAACTTTGTCGAAATTGGAAAAAAGCGTGATTTGCGTATCGTGAATGTACGTATGAAGAGCACCAATCCTGAAGAAGTTATGCGTTCTATTGCACACCAAATTGATTATGCAGGTGATTTGGTGTTGGATAAAAACACCCGTGTAATTCGTCTTGTTTATAAGAATTAATGAAGGGATATTATTATGGCCATTGATGCAGATAACATTCCCCTCCCCCCTAGTTTGAGCGATGCTGAATCAGCATATGTTCGCTCTGCAACTCGTAAAGAGTTTCCTAATTTGGCTTTGAATGCTCGTTTAGAAGCAGTACGAGATTCAGGTAAGGCTTTGGGGATTCAGACAGGTATTAACCGCCAGATGTATTTCATGAAACTGGCTTTAAAAAAGCATGAACGCGAGTTGGATACGGTTTACGACTTTGGGCCTTTAATGATTCAAGGGCGTGTTGTACCCCCTGTCATTACAGAAGTGCGTGATATGTACCATCAAGAAGGCGATGATGTGATTAAGCTTTCTGGTGTCGAATATAACATTGAGTCTCAAGCCCGTTTTAGCTCTGTTGTGCCAACATGGAAAGAGTATTTTGAATACGGTGCTGGCAGTACTAGTCAAAGCAATATTACCCTTGGTTTGCAAATCAAAGGGGATGAAGAACACCTTTTCAGAGAGTCAATCCGTCAAGGATACGAAGAAGGCATTGAGGCCGCCAATACCATGTTTAAGCACAGTTTTGAGAAATTAAACCGTGACTATACAGGGATGCTTCGTTTCAATACATTCGTAAAGCAAGGCATGATTTCTATGCCGATCATTGCCAAATCAGACATAGAAATAACCAATACCGGCACCCGTTTGACCATGGATGAGACTTTATTGCGCCTGACGGTGTTGTCTCGTTTTAACTCCCAAATGGATAGCTGGAATGCCTGGGTAAAACCTGCGGCGCAAGTGCAGAAGATGGACCATATCAAAACAGTACTTACCGATGAAGCACGGAAAAACGCACAAAAGAATTAATTTGGAGGGTTTGTATTTTGGTTAAACACGCTTTGCACAGTTACCCAATGGCAGAAAAATTATCTGCATTTGAAGAGCCTAGGCGCTTCAATGATGAGGATGATTTTAAGTCTCTTTTGTTTGAGGCGATTAAACACAAATGCAGTGATGTTTTCATTCAGCCCAATACCCCTGCCCTGGCTTTGATTCATGGTGAAATTCGTGCTTTAACATACCGATTAATGGACTCTTCAGATATTTTACAGATGGTTGAATGGGCCAGTGGCCGGGCAACGGCCAAAACCGATCTGGTGCAAGGCATACCGGTGGATTCACGGTATGAGGTCTTTAGCCGGGAAGATGAGCGAAATAACCGTAACGAGTTGATGCGTTATGGTTTTCGTGTCAATGCGGTAGGCATCAATGATGGTGGTACAACCGGTGCACAAATTGTGATGCGTACTATTCCAAACGACCCGCCTACTGTGGATGATATTGGTTTAGATGGTGGTTTCGTTCTGGACAATTGCACACCTGAAAATGGCATTGTGTTGGTTGCGGGTAAAACAGGTTCAGGTAAATCAACCACTTTTGCGGCGATTATGCGGTACATTTTGGAGCATGACACGCCGATCAAAGGCAATATCATTACCAGTGAACAGCCCATTGAATATACCTACTCAGGTATAACCAGCACACATTCCGTGATTACCCAAAGTGAAGTACCAAAGCACATTAAACAATTTGACATGGCCAATGAAGCTGCAATGCGTAGGCACCCTGCCCTTGCAATGATTGGTGAGTTGCGTGATGGGCCAACAATTCAGTCTGCAGTAGAGCTGTCGTTGACAGGTCATCCGGTGTTTGGAACTGTCCATTCAGGCACTGTTTCTACTGTTATTAAGCGACTCGTTACCCGCTTTCCTGAATCTGAACAAGCAATGGCCATTGCTGACTTAATTGAGACTTTACGATGCATTATTGCTCAACAATTGGTGCCTCGCGCAGATGGCAAGGGTTTGATGGCAGTGCGTGAGTATTTAAAGTTTGATCAACCGATTCGTGATGAGCTTTATTCATTGACCACAATGACCTTATTAACAGAGCGGATTCAAAGAATTGTCAATGAACGTGGTTTGTCATTTGCGCACCAAGCGAACACACTTTTAGAACAGGGAAAAATTACAGAATACTATGCACGGCGCTTAATTATCAGCTCAGGTGCCCAGGGTTCTTAAGAAATATCAAGTTTGAATTATTTTATAAAAGATTATAAATACTTATAAATGGCTTAAATATCTTATAAATATTTATAAAACTCTTATTTGTTTTATATTATTTAATACGCACTCTCTCCAAATACGGATTAGAAAGCTCATGTATTTGCAAAAGTACCGTTATGGTGAACTTCACAATTTTCATAATGCAAAACTTTAAATTCATACCTGAGATTAGAAGCAGTGTTGCCGAGGTATTTAGATGTAAATCTGTGGGGCATGCAGATCGAGAATGGCTTCTAGATAATGCATATTTTTCCGCTTTGTGTGGATGTGGCCGTGCAAAATTTTAAGCGGAGATTGTTTGTAAAAATCGCAAGAATTTGTTTTGTGTGATTCAGTTTTGGTCACGGCTTCCCCTGGCATTATGATGCAAATCTGCAAAGTGACTTCACAGGCAAAACTTGGCGAATTGCACAACTCAGACCAAGACATTATTAGAACTAAGCCCATGCATTAATTAGTGGGTGAATGTCACGCATGAATGAATGAGTTATTGGACCTGTACAAGGATATAGGAAAAAGGCGGTAGCAGTTTATTTAGTATTTTATTAATGTTATTAATACTATTAGGTTAATAAGTATAAATATATTAAGTATCTTTGTAATCTAATAGTTATATTACGCTATTATTTTTAATAAATTAAAGCATTTATTATGATGCATAGGATTATTAGTTTAAATAATTTTTTATTGTACTAATCATAGTAAGATATTGACGTTATTAAGATTTATGGGCAATTATAATATAGATGTTTATAAATGCCTTATTATGTTTTTAAAGATTTATAAAGTGTTTAAATATTGTATAAAGCTTTATAATGTGTTTTAATTTAATTGTGGAAGGAATTGACATGGCTGAAGGGCGGTATCACTGGAGTAATACGGCGATGACAGCAAAGTTTTTCATCATCCCTGCTGAGTGCGCACTTCCGTGGTTGTTGCTTTTGGTTTATCCACGCTGGAGTACGATGTATCTGGCCATCTTTTTAACAGGTTTATTTTTGTATTTGGAACTTGTGAAGAAAATGTCGGCTTTTGATTTCTTGAGAAGAATGCGGGTGAAGTTATTAGGTAGAACCCGAGGTACTACTTCTCGATTTGGGAAATTTAAATAATATTTGATTGGAATAACGATGCCAAAAAATGATAGCACCGCAGTATTGGTGAAAAATGCAGAACAGATTGATGATGTCATCTATGTAGGGGTAGATGATGGTCATGCTGAAATAAAAATTGTGACCAGTAATGGTTTGAAGTTCAAGATGCCGTCCAAGGCAGTTGATGGCCGACAAATAGTTTTGATGAATGATGGGAATTTAGGCTTTGATTTAATCAGCATCATGGTTGATGGGCAACGCAGAGATTTTACAGTTAGCAATGACTTACAAGAAAGTGTTGATACCCGTACCAAGACATACCCATTCTCTGATTTAAATTTGGCTTTAATTCATGCTGCACTGGGCAAAGCAGGTTTAGGTAAGCTTGCAGGTGAGGGCAGCCAAAAGGTTAAGATCTGCACTGGACTTCCTATTGGTACCGCATATTTGCCTACTGGCTTGTTAAATGCAGAAATCATCGAAGCTAAAAAGCAAAACCTTACACGTAAGGTTGAAGTTGAGGGATTTGAAGCTTGTGAAATAGTATCGAATCATGTTTTGTCTGAAGGTATCGCAGCATTAATTGATTTAATTGTTGATGATGAAGGCAAAGCAACCAAGTTTGGCAATGCTTGTGCATCAACCTGGAATTTGGTGATTGACATTGGTGGCAGAACAACCGATTTCGGTGTCTTATTGCCTGGTGGTACCCGCATAGATTTCAACCGTTTTGGCTCTATAGAAACGGGAATGATGGAATTATCGGACCGTGTGGCCAATCGAGTTCGTGCTGAATTAAAACTGGATTCTGCATTTAATGGTTCACATCCATTTCTTTCAACGATTTTACAAACAGGCCAGATTAAATGGGCTGGTAAAACCTATGATTTTTCTGAGGTAGTGAAAGATGAAACTAGATTCATTGGCAAAAAAATTGTAGATAAGATTATTTCAAAAATTGAGACTGGTGACATTTCAAATATCATATTTGTAGGGGGCGGGGCGAATTTCTATAAACCCTTCTTCCAAGAAATGTTCCCTGAGCAAGCATTATTTCCCGAAGATCCGCAGTTTGCCAATGCGCGTGGTATGTTGAAATACGCCATGCATTTTGCAAAATAAGGAACGGCTATGCAATACAAGGTAAAAGGTGCTCGTGATCGAGCAGTCTTTTGCCTTAACTCTGACATTCCAGAACATGAGATTGCTTTTAAAGTTATCGAGGAATTAGAAAAGAGTTTGGGCAAAAGAAAGCGTTCAAAGACTTTTAAGCAATTGGTTAAGTTGAGTGCCATACAAGCCAATAATAGTCAGCCAGATGATTAGGGGGCAAAGATGACCGAACCCTTGATAAAAACCTATGCAATATTGTTGGGTGAAAAAGACCAAAGCCTCATCGATTTGGTGGAGCAAGTAAGAGGTGTTGACTCTGTTTATGACGGAACGGTATTTCAGTCATTTATGATGCAAGGCATAAAGCTGCTCTTGGACTATGCCAACGCCAAAAACGTGAAATTGTACCAAGCCTATTTGGATTTAACATTTAACCCGGAACAGTTTTTAGCAACATTAGAAGATGTCGATACACACGCGAGTCTGGTCAGTTCCTACGAGCAATACTCAACCGGTGTTGTTGTGCAAGGAGGTGGGGAAGTTGTAAAGGCCACCAAAAAAGTGCATGAGGCTAAGAAAAAACAGGTTCAAAGGACAGGTTCTATTCAATCGAAAGTAGTATCTGAAAAGAGTGGGGCAGGTAACAGCAGTGTTGCAGATGAAGAACCTGCACAAACCATTGATATATCAAATTTTTCAAGTTTTGGAATGTGATTTAAAGGTGTAATTGTTTTTGCAATTACACCTTTTAGCATGGGGAATAAAAATGGAACCTAAAGCAAGTGGCAAATCAGGAGCAACATTTGAGATGGATGACCCACTATTCATCACTGGCTGTTTTGTTGTCATCTATGTGATTTGGATTCTTATCTGGATGTTTCTTATTAAAGAAATTTCTATGTCCCATGTGTACTACCGGTACTTCACTTCTTACCCTGTTTATTACATCAGCAGTTTTTTTCAAGACATTCCAGGTTTGTCGTATCCATACCATTATATTCAAAAATGGTGTGCACCAGAACCTGGACTGTTTGGTGCATGCACAGCAGATTTCAGTAAATTCACCCAAGAAGATAACTATGCTATTGCCAAGCCATACAACATTTTCTTCCTAATTGTCATGGTGGTGGTGGCGGTGAAAATGTTTCTAAAGATGGATAAAAACCATCCATCGTCCAAGTTCTCCAAAACCCATGATTTGCATTCATTCATGAAAGAGCAAAGCGCCAATTATGAGCATTTGAATTTGTTCAACCAAGTGGACTTGATAGATAAATCCATAGGCGATCCTTTATATGGCTTGGGCTTTACGTCCAAACAATTTGTTTACCATTACCAATTATTGGCAGGGTGGGAACAAGATAAAAATGGCAGTGATTGGGTTCCATATGTGAATCGGAAAAAGACTGAAGAAATCTTCGCAAAGCAGCTTGGCCGACCATTTTCAGGCTGGCGCAATCTGACCACTTCTCAAAAAATGGTTTTCTCCATCTTAATGCCTATGGTTGCAGCGACTCAGGCTGGTCTAAGTGACGATAAATTTGAAGAATTTACACAAGACTCTGAAAATATGCGGGCTGCCGCCTGGCAGCAATTTTATACGGGGAATTCCATTATTGGAGCCAAAGAAGCCAAGGCCAATTTGGCCGCAGAATTGGACCAAATAATGGTTATGCAACTTGCAGAGCAAGCAAGCTATAAGAAGGCAAATAGTGGGGCGGCGCAAAGCAAATTCATGACTCCGGATGAGTTTGAACATTATAAAAAATTGAAAGACGCGGAAATTGACGATTTGTGGTTGACTGATCCTGATGTGGATGTGGCTTTGTTCGAGACGATGATTGCCAAGTATGCAGGGGAGGCTGAAGTCAAAAGTGTGGTACATAAGTTTGCTTACATCACTACGATAATGTTTGAAATGATGCTGCAAGCCAGGCGTTTAGGGGTGTTGCAACCTGCTGAATTTCGTTGGTTGCGCTTTTATGATCGACCATTGTGGTATGTCATAAACAGCATAGGGCGCAAAGCACCGTTTGCTGAAGCGGCGGGGGTGTTTTCACATTACACGGCTGAAGCGATTGGTAAATCAAGTTATCTGCAACCCATGGTGATGCCGGCAGTGGACGCATTGAATTCTGAAATTCAAAAATACAAATACACTGAACAGCGTATTTTGGATGTGAGTGGCGTAAGTGAATTGTGGAAGGTGTATGCCCCAGAGAAAATTCACCGTTTGTATCCTGAACTTCCATCCCAAAGCATATAAAATATATTATAAATTTTATAAAATATTTTTTTTTAAAATATAGAATCTTTATTTAAAAATGCTAAAATAAGTTATTGGAGATTTATTCTAAATTTTATATAAAAGTTAGGACGTTTAACATGAATAAACGCGGTGCTTTTGGGATTAGTAAAACATATCTGTTGCTTGGGGCGGTGTTCACTTTAGGGGCGGTTTCTTCCCCTGTTGTATTCAAAGCCGCCAATGCGGTAGAACCTACACCAACCAACGCCACAGCGCCGCAAGCGCAAGAGCAACCTCCATTGGTCAATGATCAAATCATTGCGCAGGTAGCCAGTTTAGGTGAGATTACTGATCAGAGAGTCGTGCCAGCACGACCAGGATTAATAGCCTGGAATATCAAAGGCAAAAATAACCAACAAGTCACGGCTTACACCACTTCTGATGGCTTGTTAATCGTGGGAGGCCTTTGGGACCTCAACACAAAACAGCAATTGAATGAAAAATTTGGTGCTGCTGTTGCTGCCACACAATCTGCACCACAAGCGGCAACGGTAGGTCAGGCAGCAGCTCCTAGTGTGGCTGACAATGGCTCCTTCGTTGGCCCATTTAACGGTACTACCCCGACATCTATTCAAGCAATAGATGAGCGGGCGGGGGTCAAAATTGGCAATGGCGACATGAACAATACGTTGTATGTTGTTGTGGATCCACGTTGTCCATATTGTCATCAAGCATACGAAAATCTGAAGCCATACATGGACAAAGGGATGACCGTAAAAATCATTCCAACTGTCGCCCTTGGGAATCCGACACAAGGCGCTCCAATGGCCAACGCATTGATGAAAGCAAAAAATCGCCAAGAGCTGGATGCCATCATGGCCAATCCTACAGCACACACTGCACCACTTTCAGATACCGACAAACAAGCGTTAGACACCAACTTGGCCTTCCTGTTTGCGGCATTTGAACAAGCTAAACAGCGCCCTGGGGTACCGGCGACTTTCTTTGTTGACCGAAAATCTGGTAAAGCACGGATGATTATGGGCCTTTCTGAACAAGACGTAGTTAAAGAAGTATTGGGTGATTTGTAATGGAGAACACGATGAACGTAGAATCAACACAAGAAAATTTTGCGGCTGCATGGATAGCTAGTGCTCCGTTATACACTTTGTCAAAAACTGTTGAAGGTGAATCAACCATTTTGTCGGTTATTTTTGACAGCAATATGGATTTTGATGAAAACCGTGACAGTGTGCATTTGTCGTTGGATGGAATTTATTTGAAGCCGGGTTGGTCTTTTAAACAAGAGGTGGATAATTTTTCTCAGGAAAATAGCGATGATGGAATGTCGCACATCACAGCAGACTATTATTTGAATATCCAAAATTTGGATAATCCAAGTGCGAATAAGCGTTATTTGGTACATACTTTTGATTTATGGGTACCAGCAAAAAATAAGCTGCCTGACGACAGTTTTGATTTCATGACCGAAAAAGAAAACAAGAAATTGCTTGAATCAAAACTGCAAGAAGCTTTTACTCATGGCATGGCTATTCTTCGCAATCCTGGTCATGTGACAGGGCAAGGCGCAGAAAATAGTGTACGCAATCGTCATAATCCTTTTCAAAAACAAGAACAAGCAATATCTGACGCATCTGCGGCACCAGTAACGCACGTAGCCAAGCAAGATAAAGGTACAATAGAGCTTACTAAGAAGAATCTGAGCATCGCTGCTATAGCTGTTGTGGCGGCCATAGGCCTCACTTACGCGTTTGCCAGTGGTGGAAATGGTGAAGCTAAAGACAATGCGCAAGGGCAAAATTTGCAAGCGCAAAACAATCCATTGATTGGTAGCAATACCAATGATCCAGGTGCCGTAGCGGCTTTGGATTTGACCAAACAGACTTTGGAAGGAATGGGTCTTGATGTTTCTAAAACAGGTTCGGATTTAGGATGTTTAACGTCTAATTAGAAAACACAAAATTATGCCTTACACACAAATTACATCACAGAGTATTGAATCTTGGTTAGCTGAACACAATCAGCTATTTGAGGTTCCAGTTACGCCCGAATTTATAGCGGAGATGGAGAATACTTGTATTAATTTGAAACATTTGCTGATTAAGGCAAATAAGAGAATCAATGCAATTGCATTGTATTTTGCGTGGCAAGGCATAATTAAAGGTGATCCGTTGTTCACGGAACAACTGGCTTTGGACAATTATGATTTTGAACACCATTTAAAGTGCTTATTGGGAGAAAGTCAGGCGCGGCACGACATTATTTTGTTCATTTACAGTTGCAGTTTTTTAAATATTCCGTTCAAAAATCAGGGCAAAATCATCACCATTTTCACTGCTGAAGCTGCAGGAGATGAGGACGAATATATTAAACTGAACACGGTTGAATGGAGTGCTGAATTTCAGTTGAAGCTAGATGGCAAAGCTGATTTAAAACCCACAGATTTTAATAATATCATCATTACTTACCGGCATTTAGTCATTAAAGCGCAATTGCTATTAAAACTACCACGTTTAGACGAGCTGCTTAAAGTCGGCACCTTTAATCAAACCGCTTTATGCAAAATGCTTGATTTACAGTCGTATCAACTCAGCAAATTGATTGCTATCGCCATCCAAATGGGTAGATTCACTGAGAGTCAAGTACAGGCATATTTGGCTTCAGGTGTCACACATAGACATGGTGATGAAGATTTCAAAAGCCATGACCATGCCAAAGAAGCGGTTGATGAGGTCAAGGATGGCCACCAACGCTATCATCTTTCTGCAAGAAATGAGCGTTTTATACAAAATATTGCCGATGAAATGTATCGAGGAAATACTTTTCAGGCACTGAATAAGTTACTCACAACCACTCAGATTTTGATCGAACGAGGCCTGATTAAGGGGACACTCATCGAAAATGCGAATGATGAAGATAAGGTTGATTGGGAAACAACCAATCAAAGCCTTTTAACTGGATTGGATAGGGTAAACAAAGAGGGCCAAACTTGATTAACAATCCCCAATCGACAATGGTTATTGCTGCAGATGATGCAGACACCACAGTCAAGCACATTCTAGGCCTGGCCAAATTTCACCGTTGGATCAGGACTTTTACTGATGCTTGGATAGAGCACGACATGCCCAGCATCATTAATTTTTCTGCTGACATGAGTGCTTATTTTGCCATTGCTTTTCCAAGCGCTGAATATGAGCCTATTCAGCTTGGGTGCCAAAGCGCAGAATCTGATTGGTTGAATTTGATTGCCGTAGGCGGGGTTTCTATTGATTCAGTCCGGAGCCGGATTTACTTGATGGTCAAAGGTTACACTTTGCTGGGTCAGTCTATCCCCCCCATTGCCATTGGCATTCATTTAAATACAAAATGGAAAGCGGTACAGTTTGAACGGCATTCTGTCATCGATTTTTACAATGTCCAAGTGGCCGATGGTAATGTGGTCGAGGTTGGGGAAAAGGCTTTTAAAACAAATGTGGCTATTCTGTTTTCTACACCAGAAAGCATCATGAGCAGCTTGGTTAGTCAAACCAAAACTGCGAATCAAACCATGCATGAGTCCATTCAAAACTTGCTGTAATTGGTCTATGCATCAATCAATTTGCATCAAACCCCGTATTCCATTCATCATCGTTGTATGAAGTTCTCTGGGCGGAAAGGGTTTTATCAAATGCATTCCATTCAGCGTCATTATTATTACTCAAATTAGGCTCAGCCGAAGCCAATTCTTGGCTTTGCTCTAACACTTGAATCTGCTTGATGCAATTACTGGTTAATTGATTGACTTCATTGGGAGTGGCCAAACTGTTGTAAGTCGTCAAAAAAGAATTGAGCGCCTCCATTTCAGCTTCCGGAACAATGTCGGTAAGCTGTTGTGAAATTTCTAAACGCTTTTCTGTTAATTCAGCATGATTAAAAAAATCAGCACTGCTGTTGTTTTGAGGTAAGTGGGAACTCGAATTTTGAAGGCCATACCCGCAAGATACAAAACTTAAATGCTCACCCATATTTATTCATCCTCATCCAGGATCGAACCAAACTCATTCATCGTTTTTCGGGCCCCAGGTATAAATGGGGACAATAATTCATTGTACAGCTCATCAGAATATTTCTTTTCAGCATCATACAAAATATTCAGTAACTCAGGTAAAAAGTTGGCCGCACTGACATATTGTTCATGGAACATCAGGAACAATTTGTTTTTTTTGTTTAAACTCAAAGGAAGTGCATCAAGGGTTTTGATGCCTTCATAGGTATTCTCTAAAAGGCGTTGTTTTTCTTCATCATTCAACGGTGCAACGGTGGCATGCATCACCAGGCTTAATATGATGCAAGTTAAGGCATTGAGCACATCCAACTCTTGATTTCTGATCTCTAGGGCTTTTGAATTGCTGGCAGCGTAATAAGGGGAATTATCCAAAACAGTTGGAGTGCCCAATTTACGAATGTTTTTGATGGCATTTTTAGAGTCCTTTGAGGTGGATTCTCGATTTAGTGCCAGGATCAATTGTTTAATGAATTGTTGTTTTTCTGAATCATTCAGCTTTGTATCAGACGCTAAATCAACATTGCTCAAAGTGGCATTGAAAAATTCTTTTAACCCATTTTCCGCTTTGTTTGCTTGTCTTATGGAGATTATGTCCATGGCTCTACCTAGAGTGAATGCATTAATTTTGCCAAATATTATAATAGTTGCAAAATTTTTATAAATAAATGGTAAAATTTCAATTAATAGAATAAAGAGCTAAACTATAGGTGACTCACGATGACAATGCCATTTAGTCCTTGCAGTAATGCAGCAGCAGGTTCGACCCAATGTGACGATAAATCGGTTCAAATGCTAAACCACATATTTGGAGACGTAATCAACAAGCTTGCATTGGACGGGGATATTGAAGGTGTCAATGAGACCAGCAATATTTTAGCTTCGATGTTCAGTGTTTTTAATAGTTCTGTGCTTGTCATTGGTTCTATTATTATTACATACATTGCCATTATTGGTGTAATCCATACTGCAAATGATGGTGTCGCTTTAGGCCGCAAGTGGAGCTCGCTCTGGGTTCCGGTTCGCTTGGTTTTCAGCGCATTGATGTTGCTGCCTACAACCAGTGGTTATTCGATGATACAACTCTTTGTATTCATGATAGCGTTGTGGGGGGCAGGGGCGGCAAACTCAACGTATAAATCAGGCATCGAGACAGGCCTGTTCAACCCGGAAGCACTGGTCAAAGACATAGGCAATAAAAAAGACACTTACAATCTCATGCCATTGGCGACCGCCTATCTAGAAAATGCTTACTGCGCCAAGTTGGTGAATAACCACTACTCCGGTGCCCAGGTCCGGATACTTGACCTGAATACCCCAGATTTGACCATTCCAGCCACCAATGGCGAAAAACGAAAAACCAATACTTACCAATTTAAAGACCGCAATAACTCAACCAATATCGCAGGTGGGGCGGCGGTGTGCGGCACGATTTCCATTTCTGAGTTTGTCAGTCCAGGTTCTGTGGGCAACATGACCGATGCTGAAGTTTTTATGTTGGCTTTGGATAAAGAAGTTACCGATGCAAAAAATCAGGTATTGCGTCAGCAAATGTTCCAGAACATTGATGCGTGGGTGGCTTCTGATGAAGAGTTCCCAGTCAGTGCTACATCTGAAAGTTGGAATAAATTAAACATCTCTAAGCTGTACCAAATTGTTGAGCAATCAGAGAACAGTATTTCTGGGATGGTTAAAACCAAAGCCAATGAGTATTTGAATGTGACTGTGGATGCTGACGGAAGAATGAGCAGTGATGGCAAAATGAAAAATGCCTTAAATAGCATGGTCACATCATTGACAGCCGAAGGTTGGTCTATGGCTGGAGGGTGGTTTCAACGGTTGGGCACGGTTCGTTCCCGTTTGAACAGCATCTTTGAGGCACCTACAGGCACAGCTTCTAAACCGACACTGGATGGGCTTGGTAAGGGTGACACCGCTCATCAAGTAGCAACAATGTACTCTTCTGTATCGGTAAAGATCAATAAGCTTAAAGAACAATATTTGGGTTCAAGTCCAAGCAGCGGCCCATCACAAGGTGCGATGGAAAACCTGGTGCCATCGGCAGAATCAATGCTTAAAGAACCTTCGCTGGTGGGAATTTTAAATACGCTGCAAGCCAAATTAAACAACTGGCTTAATGGGATGATGAAATCGTTTATCAATGCATTGGTGGGCGCAGATCCAATATCAAATCCATTTGTGAGTTGGGCTTGTGGGGCTAGCTCTGAAATAGGTGGAAGTTTAAACCGAATGAAATGCGTAGGAGATGGCCTTTCGAGTGTTCAAGGGATATTGTATGCGGCAGAATTTCAAGTCAAAGCTACTAACTTAACTGCGAAAGTAGCAGTGGCGGGCTGGGAGGGCTTTCCTGGTGCCCAATACGTTTCAAATGTGGAACCTGTAGGTGTAGCTATTGATTATTTCCTTGCTGGTATTGTGCTGCCAATCATCGAGAAGGTATCAAAGTGGATAGGCATATTGGCATTTTATTTTGGGGTGTTTCTACCGGCTTTGCCTTACATCACTTTTTTTACAGTGGTAATAGGTTGGGTCTTATCCGTTATCCAAACCAGTTTGGTGGCACCTATCTGGATGTTAATGCACATGCAGCCTGAGCAGTCTTTTGTAGGCTCACAACGGCAAGGTTATCTCATGTTGATGTCGCTGTTTGTGAGGCCTATGTTGGCCCTCATTGGGTTGTTTGCAGCGATTTTGGTGTCGGATCCTGTGATTAATTATGTGACAGACGCATTCTTCTCAATGCGGGAGGCTTTGATTGGCAGTGGAGGTACTGCGGCAACTCTTGGACAATTTTGGCAAACTTTCTGGTGGATTGGTCTGTATGCGGCGGTCCTGTTACCTATCCTGTACATGATTTTTGGTTTGGCTCAAACCATGCCAGATGAAATTTTACGTTGGGTAGGGGGTGGGATTGGCTCTTTAGGTGAAACAACTGCTAACTCTGGTATTGTGGGGGCCATGGACAGTTTTGGTAAAACCGGTGGCTCAGCAGGTAAAACAATGGCTGCTGGCTTTAAAGGCTTAGAGGGTAAATACGATAGAATGGCTAGAGACCGTGATAAAGCAAAAGCTGCGGAAGGAGCTCAAGACAATGCTGCTAGACGACAAAATACCCAATATCAAGGGCAGCAAGGTGCAGCTCCCCAATTAGCATCTGAGGCAGGTGGCAGAACTATGGGCCAGGGTGGAGCTGGGAACAATGGTGGTGGGGGCGGTGGCCGGGGAGGCAAAGGAGGGTTATCGAATCGCCAAGGTGCTGAACAGGATATTACTGATGTTGAATTTAGAGAAGTTAAAAATGATAAGGGTAGTAAAATATAATAGCAAAGGCCGCTTTAGCGGCCTTTTTTTTAAGATTTCACAAAATCTTTTTTTTCAGCATCGTAGCGATAAAGAGCTGGTTTAGGGATAGAGTGTTTCTTTAAAACCTCATTCAGATTGACAATATTATCGACCATTTTAGAATATTGTTTATACCAATGGTCGCAATCTTGCTTTTCCTTTTTAAGGGTAGCTTGCAATTGCCGAATCGTTTCATTTTGCTTTTCGATGATGGCATTGGCTTGGTGAACCAAGTTATCGCGCTCATTTTGCATGGCCTGACGTTGATATTCCCAAGTTTGGCGTTCGATTTCACGCATTTCTCTTTCGTGAGCAGCATCTTCGGCCAAGCTGTCAAACTCGCTTTGCACATTACGGGCATGGATTGAAGCGCCGACATTCAAGCCACACAAATATTGCATGGTGTTTGCATCGGTGCCGACACTGGAACCTGCAGTTGGCACGTAGCCGGTGAATGCACCACTCATTGGATTTTTAACCATTTTTGCCTCCTTATGTTTCAGTGTTTACAACCATTTATAGTGTTAATACCAATTATAGTATATTTAATTTAACATTCGATACTAATTATTTTCCAGGTCATTTTTGAAGTAATTAGCGATTACTTCTTGTAATTGCTCATCTGGGTACTTTTCCAATTCTTCCATGGCCACACGCATCAGGGCAGAGCGATTGATTTTGGGGTGTCTTGCCCGTAAAACCATTTCATCAAGTTTTTCTTCATACGTGACAGGGAGGCTGAATGAAAAGATTTTGGTCAGTGGCTTTTTCTTACCTTCTTTTTTAATATCTGGGGCATTGCCTTTAATAAAGCTTTGCGAATCATTTACAGATGGCTTGTGCAATGGTTTGCTTGCATTGATAAAATCTTTGTCCATACTCATGCTTTTACTCCTAAAAACTCTTCGGCAATTTCCATAATTTCATACCTGGCTTTAATGTCACGACCGGCTTCAAATACAGATAAGCCATAGGCTTCTGCATCATCATAAATAATTCGATTACAGGTAATGGCATTCAGAGGTTCAATACCAAACTTTTTGGATAACTCTTTTGCGTGAAGTATCCGAGGAAATTGTGCCGGTAATGTTGGGCAACGGGTTAATACGGTTCTAATGTACAAATTAGAATTCATTTTTTGGGCCAACTCAGTCAGTTGGCTGACTTTGCCTAATGTCGATGTGTCTCTGAGATTGGGCTGAAGCGGTATTAAAAAATGGGTGGCACTCAACATACAAGAGCGAAGGGTAGGTGAATCACCCGCACCACAGTCAATCACAATATCTTTATGCTTCAACGACAGCTCTGCGATTAAATCAGTTAAATCACCGATGGCAGAGGTGAGTTGAAACGCTTTAACCTCTGGATTTTCAGCGCGGGCTTTATTCCACATTGTCGATGTTTGCTGCGCATCTGCATCAATCAAAACCACATCTCGATTGATGAGCTGCAGATAGACCGAAAGGTTTTGGGATAAGCAACTCTTGCCTGTTCCACCTTTTTCACCGCCAACCAAGATAATCATTTTGGCACCTTGTCAGGTTAAAGTTATAATCTATTACTCATAATAATATACATATTATATTAGATTAATAGTCTATTATAAAGTATTAACCAGTGTTATTTGTAGATTGTTGTTTTTTAGTAATTTTCCAAAAAAATACCCAAAAGAAAGGGGATCTTTTGGGTTAAATACCATCATGGTTTGTGAGAAGTACTATATTAATTGAGCATATTCTGTACCAACTAAGGGGCTATACCAGAGAATTGAAGCTTTTAAATATAAATCATTGCTGTTTTTGTGGTGCAGCAATTCTAAGGACTCAGAGCTGGTAAAGGTTTGGTCTTTAGAAACCATACTATGCTTTATTTTATGAATGGCAGTGAGCGCATATGTGATCAAAGACTCAGAATTCTTATGGTTTTGTATGTAGAGCTTGGTGATGAACGATTGTACAAATATGTGCTGGCAACCATTTTGATACAATAGTCGGATTTGCCTGAAAATATGATCATCTAGGGTGTACAACAAGTGCAATTTTTTTACATCTCTCATCACCATTACAGTTAGATTTTTGTTAATGATTTCAACTTGCGTGGGTGTTAGGCGCAAAGCGCTAATGGCGCTGTGTATTGCTTGATTACAGATAGATTCACACAACATTAAGGTGCATGGAACTTCAAACTGCAAGGCCATTAAAATGGCATGTAACGCAAGGCTAAACTCGTTTTCTTCATGGGTTTGCGACTTGGCAACCAAAATATTCACCCGTGCAAATTCATACACCAGGGCTTGGTTTTCAAAAGCGGTGATGCTCGTTGGTGCCGTAGCTAAAATTTCAGTCAGGCTTCTTTCCGAAATCAATCCATGGATTAAGGTCTTACGAACCTTACTAATGGTGCTTATTTGCGCACCATTAAGCTCTTTTCTGATGGCATTGATGGTGGGCGATATTTTGCTTAAAGAAAGCTTGAGGGCAGTAGCTTGAACCGAGTCTACATTAACAGGGGTGGATGGTATCTTTTGGTGATTGCGTTTGACATTGGATTTAAGAATATAGCTTCTGATTGTAGGCTCTGTGACCGATACCCCTTGTAGGCTCAGAAGTGCTCTTATTTTTCGGTAAGAGGGATATTCAAACTCATTGATTTCATTAAATGCCGCTATGATTTTTTTTTTCAATTCTAAATTTTTTGTCATGTAATCCCCGTAGGCATTATTTTATTTGTAGCTGTTCATTTAATTCTGCCGTGACTTGGCCAAACTTATGGATTAAATCATCTAATTTCAGACCATATGTAGCTGAACGGTGTAATGCAGTTTCATTCCATTCGCCCAATTCTTGTTCCAGCATGGAATAGTGAGTCAAAATGGGCAAGCAAAAGTCATCTTGCTCACCCCAAAACAGCAGGATAAACCATTCTGGGAATAAGACGCTATTTTTGTATTCGTACATCATAACCAATTGTGTAGGACGCTCTTGTATCGCTTTAGGTACTTTCTCAGTCAGCCAAAATGAATGCATCGACAATTGATGTGGAGGAATGGGGAGGGAACAAATAATTTTATCGGCACCTAATTCATGAGGCAGTATGCAAATCCATTTCTCATGCTTGGGTGCTGCTTCCGGGTGAGCGATTTGTTTTGTTTCAAGGTCGTTCACAACGGAGTTTAGCAAGGTCAATTCGTCCATGACTGCCGGTATGTCAGTCATGGTTGATTTAGATTTTTCGCCCATGGTGGCAATTAAACCGGAAGGGTTGCAGGAGAGTTCATTTCTAACAACTTGGCGTAATTGCACTAGATCCATTGGTTTTAATCCTTAGAATATGATTTGAACCCGTCTATTGGCTGCACGGCCATTGGCGGTTTTGTTTGAAGCAATGTACTCACCAACACGGTATTCCGCACGTAGTTTGGATTTTTTAGCCCCATGGGCCACCAATAAATTGCGGAAGCCATTGGCACGGTTAAGGCCAGTGCGCTGATTAATGGACACTGAACCGGTGCTATCGGTGAATCCCAGAATGGTCACAATACCTGGTGCAGCATTAACAGATTTGGCCAAAGCCTTAGCTTGCTTGGCAGTGATTCTGTACTTGCCTCGTGACAAGGCTCGGTAACTGTTTTGGGTGGATGAATTTCCATAAACATTTGATTCAGACGCTGGGCCTAACTCCTTGCGCACCAATTGATTCCGCAAAGCCACATTTTCCGCACGTAACCGCTCCATTTCCGTCACTGTTTGCAAATAAGCTGCATCGACATCCGCAGTTCGTTGGGCTTGTGGAGTTGGAGGCTCTATGACTTTCAAGCTTGCAGGGTAAGGATCCTTGGCCACACTCTCTTGTATCACAATGAACTCTGCTTGTGCCATTGTGACCATACCTATGCCAATCACTCCCAAAATGATGCTTTTTTTCATTATTCAATCCTTATTAATAAATCAAAATGTTTTCTTTTTAAGTTTTAAATATCCCTTAAGCAGCAACACCCAAACCAAGGTGAGGGCAAAGCCCAAAAGCACCACAGTCATGTAGTTTGCAAATGTACGTTGATATGCTTGCGCAAGTGGATAAACATTTGGAAAAAAACTCAATACACCGGTGCCAACGGGCAAAAACCATAAGCCTTTATTGAAGCCATATTTGGTTTTTGCAATCCAGAAGTACAATATGATCACAGACGCGATATAGGAAAGGGTGAACATAATCCCGGTGGCTGCAAAGGCAATGCCTAAGCCGATGATGGTTGAATAGATTGGGCTGCTGCCGCCTCGTGCGACCAAACCCATAAACAATAAGGTGATGACCAAAGAAATCAGAATGACCAAAATAGGGAGGAACATCAGGAAAAAGCGCTTTTTGCCCTGGATCCGATTTGGATCCGGTGGGAGTTTTTGAAACTCTTGAACATTCAACGATGGAATTGCCTGTGTTTGGGTGGCACTTCCTTTATCTGCAGTGGCCATAACCTATCCTTTATTGTTAAATTCAGCGAGTTTTTCAGCATCATCAGAGCGCTTCTCGTCTAATGTATGCGCGTAAATCCTGGTGGTGGCGGGGTTGGAATGGCCCAATTCGTCTTGAGTGGTTTCCAATGATGCTCCCGCAGATAAGCGGTGTGTGGCGTTTGTATGCCTTAACCAGTGAGTGGTCATGGCTCCAAGCTGAGCCATAATCTGATCACTGGGGTGGTTGTTTATTTCTTGCCCAATTTGGATTTTGATTTGATCAATAATGTAATTGATGCCTCTTACGCTGTACGGCTTTAATCGATCACCCGTTGTACGCATAATCAATGGCCATTCCTCTTCAATAGAAGGGCTGGCTTCCATACCAAAGGCTTCGCGATATCGGAAAAATTCCGATAGCAGTGCTGAATTCACACTTACTGTACGGGTTTTCCCGCCTTTACCCTGGACCAACATTTTCCAATGATTGTTACGGTAAAACACATGCTTCATTTTCAGTTTGGTGAGCTCTTCACGGCGAATACCAGTGTGGTATAAAACTGAAAAAATAAATCGGGCTTGTTGATTCTTGATGAGCTCTTTTTCAGTCAGCGCGTTTCGGGTACACAACCAATTCCACAGCCATTGCCAAGCCTCTAAATCCAGGTATGTTTCAACTCGCTCAGGTGTGTTTACAAAAACATCCGCCTCCTGCTTTTGAATACGCACTGATTTTTTATGTAAGCGTAACGGGTTTTTGGATAAGTAATCTTCATCCCGTAGGAATTCAAACACGGTGTTGGCCACCGTTGTGAAATGCTTCATGGAGCTATTAGAAAGCTGATAGTAATCACGTACCCATTCCAGCAGAGCTTTGCCGTCATCGTCACTCAATGCATCAATTTTCAATTGTTTTTCTTGTAAAAACGCCAGGATTTTGTTGACCACAGCCTTGTAAGACAAGTATGTGGATTTTGAATACTCGAAAGAAGCCAACCAACTCTTTAATGAAGAATTGATTGGCTCAGAGGTTATTGTTTGTTGATCAGCATCGATCAAATTCACAGTTGGGTTATGCATTTAGCTATGTATTAATTTTGGGTTTGGTAAACTTTGGCCTTACCTGAATCAAATGCAATCACATACTCAATGTCACTGTTTGAGATGGCGCTACCCAAGTCAATGTTCAATGCACGTTGCTTGTATTCACGAGGCGTGTATGACCAAATCTTCGTTACAGGATTGAATGATGCGCGACCGGTTCTTTTAAGCTCTAATATGAGTTGGGCATCCCAAATATTCAGTAACTCAAAGATGAATTCACGTTTTTCAGTGATGATGGGGCGCATGACCAAAATTTTATTGAGGTCACACGCCATTGCTTTAGCACAAAGCTCAATCAGTCTTAGACGCTCCGTTTTCTCATCAATAGAAGAGGGGAGTGCAACTTCTGGCAAATGGGCCAATTGAGGAAGCACATCTGAAGAAAAGACTACATTAAGCATTGGCATAAACATTTTAAATCTCCACAACGATGTTTTTGGCTAAAGCCTTTTTGTACATAAGATACTCGGACTCGTTGATTAGATGAGCAGCTTAGCAGCGTTCAAGGTAGCTATTGCTATTACAAAACTCCGATGAAAGAGACGCTTCCAATAATGCAATGTTGACGACTAATTTATCCAACTCAACCTGGATTTCGGGTTTCATAAAACACCTCCTTGAACCAATTACAGTACAATTGAATAGGTGACTACTCGATTTGTATCAGGGTCTATTTGTATGCTGCATACACCAAAATCTGTGCCATAGCGGGTTTTAACACCACGAATTTCTAAGTTGTACATTTCTGATATAGAGGTATAGCCAGATGAATTGCTTTCATTGAGTTTTAAGCCAACTAGGTTTTCCATTTGTTGTTTGGATTTACCTTTACTGGCCTTACATTCATCTACAGTCAATGAGCCACGTTTTCCACCAGATCTTTGAGCTGAACCAGTAGATTGACCAGGTGTTACGGCTTTTTTAAAATCATTGCCAAGATTGGTCATTGTGGTTTGTAGCCCTTCTTGGACCTGGGCACATGAAGCTAATACAAATGAAGAAGCAATGATTGCAATAAATTTCAATTTCATTCTGCTAACCCTCTTAAATTTAAGTAAGTCTGAAATTAGACCGGATACAGTTTACTGTATTTTTAATCTAAATGAGTAATTACACCAATTGATTGAACTTCCATTACCAGCGTTATTTCTTAGTTGTAAATTTATAAAATAACGGCATAACCACACTAAATAAAATTATTGTGAGTAATATTACAGGTGCAACAGTCTTTAAAGGGTTTGTAAACATACTTTCTGAACCTGAGTTACTGTATGAATATAATCCTAACCAAATCAGAAACACCGATAACATTTTAATTGCTAATCCCAATAAGGATTTGAAGGTAATATCCTTCTCAAAAACTGTTTTCATCTCCGTGCTTAGTACATTTAAGATGATTATTGTTGATAGCAAACTTACGATTATGATAGCGAGTGACATAATTACGCTTTCTTTAAAAATTTCTGCCCTACTTTGGGTCTTTTTTTACTGCCTATAATATAAGTTATAGGCAGTATTATAATATAAAATAGTCACTCTAACAATAATAATACACGGAAAATAAAAAATATTTTATATATTTTATAAATATTTTTTTTAGAAAATGTATAATTGCTTACACATTTAGAGTATTTCTTTTTTAGACTCGGAGTTGGCTTCATATGATTTCCAGAATTTGCTTTGTAGTCTTGTCTTGCTCGGTTCTGGCAGCTTGCCCGGGCCTTAATAAAAATACTACACCGACAGCGACCATTGCTTGCACCGTCACCAAAGTTTCTGATGGGGATACCATCGGATGCACAACAGCAGATAAGCAATTTTATACAGTGCGATTGGCGAATATCGATGCGCCTGAGAAAAAGCAAGATTTTGGAAATGCGGCCAAAAAATACTTGGGCAATTTAATATTTCAAAAGCCGGTTGAAATTAGGCTGTACTCACAAGACAAGTATGGGCGACACATCGGGGAAGTTTATCTTGCGGATTTAAACGTCAATAAGTATATGGTCCAACATGGATATGCTTGGGCATACAAAGAATATTTAACAGACCAGGAATATGTTGTCTTACAAGACAATGCTCAAACCAATAAATTTGGACTCTGGATTGCTCCAAATCCAATGGCACCAAATCTTTTTAGAAGATCTTCTACAAACTAATGGGAATAATATGAAACTGACCAGCGCCCTTTTATTCACTACCCTGCTGCCACTGTCAGTTGGAATGGCCAATGCCAAAAGTCCATCGGATAAGCAAGAACATCAAACACTGAAGAAGATAGAAAAAATCCTTACGTGTGATACCAATTCAATGCCAGATATTTTGGTACCACTAATTTACAAAGTGAATGGCCATAGCACTTTTAACCGGCGCGACAGCTATATTGGTGAGTACACATTATTGCCGGATACTTTGTTTCTCTACAATCAACCTATAGAAGCCATATATGTAACCAAATTCATGGGCGAACAAAACAAAGATTACTACCAATACACAACCATATTACCAGAAACAGCAAACATATCCATTTTGGCCAAATCTGCAGGTCTTAACTATGATGGCTGGGATGGTAAATATGTGCGCAAAGGCAATAACAGAGTTGGAATATATTTCCAAAATGGGAAAGTGGTGCTGAGCTGCATACAACCGGTGTTTTCTATCAAAGCAAGTGCCCGACCAAGTGCAGAAGGTGAGCAAATACCATCCTACCCTAACTGATTTTTCCTGGCTTTTTTAAGCCATTCATATCGTTACTTAAGCGTCCTTTAAATTCCCTAAGATTTTTAAGTCGCTTAGCAAAAAGGGCTGCTGTCAATTTGCAAAATAAACGCTAGTATCACTATGTAATTTCAACCACTTAAGGCATAATTACTTGCAAAATAAACGCTAGATTTTGCAGATT
>RRZU011109646.1_pt1 | contig 42853 bp, 40 predicted proteins | sample 2165561 | NCBI WGS metagenome assembly RRZU01 (sample SAMN10456909, study PRJNA506462) | wastewater metagenome | isolation source: wastewater sludge | place: USA: Moscow, Idaho | reverse complement strand
TTGATGGTTTTAAATAGTATTGCAAAGAGGCAAATTCCTTGGGTAAAAAGAATTGAATTAAAACCGACATAATATTGGTCTGAAATTATATTATTTCAATAAAATTTATATATTTTGAACTATTAACTGAGAAACGTTTTAGATCGTTGATGTTGTTTTAGTAAATTAATCTTTAAAAGTATTGACTTTGAACACAGATGCTACCTAATTGAAGGGTCCTCTCTTATTTTTCAAATGTTTATAAAGATGATAATTTTTTAATTAAAAAAAAGAATATTACCTACTACCTAAAGAAATTTAAGTTGAAGCCTTAATCTTTTTAAAAAGAAGTTAAATCGAAATTGATTAATATAATTGCAATTTATTCATTTTATTATAGATTCAATCTATGCAATTCATTCTTGATAGATTTTTTTTCTAGAAAAAATCTATCTTGTTTTTTGATTTTATAATTATTTTAAATAATTGAATTATTAATTATAATTATAAATTTTTTTAAAAAATATTATTATATATAATATATTATAACTTAATTTAAAATAATATTGATTTAAATATTATTTTAAAAGAAAAAATCTATTATTTGTTACTTTTATATTTTTAATATTATATTATTATTAATTAAATTTATTATATAAAATATTAAATTATTGATATTATTATATAATAAATTTTAATATCATAGTCATTACATTACCAAAAAAATTAATCTAACCATTAAATTGGATATTTATATAGGGTTTTATCCGTTATATAAATAAAATATATTTATGTATATATTAATAATTATTAAATTATTTTGTAATTTTATAAGATATATAAGAAAAGAAAAGTGAGCTCAAAATTTAATAATCAAAAAGGGGTTTTAAATGGATAAAAAAAAATTGGAATTAATAAATGAAATTAAATTTTGTATTAAAAACATTGAAAATCTTCATGATATTCTTGAGAATAACAACAATTACAATAGTATAATTAAAAAACATATTTTCATTTTATTAAAAGTTAATTTTTTAACAATAGAAAATAATCTTAATGAAATATTCAGCAAAAATTAAAAAAGAGCTTATTTGATGATTTTTATTATAGTCGCTCAGTCATTCCGAAATTTTAATTTAGAGGTGCCAAGCCGTTTTTTTCTTAAATTAGGTTGATACCCCTTCATAGCGCAATGGATCAATAAGTAGGTATATTGAGTTTATAATTCTTATAAATTCTTATTTTCAAGCGAGTTAAGTAAGTTAACAAGACTATTTGCCATTTCTTGAACGGTATCTGCATTTGTCCAAGAAGGTAGGTTTTTTCTAGGAATTGGTGGCGATATTTTAACTTCTAATAAATTAACTGCTTCATAGGGATCATTTCCTAAATGATACATTTCCCATTCTTCTCTTTCTAACCCTGATGGATCAAAGTATCTAACCAATTTATAATCATCCGTTCTGACACAACGAATATGATTGGGCTGTCTAACAGACCCTGGTGATAAATCTGTTACAACTTTTCCGGGAACCAATCCTTTGCGAATGGCTTCGACAGTTGCATTAAAAACTTCAAATTCTTCTATCTTCATATTTTCGTATGGTTGCCAAGAAGTTTGTAAAGGAGAAGTAATTTCATCATCTGTTATAAACAGAACTCCTTGCCTTCTTGAACCATCTTTTTCTCTTACAACGCCATCATGTTGATTATTTAAAATAAGCGAAGATAAATCAATTCCAGGAAATGGAGGTATCGGACGATTTTTTAGAAATTTATTTGCGATTTCTTGTTTTTTATCTTCAGTTATTCCTGCTAAACCAAGTATTGTTGGCAAAATATCGACATGGCTTGTTAAAGATTGAATCTCTCTTATTGCATCTTGTGAAGTTACGGAAGCTTGAATTGAAGAAGGAAGTTTTATTACTGCGGGGACATGTATCACTTCTTCATAAGCAGTATGCCACTTTTCCATCATCATGTGATGCGCAGCTCCACATTCACCATGGTCTGTTAAAAAAACGACAATCGTATTTTCTGCTTGTCCTGTTTCTTCTAACGTTTGCAATACTCTGTTAATATGTGTGTCCATAAGAGCGTGCAAATAAGCATAAAATTGAATAAACTTTAAGGATACTTGTTCTTTATTTTCTGCAAGAGCAAATGGGATTGAACTTTTTAATGCAACATTGATTGCATAATTTGTTACGTTATCTTGAGAAATTGATCCATTTTTGGCCATATTTTTTGCTTCATTTAATCCCATTTTAGAACTTAAAGCTAGACCCATTTTATAAGCATAATCTTTTTGACAAGAAGGTTTATCTGCTAATGTTTCATTATAAGTAGGAACAATTTCGGAATTGGCTTGGGGAAAACCCTTCTCATTTAAAGGGACTTTCATTGTTCCTCCAACAGGAAAAACAGATTTTTGTCCTTGCTGAGGAACGGACAATGGTCCTAAAGGAGATTGTGTTACATTATTATTATTTGATGATTCAGAACTTGTATTAGGAAGCGCTACAGCTGTAACTGCAGGATAAGTTGCAATATCATGCGGATTTACAAAAGACACAACAGCAAACCAAGGAGGAGTTTCTGATGGATTTGGTACGTTACCTAATGGATCATTTTGTTCTTGTCTTGCAAGTGAAACTCCAAATGGAGCACCAAGTCCTTCTCGACGTAAAAAACTGCAGGCACTATCTGCAAAAATGGGATCGCGATAAATTCCTAAATTATTAACAAGAGAACCATGTGGCTCAGGGTATGAAAGTTCCCAATTATCAAAACCAAATTCTTTTAATGAGGAAATAGAAGGATGAGATAAGTGCCATTTCCCAAAATAATGAGTTCGATATCCTGCAGATTGCATCCAGTTACCTAATGTAGGAATGCCATCTTGTTTTAACCAAGGAAATTGAAATGCTTCCCCACTTTTAAATATTCCATCTGTTTGTGTTACTCCAGTTCGAGTCCCGTATTGCCCAGTAAATAGCGCGGATCGACTTGGAATACATGCACTTGAAGCAATCATATGATTTTTTAATACAACAGCATTTTTGCGTAATCGCATTAAGCCAGGAAAAAATTCTTGATATGGATTTGCAGAAGTAACATCTCCTTGAAAACCAAGAATCGATTTTAAATGATTATCAAAACCCTCAGCTGGATTGCTAATATACCCAGGATGACGATATTGGTCTGCAATAATTAAAAGAATATTTTTAGGACGTGCTGAAGAACTCATGTTTTTCTCCAAAAAATAATTTGAGGTTACTAAAAAATGAGAATCGAACAGAAAATAAATTGGACTTACAAGAACAAACGGCTTATACAACTTATTAATTTATTTGACAATGATTTTAGAATGAGAATATACTTAAGCGAATTTAATAAATGTTTTCTTGTTATTATTTATTTATAGGGAGAGTTAAGATGAACTATAAATTAGCTCTATCTGTTTTATCTACTTCACTTTTGTTACCTCCTTTATCCTATGCACTTGCATTAAAATAAATGGCCGACATAAGTTTTTTTATAAATACAAAGCTACTTTTTTTCTAAGAACAGGTAAAAGATCTTTTTCAAACCAAGGATTTTTTTTTAACCAAATATTATTTCTTGGTGAGGGATGAGGCAATGGTATACATGATGGCAAATACTTTTTCCATGATTTAACAACGTCCGTTAAAGTTTCATTTTTTAATGAAAAATAATATTCTTGAGCATAGGAACCAATTATAATTTTTAATTGAATGTTACTTAATTCTTCATGAATTTTTTCAAACCAAATTTCTTTACATTCTTTTCTTGGTGGTAAATCTCCAGATTTTCCTTTACCTGGATAGCAAAATCCCATAGGAACTATTGCTATTTTTTTAGGATTATAAAATATATCTTTATCTATTCCTAACCAATCCCTCAATCTTTCTCCGCTTTGATCATTCCAAGGAATTCCAGATTCATGAGCTTTGATACCTTGAGCTTGTCCAGCAATTAAAATTTTTGCGCTGGCAGAAAAGTTTAGAATTGGTTTAGGTTTTAAAGGAAGTTCCTTCACACAGAATTTGCATTGCAAAATTTTTTTTAGAATGGAAGTCAATTTATTTGTTCCCTATTTCATCAAATATTTGTAAAACCACCATCAGCCAAAATGTCAGAACCATATAGGTAACTAGAATGGGAAGAAGCAAGAAATAAAACAACTTTAGCCATTTCATCTGCAGTACCAAAACGTTTTGCGGGAACAATTGTTTTCAAATGATCAGCAAATCCTTGCAATTGATCAGCAAATCCTTGCAATTGATCAGACGGCATAACTATTTTATCATAAATTGGAGTTTCAATTGGCCCTGGTGACAGAACATTAAACCTAGCTTTTTCTGGTGGAATTTCATTCGTCCATGACCTTGCAAAACTTCTAACAGCAGCTTTAGTTGCAGAATAAACGAATGCACCGGCAATTCCTTTATTACTCAAAGCAGATTAAATCCTAATTAAGTGATGATCAGCATGATATTTTAAAATGTTTCGATTTATAGTAAAGCACTTTTCTATAAAATTCAAATTTTAGGAGCTAAAAAAAGTTACAATAAAAATCATTTTTTAATTTTTTTTAATAAAATTCCTTTTAGAAATTGATATTTTTATATCTTTCATAATTATTGACGAAATTTATAAAATAAACCATGATAGCCAAGGTTTTATGGAATTTTTAAGTTATAAGGTCATAATATATGAGTCAGAACAAAAGTATAGATATAGCTGTTATTGGTGCAGGGATATCTGGACTAAGATGTGCCTATCTTTTATCTAGAAGTGAAAATAAAAATATAAAAAAAATAACTATTTTTGATAAAGAAGAAAAGATAGGTGGTGTTCTTAAAAACACATATATAAATCATTTTAGACTAGAGCATGGTGCCCAAGGAGTTTTATTAAATAGAGAATCATTCTTAAAGTGCCTACAAGACTTAAAAATAGAAAATCAAGTCATTTTACCAAATCAAAAAGAACAAAAACGTTATATTTTAACTTCAACATCATGTATTGCACTAACACCAAATATCTTTAAATTAAAAAAGAGTGGTTTATTAAAATTTAAAGATATTTTTAGGATATTTTTAGAAATATTTATAAAAAAACCAGATAAAGTAAATTTAAATGAAACCCTTTATTCATTTTTTGAACGTCGATTTGGAAAAAAATTTGCAAGTACTTTTCTTGTTTCTCTATCCTTTGGAATTTGGGGTGGTGGGTCAAGAAAAATGTTATTAAGGTATACTTTCCCCAAATTACAAACAATAGAATACGGTTATGGCAGCCTTATTAAAACAGGTTTTATTCATTTATTCAAAAAATTATTCTTAAAAAAGAAAGAATCCTCTCCAAAAGGATTGGCAAGTTTTCCGAATGGTATGGAATTTCTGATAGATACGTTATTTAATGAATTAAAAAATGAGTGCTTAAAAAATAACATTGAACTTGTTTTAAAATTAAATTCTAATGTAAATTTAATAAAAAGCGAATTTAATTTTATTTCTATAAATTATCTAAAAGAAAATATTTTATTTAATGAACAATATCATTGTGTATTGTATTCAGGACAACCTTGGAGAGACCAAAATATTTCCATTCAAACAACGGAATTAAATAAAGAGGAATTAGACAAATCCTTTCATAAATTAAAAAATATTGAGTCACATAGTATTGCAATTATAGGATTAGGTTCTAGTAATATTCCTGAAAATACTTCAACTATCAAAGGCTTTGGTGCTCTTGCTGGTGAATGGTCAAAAGATATTTTAGGAACTATTTTTGTCCATTCCACCTACCCTTGTCATGCCCCAGCAAATTCAAATTTATTTCGAGTTTTATTAGGTGGAGATAGAAATCCATCTATAAATCAAAAATCAAATGAAGAATTAATTGAAATTTCAAAATTAAGATTATTTGAAACTAAAATTATTGAAAAAAATATTCATTTTGATTTCACCCATGTCATCAAATGGGACAACTATATTCCTTTAGCGACAATAGAACAAGATAAAGTTCTTGAAGCTATTTGGAAAATGGAAGCTTTGGTACCAGGCCTTTTTTTAACTGGCAATTATATGAAAGGTCCTTCTATTTCTGATTGTTTAGAACAAGCAGAAAATGTTTCTAAAAACATGCTGGTATATATTGATTTTTTAAATAAATAAAATATTACTCTAATATAAATTCTATCTTGTAAAATTCGATATAAGATTAAATTTATTTTATAAGACCTGGTATAAATATAAGTGGAATATTAAACCTTTGAGAAATTTTTGAAATATAAGAAAATTCTTTTTTTAATATAATTTCTTCTTTTTTTTGATTGATTTCCTCATTTATTAAGACATAAGCTGCTTTTACTTTAATTTCTCCAGTCCTAGGAAAACCTCTGTGAATATTTACATTAGGTTTTCCACAAACAATAATTTCATTATGAATATCTCTATCAGTAATTAATTTTTTAGGTGCAGTAAATAACTCTAGAGGAGGCAATAAATTCTCAAATTTTTCTTTTACATGAAAGGATAGTAAACCATTATTAATTATTTTTTTATTTTTTACTTTTTTTTCTTTTATTGATGGATCAATATTTCTATCAAAAACAGTTCCAATATGGTTATTAAACCAGAGGTCTTCTGGAGAAGTTAATAGAATATTTTGTTTAGGAATTCCTAAAATAAATCCTATGCTACTCCCATAAAAATAAGGAGCCTTATCTGAAACCACACAAACACTTATTGCATCCCATTTTCTAAAAACGGATTCAGGATTATCTTTTAGTAATGGAGTCAAATTAGATTCACTATAAAAATGACCACCAGAAATGCCATGTGTTGTAAAGATGAACTCATTATCATATTTTAATTCTAATCTGCCATTATTTTTAGTTTTTTGAATTACTCTTGTATTAAAATTTTTAGGATCAGTAAATAAACTTTGTTCCCATAAATGAAGTTTTTCTAAATGTTTTTCTGATAAATATGTCATTATTTTCCTCATACCTAAAATTTAAAAAAATCAAATAGCTAAATAATAAAAAATTAGTTTAATATTTTATTATTTAATTTCTTTATTGAGAGAATTTTATTATTATAATAAAGGCGATAGTAATTCCATTTAAACGAATCAGTCACCCTCTCAAAGATTATTGATTAAAAAAAATAAAATAACAAGATTTTTGTTAACTTATTTTATAAAAAAACTATAATATATTTAAAAAATAAAGATTATTAATAAAAATTAAAAATAAGATAAATTATATAATAATAACAAAATATAATCCATTTTTCTTTAAAAATCATATATTTTAAAATAAATATTTTCTCAATCATACCATCATTTTTTAAATAAAACCAAATAATGATTTTTATTTTATTCCTTCTCAGCGATAATGTAATCGCAATATTTTTATTCAATTGTTACCTTATATCTTCCTTAAAAATTTTTTATTAATGAGGATTTTAATTATGCTGAATGTATTTTATTCCAAATTTGGCAATCTTTCTTATTATAACACGATCTCAAATTCAAATCATTGCCTTTTATTTATTCATGGACTTTCTTGTAGCAAAGAGATTTTTCACCATTTAATAAATAATTTTTATGGTGACTTTAGAATTCTATCCATTGATCTTCTTGGGCATGGAGAAATGAGAGAATATTGGTATAAATCAGTCATGAATTTAAAAGTAATAAGCCCCAAAGAATGTTTTGAAAAGCATAGAAAAAAAATAAAGTTACTAATAGAAGAAGAAGATCCTGGTATTCAAATAAATTACTTGAAAGAAAATTTTGATGATATTACCTTATTATTTAAAAATGTAGGACATGCTGTTTTTTGGGATAAACCTGAAGAAGTAAAAAAAATAATTTATACCTTTTTTACTGTTATTTTCTATATATAGCTTTAAATAAGTTTATTTTCTTTCTCAGAAATTTTAAATTTTTAACCAAATTATGGAATGGTAAAATTAATAATGTATACTAAATTTTATGGGTATGTGTAAAAATAGAATTTTGAAGAGACATTTTTCAATTTTTTTTTAAAGTATTAATTTTATGTATAATAAGGAGAGTTTTAAAAATGAATATTTCATTTATAGGTTCAGGTAATGTAGGCGGAACTCTTGCAAAAAAACTTTTTCAAAAAGGTCATAAAGTATTTTTTGGTGTAAGAGATGTAAATTCAGATAAAAATATAAATTTAAAGAAAGAATTAGGAATTTCAATAGAAATTAATAGTATTATTGATTCTATATTAAAAGCCGATATCATTTATTTAGCGACACCCTGGAATGCTGTTGAAGATTTGATAAAATCTATTTCGAGTCATCTTAAAAATAAAATTTTAATTGATTGCACAAATCCATTAAAAAAAGATTTGAGTGGATTAGAAGTAGGACACAATACATCTGGATCTGAAATTATTCAAAATTTGGCACCTGAATGCCTTGTTTATAAATCATTTAATACAACTGGATTTAATATAATGGAAGATCCTATTTTGGAAAATAGAAAAACAATTATGTTTTTTTGCAGTAATGATCAAAAAAATAGAAATGTTGTTGCAAAATTAATAGAAGATATTGGCTTTGAATCTTTAGATGTAGGACCATTATCTAGTGCACGATTATTAGAACCTTTTGCCTTATTATGGATACAATCTGCATATAAATTTGGAATGGGCCGAGATTTTTCTTTTGGAATTCTAAGAAGAAAATGAATTTAAAAAAAATACAATAAAGCTCAAACTATCTACAAATGAAAAAATGAAATCTACTCAAAATTTAAAACTCCTTAAACTTGTTAAAACTTAAAACCTGATCAACTGAAAACCTTGGTTTGCGAGGCCAATTGCCAGGAGCCTCTGGTCCAACAGCAATTAACATAACAGGTACATAACGATCTGAAATTCCAAGAACCTTTTTAACTCCTTCGGGATCAAAGCCCACCATAGCTCCGCTAACAAATCCTTTTGCTTGAGCCGCAATCATAAGATTCATGCCCGCTAAAGAGGCCGAGCGAATGGCTTCATCTCGAACCAATTGTGGATTATCTTTATACATTCCTGTTGCCATTCCAAGCCAACCATCATGAGATTTTTGATCAATAGATCCTGATTTAAGCATGGGGGCAATAGCTTCGGCAAGTTTATCGATACCTTTGAGATCACCTAATACGACAAACGTAACAGCAGCATCGGATATTTTCTGTTGTCCAAAGGCAACAGCTTTGAGTTTTTCCTTTATATCCTTTTCAGTAACAGCAACAAATCTCCAGTGTTGAATATTAAAAGAAGACGGGGCCTCGCAAGCATAACCAATAAGTTCACGAATATCTGATTCGCTCATTTGTTTTGTATTGTTAAAATTGTTTGCTGAAGTACGTTTTTTTAAAATTTCTAATGCAGATGACATGGAGTTCTCCTTTATATGAATAAATATGATACCACTATTTTTTTAAATTCTATTTCAAATTATAATATTATTTACTAGCATAAAATCCTATAAAAACAATCTTATCATAATGAAAATATAATATAAAACAAAATAATTTAGGACTTCTAAAGATCATTTGTTACTTCAAATTAAAAAACACCTTCCTCGTTATTAAGGATCGGCTCTATTTAAAATTTTTATTGCCGTTGTAGAATTCGTAGTGCTTTTAGCAACTCCCAAGAAATCATTACTTGAGTTATTCTCCCGTGGAGCCATTTCCCAATTGACCATTTGAATTATTTCCAAAACATTGGACTGTTTGAGATGTAGTAATGAAGCCATATGACCTCCTTCACCACTAGATACAAATGTTGCACTTGTTGAAACCAATGTAGGAGAAGCGACAGATAAAATGCCGCCCCAACATTTTAATTGATTTGCAGTTGAAACAGAGCAACTTGTAAAATCAGCGCATGAAAAAGAAAATGACGTACCACCTGTAACTGGAGATACTCCGCTTGAACGAACAGTTGTTGTCCCATCTCCTAATTGCCCGCTTGCATTATCTCCCCCAACATTTAATAGTACCATTTCTCATAACAACACAGCCACTTGTATCACCTAAACTTATCAAGCCATATTCCCCACCATTCGTTGTGTAGGAAGGAACAAATCCAATTTTTATAGAATAGTTTACAAGTTCATCAAGTGTATTAAAGGTGTTTTCTGATAATGGAATTGTAGGATCATTTAAATCGTAAAGTTGATTGCAAGAAATTGAAAACACAGAAATAAATGAAAATATGAAAAAATATTATATATTCACTTGAAGTCCTTTATATTAAAATAATTTTAGTTCATATTATTATATTTCTTTATAAATTTTAGTCAAATAAAACCTTTTAATTGATTTAAAAAAATTTTTATTTATATTAAATTTTATATCAATTAAATTTTGAGACAAATTTTAGATACTTTAAATTTGACAATTTAAATGCAATATTTTCCTAAAATAAAATCTTTTCTGATATAAATATTTTTATTATTATTTAATTAAAATATTTGTAAAATTAAAAATTATATTGTAATTATTTAATGGTTCAATTAAAAATAAATCCTTTCATGGAAAATTTATCTAATGATTTACAAACATACTATTGGCAATAAAATTTTTCAATTTAAAGACTTAAAAACTTTACTTGCTAAAGCATCTCCAGAAAGATCTGGAGATAACCTTGCTGGTATTTCTGCAATAAATGCGGAAGAAAGAATGGCCGCCAAATTTGCTTTGGCTGAGATTCCTTTAAAATATTTTTTATCTGAAAGTTTAGTTCCTTATGAAGAAGATGAAGTAACAAGACTCATAATAGATACCCATGATAAAAACTCATTTCACTTTATTTCTCATTTGACAGTGGGTGACTTTCGCAATTGGCTGTTATCCGATGAAGCGACTTCAGAAAAATTAAACCAAATTTCAAAAGGTATCACTCCTGAAATGGCTGCTGCTGCAAGTAAACTTATGAGAAATCAGGACTTGATATCTGTAGCTAAAAAATGCTGTGTTATAACAAAATTTAGAAATACAATTGGGCTTCCAAATAGATTATCTGTTCGCTTGCAACCAAATCATCCTACAGATGATTTAAAAGGGATTACTGCTTCCCTTATTGACGGACTTTTTTATGGAAGTGGAGATGCTGTTATTGGTATTAATCCTGTAAGTGATAACTTAACAACTTTAGCTAGTATGAATGAATTGCTAAATGATATTATTTTAAAATTTCAAATTCCTACTCAATCCTGTATTTTAACACATGTAACAAATTCAATAAAATTAATAGAAAAAAATATTCCTATTGATCTTATCTTTCAATCGATTGCGGGAACCCAAAAAGCAAACGAACATTTTGGTGTTAATCTTTCCATTTTAAACGAAGCTTATCAAGCTGCCTTATCTTTAAATCGAGGCTCCATAGGAAATAATGTTATGTATTTTGAAACTGGACAAGGGAGTGCACTTTCATCTGACGCGCATTTTAATATGGATCAACAAACTTGCGAAGCAAGAGCTTATGCAGTTGCAAGACATTTTTCTCCTCTTTTAGTAAATACTGTTGTTGGATTTATTGGTCCTGAATATTTATTTGATGGAAAACAAATTATAAGAGCAGGTTTAGAAGATCATTTTTGTGGTAAATTACTAGGCCTCCCAATTGGTTGTGATATTTGTTACACAAATCATGCAGAAGCAGACCAAGATGATATGGACATTTTACTCACTTTATTAGGGAACGCGGGTGTTACTTTTATTATGGGAATTCCTGGTGCAGATGATATTATGTTAAATTATCAGAGCACATCTTTCCATGATGCTTTGTATTTACGTGATCTTTTAAAATTAAAAAGAGCCCCTGAATTCGAAAATTGGTTATCTCAAATTGGGTTACTTGACACAAAAGGTAACATTATTTCTCCTTCATTAAAACACCCCTTACTCCAAATATCATAAGGTAAAAATTATGAATAAAAATAATATTATTAAAAAAGATATTTGGAGTTCTTTCAAAGAACATACAGATGCAAGAATTGCTCTTGGTAGAACAGGAAATAGCTTACCCACACATGAGTTATTAAAATTTGGAATGTCACATGCTCTTGCAAAAGATGCAATATATAGAGAACTTGATATAAATAAAATTCAACAATTATTATTAGAAAACCATTTCGAATCTTTTATTGTAAATAGTAAAGCAATAAATAAAAAAGAATATTTAATGAACCCTAATTTAGGCAGACAGCTTTCTGAAAATTCCATGACGTTTTTAAAAGAGAAAAATATAGAAAAAGGAAATATTACAATTATATTTGGTGATGGCCTCTCTGCAACAGCTATAAATATCAATGCATGTCCATTATTATTCGAATTAAATCAGGCACTGCAAAATACAAAATTTAAATTAAATCCTATTATTATTGCTCAACAAGCTCGTGTTGCATTAAGCGATGAAATTGGGGAAGCGTTACAAAGCCAAGCTTCAATTATTTTTATTGGAGAGCGGCCCGGGCTTTCTTCTCCAGATAGTTTAGGAATTTATTTAACTTGGAATCCTAAAAAAGGAAAAAAAGAATCTGAAAGAAACTGCATTTCAAATGTTAGAAATCAAGGACTTTCTTATAAAGAAGCTGCTTTTAAAACAGCTTGGCTTTTAATTGAAGCTGAAAAAATAAATAGCAGCGGAATTCTTTTAAAAGATGAAAGTATTTTTATTGAGGATTCCGGGATTGTTACTTTAGAAAGGTAATTTATTTTTCTTTGAAAAATAAATAAAAAGACAATTAGAATTTTGTTTTAATTGTCTTTTGTTAAAGAAATTATCTTACTTCATTCCAAGAAGAAATTACTTTAGTAATTAGACCATATTCAAGAGCCTCTTGAGCTGTCATCCAATAATCTCGCTCAATATCTTTGCGGACACGCTCTATAGGTTGTTTTGTTTCTTTTGTATAAAGTTCTGCAATTTTTTCACGAGTTTTTAAAATTTCTTTTGCATGAATTTCAATATCTGATGCTTGACCTTGGATACTTCCACCAATTAATGGTTGATGAATTAATAATCGTGAATTTGGCATAGAATAACGGTATTTTGCTTCTGCAGCTAGTAAAACAACGGTGGCTGCACTGGCTGCGAGTCCTGTTACGATAATTTTTACTTCAGGGCGAACAAAACGAATGGTATCATATATTCCAAAGCCTGAGTTGACTTCACCGCCAGGGCTATTTAAGAATAACCAAATTTCCTTAGTTGCATCAGCGGCTTCTAAGGCGAATAATTGTTCAATGACTCTTTTAGCAGATGCAGCATGGATAGCTTCTGAAAGAATGACAATGCGCTGATCAAAAAGTTTTTTTTGAGTCGTGGCTTCAAAAATTGAGGTCAAATCATCATGGTTTGGCATTTGGGCTCCTTCTCATTTCAATTTTAGGAAATGATTTGATTTTAATTATAATTCAAACTAGAAAGTGGGACAAGCTTAGAAATGGCAAAAAAAATGCGCACAGGTAATGATCTGGTCCATATTCCTCGTTTTGAAAAATCGTTAACTGTAGGAAATTTCATTCAAAAAGTATTTCATCCCAATGAGATTGCCTACTGTGAAAGCAAGGTCAAAGGAAGAACAGCATCCTATGCAGCTCGTTTTGCTGCCAAAGAAGCCTTTGCAAAAGCGCTTGGAACAGGACTCTATGCCAATGGAGTGAGTCCAAAGGAAATTTGGATTGAAAATGAAACAAACGGAAGACCTGTTATCAATATTACAGAGAATATAAAAAAAATTTTAGCTACATTAGAATTAGATGAATTCGATGTTTCCTTAAGTCATCATGAAGAATATGCGATTGCCACCGTTATTTTATTTAAAAATTGACCCCTAAAGAAAAATAAATAGATCCTTATGTCAAAATTTTTTTTTGACTGTGAATTTTTAATTTAATATGATTTTCAAGAAAGACTTTTTGAAATTATAACATATATAAATTAAGCATTATGAATATTAAATTTCTAGAAACCAAAATACCTCCTCCAATTATTTTCATTATTTTATCGGTAATAATGTATATTTTAAATATTTATTTCCCAATTAAGAAAATTTTGCTTTTTCCTTGGAACTTATTAGGTTTTATTTTTATAGTAAATGGAATTTTTATTATATTTATTTCAATAATCCAACTAAAAAAAGATAAAACAACAATAAGCCCAACAGAACTTCATTTGACTAGTAAGTTAGTCACTACAGGAGTTTTTCAGTATACAAGAAATCCAATTTATTTAGGATTTCTTGTTTCTTTATTTGGATTGGCTTTTATTTTAGGAAATTTAAGCCCTTGGATCATACCATTTATTTTTTATATTTATATAACAATATTTCAAATAATACCCGAAGAAAAATTATTATATTCTAAATTTGGTGCTTTATACACCGAATACAAAAAAAAAGTTCCAAGATGGGATATTACTATATTTCAAATTATCAAAATTTATAAAATAAAAAAGGGTAAATAATGTTTAATTATATTTCTAAAATAATAAAACATAGAAATATAGTTTTGTTTCTGACTGGTATTATAACATTATTTTTTATTTATCAGTTAAAATCTCTAAATATCATAATAGATCCCGACTCTGTTCTTCCACAAACTCATCCTATGATTGTAACTCAAAATTTAATTGAAAAAATTTTTGGCAACAAGGTTACAGTTGTCATTGGATTGAGGCCTCAAAATGGCACTATTTTTCAAAAAAATATTTTAGAAAAAGTAAAAAATATCACGAATAAAATTCAAAATTCTCCTTTAGCTGTAAGAACAAACATAACAAGCTTAACCTCTAAAAAAACAAAAAATATTGAAGGTTATTCCGAAGGGATGATCGTTAAACCACTTATCCATAAAATTCCTATGGATGACAAAGGATTCCTTGATTTAAAAAAAGCAATTGATAATAATCCAGTTTATAAAAACCTTATCGTTTCAAATGATGAAAAAACAACATTAATTATCGCTGAGTTTAAATTTCCAAAAAATGGTTTTTTAGAAATTAAAAACTTTGTAGAAGAAACTGTTCAACCTGAGCGTGATGAAAATGTCCAAATCTATCTTTCAGGTATGGCAATGTATTTAGGTTTACTTGAAAAATATTCTTCACGAATGATTTTTTTATTTCCCCTCTCTCTTTTTATAATTGGTTTGATTCATTACGAAGCTTTTCGAACAAAACAAGCTCTCATTCTACCGCTTGTTACCGCTTTATTAGCCGTAGTTTGGTCTGCTGGTTTATTAGGAATGATGCATGAACCATTTGATGTATTTAATGCCTGTACCCCAATTTTAATACTTGCCATTGCTGCAGGTCATGCTGTCCAGATTTTAAAACGATATTATGAAGAGTATTCTAAAATTAAAAAAGAAATTCCTGATAAAGATCCAAGAGAAATAAATAAGAATGCTGTATTAAATTCATTATCAAAAGTAGGACCAACCATGATTGTAGCTTGCTCTGTAGCTGCTCTTGGCTTTTTTTCACTTACTATTTTTGAATTACGATCCATAAGAACCTTTGGAATATTTACAGGAGCAGGAATTCTTTCAGCACTTATTTTAGAAATGACTTTTATTCCGGCACTAAGGTCTTTGCTAAAACCACCAGGAGAGCGCGAACTTAATAGAGAAGGTGCAATTAGCATTTGGGATAATGTAACAGAATGGTTTTATAAAATTTCAATGTACCATCGTAAATCTGTATTTTATTTTGTTGGAGCAATTATTTTATTACTTTCTTTAGGTGGTTATTGGCTTAAAGTAGATAATTCACAAAAGCATGATTTAGGTAAAAACGAGCAATTTATATTAGATGATAAAAAAATAAATCAATATATGGCGGGAACAAATTTGTTTTACGCTGTTATTGAAGGCCCCACTCAAGATTCTATGAAAAGACCAGATGTATTAATTGCTATAGATAATTTACAAAATTATCTAAATAAAAATCAAGAAATTGAAAAATCTATTTCTATCGTTGATTTTATAAAAAAAATGAACCAATCTATGAACAATAACAATTTAAAATATTTTAATATTCCAACAAGCCAAGATCTTGTTGCACAATATTTGTTTCTTTATTCAAATTCTGGTGATCCAGGAGATTTTGATAGCTATGTAGATAATGATTATAAACGAGCTCTTGTCACCGCTTTTGTTAAAACAGATTCCTCTCTTGTTCTTGGAGATCTTGTTAATAATGTTAAAAAATTTGTTGCAGATAACTTTCCTAAGGACATTAAAATTTTATTTGGTGGAGGAAGTTTATCTACTGTCGCTATTAATGAGATTATTGTTCATGATAAAATTCTTAACATACTTCAAATTATAACAACGGTCTTTTTAATTACTTCCCTAGTTTTTCGTTCTTTTTTAGCAGGATGTTTGATATTAGTTCCACTTTTAGCTGCTGTTTTTGTTAACTTTGGAATTATGGGCTTATTAGGAATTCCACTTGAAATATCAACTTCTTTAATTTCGGCAATGGCAGTAGGTATTGGTGCTGATTATGGCATTTATATGAGTTTTCGAATGCGGGAAGAATTAAGAAATTCAATAGAAGAATCTATTGCTATAAAAAAAGCATTTATGTCCGCCGGAAAAGCAGCTCTTTTTGTCTCTTCTGCCGTTGCAGGAGGATTTGGTGTTTTAATGTTATCTTATGGATTTATGATTCATATTTGGATGGGTTTTTTAATTGCTACTGCGATGCTTGTAAGTTCTATCTCTACATTAACCATATTTCCATCACTTATATTTGCTTTAAGGCCAAAATTTATTTTTGAGGAAAGAAAATAATTTATGATTAAAAAAATTTCAATTTATTTTTTTATTGGGATTCATGGAAGTCTTTTAAGTTTAACAATAAATGCCCAAAACTTATCTGCAAATGATATTGCCAATCGGAATTATATAACTTCTAAAGTTGTTGATTCCTCATCAGATTCAACATTTAAATTAATAAATAACTCGGGCCAAGAACGCATTAGAGATACAGTTGGTCAAACTAAATTAATTAAAGGAACAAAAGACAATATGCGTTTAGTTACTTTTCTATCTCCAAGCGACGTGAAAGGTACTAAAACATTAATGATAGAACATACAGGAAAAGATGATGACATTTGGATTTACTTACCTGCACTTAAAAAAGTAAGAAGACTTGTTTCAAATAACAAAAAAGACTCATTTGTAGGCACAGATTTTTCTTATGGCGATGTTATTGGTCATAAACCTGAAAATTGGAATTATAAAATTTTAAAAGAAGAAAAAATAGAAGATAAAAATTGTTGGGTAATTGAATCTACCCCTAAAAATGAGGAAACAAAAGAAAATTCAGGTTATTCTAAACAGATAAGTTGGATTGATAAAGAAAGTTTTGTTTCCATAAAAGGTGAATCTTATGATACTTCTGGTGAACTATTAAAAAAGTTTAAAGCAAAGGATATAAAAAAAGTAGATGAGAAAAATTCAAAATGGCAGCCCATGTATTTAGAAGCTGAAAATGTACAATCAAACCATAAAACTATCATTGAATTTAAAAACTATAAAGTAAATGTTGGGGTTTCTGATGACCTATTTACTACACGTTCCCTTGAAAAATAATAAAAGAATTTTTATTTTTTTCATTTTGTTGTTTCCTATTTATAATTTAAGTATTTTTGCTCAACCAGAAGAAAAAAGCTTATTAGATAAAATTGATTTGACAGGTTCCGTTCGTGGATCTTATTGGACAAATGATAAAAATTTTACAGATACGAGAAATTTTGCAGTAGGTTCTGCATGGATAAATTTTCGCACGGAAGAAATATTAGGAACAAAATTTTATTTAGAAACTTATTTACAAGATGAAAACATATTAGGAAATAAAATAAATAATATTATATTTAGAGAAGTATATATAGATAATACTTTGGGAGATTTTGATTTTAGAAATGGCCGTCAGATTATTGTTTGGGGACGAGCGGATAAAATCAATCCAACAGACAATCTTTCTGTTAAAAATTATAAAAAACTATTTACAAATGATGATGATCAGCGTCTTGGGGTTTTTTCATCAAAAACTGTATTTAATTTAAATGGATTTCGATTGATTGGGGTATGGATACCTGAATGGATTTCACCTGTTTATCCTATTAAATCAAAACCTGGTATTACCTTGAATAGCAAATCCCCCTCTAATCCTGAAACCCAATTTGCCTTAAAAATAGATAAGTCGAATGGAGATATTGATTTTTCATTTAGCTACTTTAATGGATTTTCGAAAGTACCTAATTTAACTCTTAGCTCTATGGACAATAATGGATTAAATATTGATTTAACCTTTGATCACATTCAATCTTTTGGTAGTGATTTTGCTGTTAATTTAGGAGCTATTGGTATTCGTTCTGAAATAGCTTATACAATAACAACGAATAGTCAGGGGTATGACTATTTTAAACAAAATAATTTTTTATCTGCTGTTATAGGAATAGATAGAAATATCATAGAAAATTTTAATTTAAATTTACAAGGTTTATATCGCCATATTTATAATTTTCAAGATCAAAATTCATTTACAAATTTATCTTTATTACCAATATTACAACAACAAAGAATTATTACACAACAAGATTTTCAGGATCAATACGGTTTTACTTTTCGACCAAATTATAAATTATGGAATCAAACATTGGAAATAGAAACCGCTCTTATTTATTGGTTTAATAAAAAAGATTATTTTATTAAACCTAAAGTAAACTATGCTTTCACTGATAATTGGAAAGGGATTATGGGAGCTGAAATATATGGAGGACCAACTGATAGCTTTTTTGGAGAATTAAAAAATGCTTCCGCCTTTTTTACTGAAGTTCAGTACCTTTTTTAAATATAAAATATATTTACTTTACAAAACCCGCACGTTCTAAAAACCGAGTGGAATGTTTTCCTTGCATAAAGTCAGGATGCTTTAAAACTTCTAAATGAAATGGAATATTTGTTCGAATGCCATCGATTATAAATTCTTTTAAAGCACATTCCATTTTTTTAATTGCAAGTTCTCTTGTATCAGCAGTAACAATTAGTTTAGTTAACATGGAATCATAATAAGGTACCACAGTATAACCATGATAAACAAAACCATCTACACGGACACCCAATCCGCCAGGGCTGGAATATGCTGTAATTTTTCCAGGCCAAGGCGCAAAACTTTTTGGATCTTCGGCGTTAATACGACATTCTATGGCATGGCCTTTAATTTGAATATCTTTTTGAGTAAATGGAAGCTTTTCACCCATTGCAACTAGTATTTGTGTGCGAACAAGATCGATGCCTGTAATTTGTTCCGTTACAGGATGCTCCACCTGTATACGTGTGTTCATTTCCATAAAATAAACGTTTTTATCGTCATCCATTAAAAATTCGACCGTACCTGCACCATGATAACCAACTTCTTTGGCTAACGAAACAGCATAAGATCCAATTTTATTTCTTTCTTTTTCATTTAATAAATTACAAGGAGCTTCCTCGATCACCTTTTGATGCCGGCGTTGAATACTGCAATCACGTTCACCCAAATGAACAATGTTTCCATGTTTATCTGCCATGATTTGAATTTCGACGTGTCTCGGATTTTCAAGGTATTTTTCTAAATAGACTTCGGAATTGCCAAAGGCAGCAGCAGCTTCTTGGCGACACGTAAAATAGGCTTTTTCAAGATCGGAGTCTTTATGAACGATTTTCATGCCTCGTCCACCGCCCCCACCACTTGCTTTTAAAATAACAGGAAAGCCAATTTCTTTTGCTGTTTTTTTGGCAACATCTATGCTCTCAATCGCAGATTTAGAGCCAGGTAAAAAAGGAAGTCCTGCTTTACGAGCTACTTCACGAGCAGCTACTTTTTCGCCAAGCTTTCTCATTTGCTCTGGTGTAGGTCCTATGAACTTAATATTACATTTTTCACAGACTTCAGCAAAATGTGCATTTTCAGATAAAAATCCATAACCAGGATGAATGGCATCGGCACCACTTACTTCAGCCGCTGCAATGATAGCAGGGATATGAAGATAACTTTTTTTGCTTTCCGCTGGTCCTATACAAATACTTTCATCAGCAAGTTTTGCGTGTAAACTATGCGCATCTGCTTGAGAATAAATGGCAACGCTTTTAATACCAAGCTCTCGACAAGCGCGAATAATTCGAACCGCAATTTCGCCTCTGTTAGCAATAAGAATTTTTTTCATGTTTATTTACTCACATTATTTTCTGTTTACTTAGCAGGAGCAACGATAAAAAGTGGAGTTCCAAATTCTACTGGTTTTGCATTATCTACAAGAATCGCAACAATTTCACCGTCAATTTCAGATTCAATTTCATTCATGAGTTTCATTGCTTCTACAATACAAAGTGATTGACCCTTTTTAATTCTTGAGCCTAACTCAACAAAAGGTGCTTGGTCAGGTCCAGCAGAACGATAAAATGTACCTACAAAAGGACTTGTTATTGTTGTTCCTTCTGGTTGTTTTTTTGTTTCTGTTGGTGGTTCTGATTTTGAAGGAGCTGAAGGAGAAACATCGTTTTCTTCAATGGATTCCATTGAAATATTTGCTGTATTTGAATGACTTCTGCCATGAGAAATGCTTGGAGAATACCCGGCCACTTGTGGCTGAAATACTCCTGTATGAGAAACATTTCTTGCAAGTGATATTTTTTCACCAGAAGATTCTGCTTGCACAACATCAAATCCATGTTTTGCCATTAAAGTCATTAATTTTTCAATCTTATTTACATCAATCATTATTGTGGTTCCTCTAAATATATACCTTGTTTCACAATTTAGACAAAGGTACTTGTGTATAGATATACCCAAAAAAAGAACTTTTAAAGTTCTTAACTAAAACATCAACAGATTTCCATAATTCCTTAAGTAAAGTCAATACCTTGAAAAAGAAATTGCTTTTATTTTAAGAAAAAAAAGAAATTTTTATTCTTCAATGAATAATGAAAAAGCTGGTGGATTTAAATATCTACCAGCTTTAAAAACTCAATTCATTTATAAAAAGTTATTTACGATTTACTCTATCTACATAAACAGCTTCTCTTGTATCTATGCGAAGAATATCACCCTCATTAATATGGAAAGGCACGCTTACCACAAGCCCTGTTTCCAATTTTGCTGGTTTACTTCCTCCCGTTGCGGTATCTCCGCGAACTCCAGGTGATGTTTCTACAACTTTTAATTCAACAAATGTTTCTGTTTCAACGCCAATAGGCTTGCTATTAAAAAACACAACCTTAATGATTGAATTTTCAATTAAGTAGTTTTTTGTGTCACCTACTTCGAGGTTAGTTAAAGATATTTGTTCATAGTTCCCTGTATCCATAAAATGATAGCCATCTGCATCATTATATAAAAACTGCATGTTTCTTTCTTCGACATCAGGTTTTTCGAGCTTGTCTCCACTTTTTATGTTGTGTTCGACAACTTGCCCTGTTCTTAAGTTTTTTACTTTTGTGCGCGTAAAAGCTGCGCCTTTTCCTGGACTAACATGTTGAAAATCAACAATAATCCAAGGATCATTATTCATAAGAACTTTTAGCCCACGGCGAAAGTCACGGGTATCATACATACTACTCATAAAGAAAACTCCTTTTCATGCGAAATTGGAACTAACATCTTAATTATAAAATTGCAATGCAGCTTTTTCAGGATTTTGCTGATTATAAAGTTATGGAAAACGAGATTTTAGAGTTTTAGCCAGCCTTTTAAGCCGTATCCGGCAATACCTATATATTCATTTAATAGACTTACTGTTGTTACCGCATTCGCAAAATTAAAAATCCCGCTTCCATTGGACTCAAAGGAGGTTACAGGAATAGGACAAACTTGAAAACCTTGTTTTTCAAAAGTACGTTTTGCTCTAAACATATGTGTACTACTTGTTATTAAAATAATATTTTTATTATAATTATTTTTTTCAAATATTTCTTTAGAATATGCTGAATTTTGATAAGTATTTTTGCTTTCATTTTCGGTAATAATTTTATAATGATTTGCTGAATTTCCATAAGTATAATGTATAAATTCTTTCATAGCTTGAGCCTCACTTTGAGGAATATATTTATTTGTAAAACCACCTGTAATAATTATTGGAGTTTTACTTGATTCCCAATGATTTTTATAGTTTGATTCTTTTAATAATTCTGTTAATCCTAATAATCTTGTTTGTGATACAATTGACGGTAAGTCCTTTTGATATATGCCAGCACCAAGTATCACAATAGCATTCGCATGATTAGCACAATTAGGAATAGGATCTGGAATGAGTTCTATCTTTTGGTTTAAAAAATTTTGATTTTGTAATTTTTTAGATTCTGCAGACAGTAAAAAGTTTGAAAGATAATCTGGGGTTTTTTTAAAACAGATTAAAATAATAAAAATGCTGGCAAAAGTAAGTAAAATTTTCATCAATTTTCGAAAAATACAGAGCCATAATAGTAAACAACACAAAAGCAGCATGACACTAGGTAGACCCGCATCAAAAGTGAATTCTTTCACATAGTTTTTGAGATCTAAATTCCAATTCGAAATTTGTGTTGTTTCATTCATTTTCGAATTCCTTATTTTATTGATACAAACCTTTGAGCACTATTATTTGAAATAAGTGCAAAAGGTTTATATCAAGTTTTTTTTGTTTTTGCTAAGGAATTGAAATTGATTTTATTAATCACATTCTGTTAACTTATACTTTTTATCGTTTAAGTCATAACATTTGATATAAGGTTGATTTACAGTATCACAAAATCCTGCGTAAACTTTACGAAAATGTTCGCAATGTTTTTTTGCATCTGGTCCATAAAAAGATGCTAATTTATCCCTTTTTAATAACTCAGGCACATCTACCATTAAGTCCACAGAGTCTTGTTTGCTACAAGAAATCCCTAAAAAGAAAGTAGCTATCATGATCAAAAAAGTTTTAATCAATTGGTTCCAATACATGTGATTAACCTCATTGAATTATTCTTCTTTAACGATAGCTCCTTTATTTATTTGGATCAATCTGTTAACTTATGTCATTTTTACCATTCTAAACCAAAACCTGTTTGATATTCTGTAACACGAGTTTCAAAAAAGTTCTTTTCTTTTGGAAGATCCATAATTTCATTCATCCAAGGAAAAGGAGTTTCTTCTTCACCATAAATTGGTTCTAAGCCAATGCTTTCGATACGTCTGTCTGCAATATAACGAATATATCTTGCAAATTGGGACCGAGAAAGACCAAGAATATCACGAGGGAGAGAGTCTGCAACAAAAGCATCTTCCAACTCAACAACATGTTCAATATTTTTTCTTACTTCTTCTTTTAACTCTGGCGTCCAAATATCAATATTTTCTTCAATATATTGATTGATTAGTTTTGTACCAAATCGACAATGCAAGCTTTCATCACGAACAATGTATTCTAGTTGTTCCGATGTACCAACAAGAAGATTACGACGTTTAAAGTTTAATAAAAGGACAAAGGCGCTATAAAACTGCATGCCTTCCATACCAATATAATAAGCACACAAATTCTTTAAAAATAGAGCGCGGCCTTCCGCTGTTTTTGTAGAAAAACTTTCATTTAAAATCCCTTCAAAAAACTGGGATTGGAAATCGTGTTTATCTTTAATTGTCCCTACTTTTTTAAACTCACCAAAAACTTCTTGCTGATCCATAGAAAGAGATTCCACAATATGGGAATAGCTCCAAGAGTGGATACTTTCTTGAAATGCTTGCGCCGTTAAATACTGACGACATTCTGGGTTCGTAATGTGTTTATAAATTGCCATGATAATATTATCACCCACTAATACATCTGTATTAGCAAAAAAACTTAATATTTTTTTTATAAGGTGACGCTCGTCTTGCGTAAGGTAACCTTGATTTTTCCATTGAGCTATATCCGAAGCCATTGAAATTTCTTGTGGGAGCCAATGATTTTTGCATAAATTTTTAAACTCATCCCATGCCCATGGGTATTTAAATGGCATAAGTTGAGGTCTAACTTCATTAATTAACATAAATGTTCTCCTTTAAGATGAAAGATTTCTTTATTGACAAGACTCACACTCTGGATTGTCAATCGAACAAGCTTTCACCTCGGGCGCTATAATTGCTTCTTTTTTTCTTGAAGATATACTTGATTTTTCTACACTTGTTGCTGCTTTTGTTCTTAAATAATAAGTCGTTTTCAAGCCAGAATGCCATGCATAGCGGTACATTTCATCAATTTTTTTCCCACTAGGAGCAGACATATATAAGTTTAAGCTTTGAGCTTGATCAATATAAACTTGACGTAACGCGGCACAGCGAATCAATTGTTCTGGTTCAATGTCAAAAGCAGTTTTATATAGCTCTTTGATATTTTCAGGAATATTTAATTCACTAACAGCACCATCACAAAGTTTTAATTCACGTGAAAGCTCTGTATTCCATAAGCCTAAGTTTTTGAGATCTTCTATTAAATACTCATTAATAATTGTATATTCACCACCCATGTTACTTTTCACATAAAGATTTTTATATGTTGGTTCAATAGATTGAGTACAATTTGAAATATTTGAAATTGTTGCCGTTGGCGCTACTGCTAAACAAAGACTATTTCTCATTCCTGCAGAAACAAGAGAACGAATTTCATCCCAGTCTAATAGAGTGTTAAAGCCATCTTGAGATAAAAGCGTATCACAAGGTAACAACTCTCCCGATTTTGAGAGGTAAGTTGAAGGCGCTTCTGGTACCTTAACATGAGAACCTAATTCGGTTATGGTGTCCTTTGGAACTTTACCCTTAGACCAAGTAGAACCTTGATAACTAGAATAAGAGCCTCTTTCTTTTGCTAAAGTAGCAGATGCTTTAATTGCATGGAAACTTATTTGTTCTGCAATTTTTTCAGAAAGCCACATTGCTTCTGGTTTGGAATAAGGTATTTTTTTCATATATAAAACATCTTGAAAACCCATAAATCCCATTCCAACAGGACGATGGCGATGATTTGCCGTTTCTGCTGATTTTATAGGATAAAAATTTTCTGTAATCACATTGTCTAGCATGCGCATTCCAACACGCACAGCATGTTCTAATGTTTTTCCAGGATTTTCAGATTGAAAGACCGCTTTTAAATTTATGGAACCTAAATTACAAACTGCTGTTTCTTCTGCATTTGTATTTAAAGTAATTTCTGTACATAAATTACTGCTATGAACAACACCGATATGACGTTGAGCACTTCTTAAATTACAAGGATCTTTGAACGTAACCCAAGGATGTCCTGTTTCAAAGATCATCGTTAAAATTTTGCGCCACAGTTGAACAGCCGAAATTTTTCTAAAATTTTGAATTTGCCCTAGCTCTGCTTTTTGCTCATAACCTTCGTATAATTTTTTAAAGTGATCTCCATAGGAGTCATGAAGATCAGGAGTTTCTGATGGGCAAAATAATGTCCATTCACTGTTACTTTCTACTCTTTCAAGAAAAAGATCAGGAATCCAATTTGCTGTATTCATATCATGAGTACGACGACGTTCATCACCTGTATTTTTTCTTAATTCAAGAAAGTCTTCAATGTCTAAATGCCATGTTTCTAAATAAGCACAAACAGCGCCTTTTCTTTTTCCGCCTTGATTTACAGCAATTGTAGAGGAGTCTTGTACCTTAATAAAAGGAATAACACCTTGTGAACGTCCGTTTGTTCCTTTAATCCAACTTCCACTTCCACGAATGTTACTCCAGTCGTTACCTAAACCTCCCGCATATTTTGATAACATCGCATTATCAGAATACTGGCGATAGATATCGAGAAGATCATCTTGTGTTGTTGTTAAAAAACACGAGGACATTTGAGAGTGATTTGTACCTGAATTAAATAATGTTGGAGTACTTGGCACATAAAGCATTTGAGAAATGACTTCATAAAATTCAGCCGCATACTTTGTAGCTTCACTTGCATTGCCTTCTGCTAAAGCAACACCCATAGCAACACGCATCCAAAAATGTTGCCAAGTTTCATATCTCATTCCCTTTTTATGCAAAAGGTAACGATCATAAAGAGTATGTGCGCCAATGTAATCAAATAAATAATTACGCTCATGTTTTATGCAAGAATTTAAATATTCGAGATCGAGTTCACGCAAACGATTTGATAGTTGCCCTTGCTCTGTTCCATAATGAACATATTGAGAAAGAGTGGGGTATACCTTTTCCTGCTCTGGTAGGTTAGAAACGGTAGCTTCGAGCCCTATTGTTTTTAAGACTTCGAGCCTGAGTTGCTCAGAAAGTATACTTGCCGCTATGTAAGAATACTCTCTTCCTTGCTCTATAAGCGGACGGACATCGAGAATGATGTTCTGCAATGAAGAGTTAAAATCAACACTAGAAAAATTTAACTCAGATAGATTCGCTTTAGGATGATGAGGTTTATAAGAGGACATCGCCATGAAATATTTCTCCAGATGGTGTACAAGTCGTTCCACTTTTTAAGTCAAGGAAAAGAGCAGTTAATACATAGCCATACAAATGAATGGTACCCAATGCCGCAAAAATTCATCTACCGCAAATCTTCTCTTAGCGAGGAATTGCGGCACTTCATTAAGTAGGATGAAAATGCCGACACTTGTTATATATAGTGTTAACGCATGTCAAAAGACGCTGTCAATAGTGTGAGCATAAAAGTTCCTGACACAAAAGTTATTCAAATTTTACGAGCATTAATACTTAAAAGCGTAGGAAATAAGCAGATAATTCAAATGAAAAAGATGTAATAAATAGCATCTAAGAAATGACAACCTTTTGACAGGGTATATGGGCAAGGAAATAGGTCAATTGGATGACGAGGTCAAGCCTTGAGAAGAAGTTTTAGGGCTCTGAGGATTTTTAGACCTAAGAAAAGCGATTAGATTATCTCCCGCTTCATCTAAATCCTTTTTGGAAGACAAAAGAATACGTGTTTTTTTAACAACTGAAAAACTTTTTGGATCGATAAGCTGTGACTCCATATATTTTCCAGAATGAGACCAATAGATAAGAATAATTGCAGAAGGCCTCATTGATAAAATTTGCTCTTTAGGAAGAGAGGCCAAGCTAGGCATGGAATAAAAAGAAGAAGGCATATAAGGAGAAATTTTAATACTCGAATATTTTTCCGCTATAAATATTTGAGAAAATGAACCATTTGCACAACTTGCTGAAATTACACTTTGCATTTTAGGAGGTAACATGATTGCAGAAGATTTTAATTCTTGACCATCAATAAAAGTAGTACAATTTTTAGAATTTAAAATTTTTATAGATTTCTGCTTTGCAATAAAAGGTGTCGTAATTGATTTTAATTTATCAATTAATTTAGAATCAACCTGTGACTCTAAATTATCTTTAACACTAAAAGAAGAATATTTTTCATAAATAATTCCGTAATCTCTGGCTAAAGAATTTGAAGTTTTTAAATTAGATACGGCGGACCAAAATGCTAAAGTTGCATATGAAAAAGAAACGGATGAAGGATTATTCGATAATAATAAAGCAGCATCTCTCATATAAATAACAGACAATTTTTGTGCTTTAGAAAAATTCCCCGCTAAAATAAATCCGCGCAATTTATTTGAATAGAAAAGAAATTTATCTTCTAAAAGAACATCTTCTTGGTTGCCTAAACTATTGATCATCCATTCTTTATTTAATTCACGATTTTGAATTGCATTATAAAGCCCATCTTCAGAAATACGACGCGTAAAAGAATTGGAAAAATAAGGTAACCAAATAGGATCATCCGAAGCATAAAAAACAAGAGCTTTATCAATTTGAGATGATTTTTTTATTTTGTCTTTATTTGTTGATTGGCAACCTAAAACAAAGGAACTAAATAAAAAGAAAAAAAATATTTGTTTATTTAAGGAAAAAAGATACGGGACTTTGGGCATTGATTTAACCTCAATTATTATAATAAATCATTGGAAATCTATTTTATAATAAGGGAAAAATCAATAAAAAAATTATTTGTTTCTTATGCCGCTTTCTTTTATAATACGTTGATATTTTTCTTCTTTTTTCTTTTGAATGAGATCAACAACCTCACATGCTTTGACATTACCCTGCTCACACATCTCATTGACAATCTCTTCATCCGATTTTTTTGCTTGCTCTTTCGATTCGCTAAGAGTTACAGTACAAGAGACCGCAAAAATACAAGTAATTAATATTAAAAGATTATTTTTCATAATAGGATAACTTTCTCTAAAAATTTTACTTTGAATCACTCTCATTAAAAAAAGAGGACTCTTCCTATTTAGACTGAGAATCTTTTAGCTTCAACGTTATTTCTTTAAATTTTTCTGAAGAGAAAGAATGCGTGATGTCATGTAAAATAAAAATGGTGCCACAACGCTTTTTATTACTATCAAATATATAACGTTTTCTTAAACGAAAAATTTTATCTGAATGATCTACAGCCGTCCAAAATAATGTTTCTTCCATATTTTCAATTCGTAAAAGGTTTCTTAAATGTAAATAAGTCAAAGAAGAAAAAGAAACATCGTTCCAAGCTTGAAAATTTAGAGAGTGCCCTTTTGCTCCCACCAAATTTGCGAAATATTTATTATGATGTTCAATTTTTCCCAAATGATCTAAGACAACTATGGGATCTTCAATGGTATCTAAAACGACATCAAATTCATTTCTTTGGGCATTCAAGCTTTTAACATTATTATTATGAATTTCACTAAGTCTTTTCCAAAGCTCATTCAACTCTAATATCAAATTTTTGATTTCGAGATTTTCAGGTAGAGGAAATTTTAATTTTTGTCCAAAACTTGGTTTATTTTGTAAAACCTCTGATATTTTTTTTATAGGATAAGCTATTTTTCCAGATATTTTCTCAGAAAAATATATAGATATAGATAAAGATATTAAAAATATAATAACTGATAAAATTAAAACTTTTGTCGTAAAAGATTCCCTGTCTGCAATAATTTTTGAAGTCTTATTTTGATAATTTTGAATTCGCTCTTTTAAAATACTACGCATTGTAAAATATTCATTATAATCCATTTTTCTTTTATTATTTTTATATTTTTCAAATATTTCTCTCATTTTTTTAAGAGATTCTAAATTATCTTTTTCTTTCTCTAAATGAGCTAAATTTTCCTCAAAATTTTCTACTTCTTTTTTTCTGAGCTGTATTAAATTATTTTGAGCCAGAAATAAAGAATCTAAATTATCTAACATAAGTAATAAACTATTTATAGATTGATAGTTGAATAATAAAGTATTTTTAGGATTCTTAGCACTAAAATAAATAGATAATATTAAAAACAAAGAAAGAGCACTAGATAAAAAAACAATTTTTAATACTTGAAATAAGATTTCTCGTCGCATAGGAGGTAAAACATTCATTTTTTTCTCACTATTCTACACTAATAATATGAACATCAATTCCGACCGCATCATGAATAAATTTTAGTAAAATGGAACCACGAAGACGTTCTCGTAGAGGAGTTAATCTTGATTTACCAAAAACAGCATGACGAATTTTATTTTCAAATGCAAAGTTAACTAAAACATCTGAAATATTTTCACCTTGCAGAATACGAACAATCGCCCCTTGTTTTGTTGCTAATTCAAAATTTTGTTGTAATTTTCTTTGGAGTTGTGAATCTATATGAGAAGGATCTTCTGCTTTTTTTTGAACATAAGTAACATAAACACGACTCGATAAACGAGCCGCCATTTTTGTTCCTTTACGAATAAGAGTTGGAGCATTTGTCGGATCGGAACTAAGTGCAACCATTACAGCTTCTTCTGCAAAAACTTTTCCTTCACCAAAACTATTTTCTTGCATTTTTTGAAATTGATTTCCTGCCGCTTCTCTTAAACAAATCTCACGTAAAAAAGATAAATTATTATAAGTAAAAAAATTTATAAGAGCATTATCTACCTTATCTTGATCATATATTTTTCCAAGTCGAAGTCGCTCACGTAAGTCCTCCATACTAATATCGGCCATGACAATTTGATGTGCTAGCTGTAAAATTTTATCTGGAATTCTCTCATGAACAGAAGCTTTTGTCGCAGAAGAAACCCTATCTGCTACAGATTCTAAATGCTGTACATTTAAAGTTGCAATCACATTAATTTGTGAGTTTAAAATATCAATCACATCCATGTAACGTTTTTCATGTTTACTTCCACGAGAATTTGAATGAGCTAATTCATCAACCAACACAATTTGTGGATTTCTTTTAATAATAGCGTCTACATCCATTTCAAAGTAGTCCATATTACCAACAGAATATTTTTTTAAAGGAACTTGTTCTAATCCAATGACTAAAGATTGAGTATCGGGTCTTCTATGTGGTTCCACATAACCAATAACGACATCAAAACCTCTCTGTTTTAATGCCTGTGCTTCAGAAAGCATGGAATATGTTTTACCTACACCAGCAGCATATCCCATTATGATTTTTAAAGATCCTCTTCTTTTACTTTCAAGAATTTCCTCAAATGTTTTCATATTAATTCTTCATTTTGGATGTTTCTTTATCTAATTCATTATTTAAAAGTAAAACATTTACTCTTTCCGTTCCAATAAAACTTAAGGTTGGATTTTGAGTTAACTTATCAACTAATAAAGTTAAATTATTTTCACTTATATTTCGTGCTTTCGCAATACGTGGAATTTGAATTTTTGCAGATTGAATTGAAATTTCTGGATCTAACCCACTTGCCGAAGCCGTAACAAGATCAGTTGGAATTTCTTCCCTTTTGATAGTTGGATTTTGTTTGAGAAATTCTTGAATCGATTTCTCTATTCTATCTAATAAATCTTTATTTGTTGTTGCTAAATTAGATGCTCCAGAGTTTGTTGCATCGTATCCTTTTTCACCAGCTGCTGAAGGACGTCCCCAAAAGTATTTAGGTTGAGAAAAATTTTGCCCTATGAATTCGGATCCTACAGGAATTTCATTTTGAAAAATAAGACTTCCCTTACTTTGTTTTGGAAATAGGCTCGAACCCAATAAATAGGTTGCAGAAGGATATATTAAACCTAATAAAATATACATAAAAAGGGAGAAACTGATTGCTCGATAAAATGTTTTAAGCATAATTATTTCAATTCCTATATTAAATTAAATGCATTTATTATTAAATCGATCATTTTTATACCAATAAAAGGAACGATAACTCCACCAAGCCCAAATACAACCAAATTATAACGTAACAAACTCATTGCAGAACGTGGTCTATATTTAATTCCTTTTAAAGCTAGAGGAATTAAAATAATAATAATAATCGCATTAAAAATAACAGCAGATAAAATAGCACTTTGTGGGCTAGCAAGATGCATGATATTAAAAACACCTAAACTTGGGATCGACGCTAAAAATAGCGAAGGAATGATAGCAAAATATTTAGCAACATCATTTGCAATGCTAAAAGTTGTTAAAGCGCCGCGTGTTATTAATAATTGTTTTCCTATTTCAACTATTTCTATAACTTTTGTTGGATCGGAATCGAGATCGATCATGTTACCTGCTTCTCGAGCAGCTTGAGTCCCCGTATTCATTGCCAATCCTACGTCGGCTTGAGCCAATGCGGGAGCATCATTTGTCCCATCTCCTGTCATTGCTACCATCAATCCTTCTTTTTTAAAGGATTTTATTAAATCTAATTTATCTTCAGGTTTTGCTTCTGCAAGAAAATCATCTACACCCGCTTCTGACGCAATCGCTGCTGCTGTTAATTTATTATCTCCAGTAATCATAATTGTTCGAATACCCATTGCGCGAATTCGTTCAAATCGTGCACTGATACCAGGTTTCACAACATCTTTTAAATAAATAACCCCAAGCGCTTTGGAACCTTTGGCAACAACAAGAGGAGTGCCACCTAGTTTCGAAATTTTAGTTACATTAGCTAAAACTTCTTCAGGAAGTTTTGATCCGAGAGAACTGACCCAAGATGAAATGGATTCCATAGATCCTTTTCGAAACGATTCGGAAGGGGTATCGACACCACTCATTCTTGTTTCTGCAGTAAAAGGGATAGGAATGGAATTGGCAGGCAATTGAAAATAGGCATGCAATTCGTTTGCAAGCTTAATAATAGAACGACCTTCTGGGGTTTGATCAAACCAAGAAGCCGCAAGAGATGCTTTTGCAAGTTCATCTATCGTAACAGCAGGACATGGAAAAAATTCGGTCGCCATCCGATTCCCAACCGTAATCGTCCCCGTTTTATCCAACAATAAAATATCAACATCACCGGCTGCTTCTACAGCCCTTCCTGACATTGCAATCACATTTCTTTGCAAAACTCTATCCATTCCCGCAATACCAATGGCAGATAACAACCCCCCAATTGTTGTAGGAATTAAGCAAACTAATAATGCAATTAAAGAAACAGTAGAAACAGTCGCATTTTGAAAAAGGGCAAATGGCTTTAACGTAACAACCGCTAACAAGAAGATAATCGTAAGCCCACACAATAAAATATGCAGAGCAATTTCATTCGGTGTTTTTTTTCTTTCCGCACCTTCGACCAAAGAAATCATTTTATCTAAAAAAGATTTTCCAGGCTCTGCTGTGACCATAACAATAATTTTATCAGATAAAACTGTAGTTCCCCCTGTTACAGCAGAACGATCACCTCCACATTCACGTATCACCGGAGCTGATTCTCCTGTGATTGCGGATTCATCCACAGTCGCCACCCCTTCTACTACAGTTCCATCAGATGGAATGACTTCTCCTACTTGAACAACAACATGATCACCCTTCACTAAAGTTGAAGCAGAAACAGTGCGAATGACTTTTGTATTGAGATCGATAACACTCGCTTTTGTATCACGTCTGGTTTTTTTTAAACTCTCCGCTTGAGCATTACCTCTTCCTTCTGCTAATGCTTCCGCAAAATTAGCAAATAAAACGGTAAACCATAACCAAATCGAAATTTGTAAAGTAAAATTTAAATTCTCATAATTTTTAGAAAATAAATCAGAAAAAATAGTTAAAGTTGTTATGACACTTCCAATAGCAACTACAAACATAACAGGATTTTTATAAAGAATTCTTGGGTGAAGTTTTACAAAAGATTGTTTGATAGCAGGTAACAACAAGGAAGTAGAAAAAAGATTTGAATTTAATTTTGTCATTTTATTTAGCTCCTGAAGTAGAAAGAACACCAGATAATAATTGCAAATGTTCTAAAACAGGACCCAAGGATAATGCAGGAAAATAAACTAAAGCACCGACAATTAGTATGGTACCTAAAAGCAAAATAATAAACACACCACCATGAATTGGAAATGAATTTTCAGACATCGGGCGAGATTTCTTTTTTGACATATAACCCGCTATGGCGAGTAAGGGAATTAAATTTAAATAACGACCAAAAATCATTAATATTGAAGTTAAATAATTCCAAAAGGGAGTATTTGCATTTAAAGACCCAAATGCACTTCCATTATTTTGAACCGTAGAAGTAACAGCATAAAGCATTTCACTAAATCCGTGTGTTCCTGGATTTCCTATTGATGCTTTGGCAATAGTTGAAACGGAAGCTATTGCTAAACTTACTAATATTGCAACACTGATTCCAATTACAGGAAACATTGCTATTTTAATTTCACGGGATTCAATTTTTTTGCCTAAATATTCTGGCGTTCTCCCAACCATTAAACCAGCAATAAAAACAGCAAGAACGACAAAAAGTAACATTCCATATAAACCAGAACCTACTCCACCAAAAATAACTTCATTTAATAGCATGTTAACTAAAGCAACCATTCCTGCAATAGGGGTTAAACTACTATGAGCAGCTAAAGTAGCGCCACAGGAAGAATCGGTTGTTACTGTAGTGAAAAGTGAAGTCGCAAAAATACCAAAACGTGTTTCTTTTCCTTCCATATTTAAGGAAGAACTTAAGTGAAGTTGATTTACAAAATTTGGATTGCCTAAATATTCATAATAGGAAAAAACAAAAACTCCTGCCAAAAATAAAATAGCCATTGTAATCCAAATAGAAACAGCATGCTTCATATGTTTTGCCATTTTTCCAAATGTAAAGACCAAAGCACTTGGTATTAAAACAATAGTTACCATTTGAATAAAATTAATGATGGCACTTGGATTCTCAAATGGATGAGCTGCATTTGCATTAAAAAAACCACCGCCATTTGTGCCAAGAAGTTTAATAGCAGCCTGTGAAGCCACAGGCCCCTGAGCTATGACTTGATTTACCCCTTCTAATGTTTTTACTTGTGTGTATGGCGAAAAATTTTGAATCACACCTTGCGAAATATAAATAAGGGCTAAAATAAAAGATAAAGGAAGTAACAAATAAAGAATGGATCTTGTTAAATCCACCCAAAAGTTACCAATTCCTTTTGCTTCAGATTGACAAAAACCTCTTATAATAGCAATGCATGCTGCAAAACCCGTTGCTGCAGATAAAAAATTATGGGAAGTTAAAGCAACCATTTGTGAAAAATAGCTCATTGTTGTTTCGCCAGAATACGCTTGCCAATTTGTGTTCGTTAAAAAACTAACCGCTGTATTAAAAGACAATTCATTCGACAAACCCGGAAAGTTTTGTGGATTTAAAGGTAATACATTCTGAAATTTCAACAGAAAAAAGTAAATAAAAAAATAATCAAATTAAAAACGAGTAAATCAAAAGTATATTTTTGCCAAGTTTGATTTTCACCTATATTTATACCTGTTACTTTATATATTAATTTTTCTAAAGGAGATAATATTGGGATTAAAAAAACCTTTTCACCATTCATCAATTTATTTATATAAAGACCTAAAGGATAAGATGCTGCAAGTAAAACCAAAACAAATAAAATGAGTTGGTAAATATCTTGAATTTTCATATTATGTTATTCCTCTGAAAAAATAAGCATATAAAATAGATATAAAAAAACGATTATAGAAACAGCAATTAATCCATAGTCAACTAACTGTGAGTTCATGAACATATTCCTTGATCAATAGATTTATTCTAAATAAAAATGATAAATATAAGGAACAATGCCTCCTTTGTGGTATGGTATTTAAAGCTTTATAAGCCTGCATTTTGGTAAATGCAACTATTCCGAGGAACATTCGAATGTCTGAAACTCAAAATATGTTTGAACACTTTGATAAAAAACAAAATAGAAATGAGATTCATACTTATGAAGAAAACATAGAAAGTTTTACAATAGGAGCAGAAGAAGCTGCTCAAATATTAGGAGTGAATCGATCTCGGTTATCTCAATTAACGAGTAAAGGTGTTTTTACATATGAACGCCGCAAAATTGATACCAGAAATCGCCTATTTTATAAGCTAAGTGAAATTTTAAATCATCAAAGATCGCAATTTCAAGGAAATCAATTTCATAACTCGTATTTAGAAAAACCCGTAAAGTACCAAGCAGAAGAAAATGCTGAATTGCTCGAAAATAATAATGATTCTGTTGAAAAATTTCAAATAAATAAGAGAAATATAAAAAAACAAGTAAATTCGAAAATCGTATCTTCTGCAAAATCAATTTATTTAAGTGAACAAAGTAAAGAAGAAAAAATTGAAACTCAAAAAAATATTGATTTCATAAAAGAAAAATCAATACAAAATGAAAATCTCATACAATCTTTAAATCAATATAATTTAAAGAAAGAGCATTTGTTTCAAAAAATGTTTCTTAGCAATAAAGAAGTAACGAATCAAATTCAGCTCTCTATTTTTCAATTAAATTCTGAAATAAAACAATTACAAGAAACGTTAAAAGAATTAAATATAACGTTTGAAACCTCTTTAAAGAAACCTGTAAAAAAATGGAAAATTAAAAAAACAAAATTCTTGCCAAAGTTAACAGCGGGTCGCTAAATAAAACTGAGTTCCCATTTGTCTCACAAGTTCAAGTTGTTGGGCCATCAAACTTGCATATGATCTTTGTATTAAAGATATTTCTTCGAGAGTTTTACGAATTTCAATTTGATGAGAAATAAATGTAAGCTTTACTGCTAATTCGCCGCATGATTCCGCCATAATTCGATCACTAACCAAAATTTCTTCTACGGTTTGCCCAATATTTAATTTATTCAAATTTTGAAGATCAAAAATATATTCTTCTTTTAGCATCATTGTAATCAATTTATCTAAATGGCAACAAACAGAATCATTTTGAGTCGAAATAACGGCCGCTAATTTTTCATACCCCCACAACTTACATATATTTTTATGAATTCTAAGTTGTTGTAAAATTGTACCATGTACTTGTACTAATGAAGAAAGCCCGCTGGAAATTTCACTCGATACTTTCATACACTCCCCTATATTTTTATAATTTTATTTCAAAATTAATAAAATAACATAAAAAAAAACCACATGATGATTATGATACATTCATGCGGTTTTTCAAACAAAGGGAGGATATAAAGTGAAAACTATTTGTTTTCAGCAGCTCTTTTTGCTTTATATTTTGCGATCATGTCGTCTTGAACGTTACGTGGAACAGAAGCGTATTTAGCAAATTCCATAGAGAACTCACCTTTACCTTGTGTACCAGAACGAAGATCTGTTGAGAAACCAAACATTTCTGTTAATGGAACTTCAGCTTCAATTTGACAGTAGCCGCCGTTTCCAGCTGTACCCATAATAACGCCACGACGTTGGTTGATAAGACCCATCATTGTTCCTTGGAACTCTTCAGGTCCTTCAATTCCCACTTTCATGATTGGCTCAAGAATAACAGGTTTTGCATTCATGTAAGATTCACGGAAACCTGTCATCGCACATGTTTTAAATGCCATTTCATTTGAGTCCACTGGGTGGTGTAAACCATCATTTACGATAAGTTTCACGCCAACAACTTGAGCTCCAATAAGAAGACCTGTTTTCATTTGCTCTACGAAACCTTTTTCGCACGCAGGGATAAATTGTCTTGGAATAGAACCACCAACAGTGTCGTCAGAGAATTCATAGATTTTATCACCAGCATCAACCAATGGCTCCATATAACCAACGATACGAGCAAACTGACCAGAACCACCAGATTGCTTTTTGTGTGTGTAGTTAATTTCAGCGCGTTGTGTAAGTGCTTCACGGAAGTTAACTTGTGGTTTACCAACAATGGTTTCACAAGCAAATTCACGTTTCATACGTTCAACATAAATTTCAAGATGAAGTTCACCCATTCCGGCAATAATGGTTTCGCCAGATTCTTCATCACGGGAAACGCGGAAAGTAGGGTCTTCTTTTGTAAATTTATTTAATGCTTTTGAGAAATTTGTTTGTGCTGCTTTGTCTTTAGGAGCAACAGCCAAAGAAATTACCGCATTTGGAACATACATAGAAGCCATAGTTACGTTAATTTTACCATCTGTGAAGGTATCTCCAGATGCACAATCAACGCCAAATAAAGCAACAATGTCGCCAGCAGAAGCTTCTTCAATATCTTCCATTTCGTCAGAGTGTAAGCGTACAATACGAGGTATTTTAATACGTTTTTCAGAAACCATATTAATAACCATCTCACCTTTTTTCACAGTACCTTGGTAGATACGCATGAAAGTAAGCTGCCCATAACGTGTTTCATCTAGCTTGAACGCAAGCATAACGAGAGGAAGATCAGGCACTGCCTTAAGTGGATAAGGTGCTTCGTTATTTGATTGATCAAGACCTTCGTTTGAAACTTCATTTGGAGCTGGTAGATAAGAACCTACTGCGTCTAAAAGAAGTTGAACACCTTTATTCTTAAATGCGGAACCGCAGAATACAGGAGTAAATTGTAAGCTAATAACTGCTTTACGCATTACTTTTGCAGCTTCTTCAGCGGATACGTATTCGTCACCTAAGAATTTTTCAGCAAGAGCATCATCAAAGTCAGCAAGCGCTCCAATAAGATCGGAACGACGCGTTTTTGCTTCTTCGATCATGTCTACTGGAATTTCTTCTTCACGAACGTTTTCACCATTCGAACCATCAAAATAAAATGCTTTCATAGTAAGAAGATCGACAACACCTTGGAAACGATCTTCTGCACCGATAGCCATTTGAGCCATCCACGCATTATGATTTAATTTTTCGCGAAGTTGTTGACATACGCGGTATGGATTCGCGCCAGCGCGGTCCATTTTGTTTACAAACGCAATACGAGGAACACGGTAACGGCGCATTTGGCGGTCAACCGTAATGGACTGAGACTGAACTCCAGCCACAGAACAAAGAACAAGGATAGCGCCATCAAGAACGCGAAGGGAACGCTCCACTTCAACTGTAAAGTCAACGTGACCAGGAGTGTCAATGAGGTTAACCCATAGGTCTTTCCACTGGCAGAATGTAGCAGCGGACTGAATTGTTATTCCTTTTTCACGCTCAAGATCCATACTGTCCATTGTTGCGCCAACACCAGATTTTCCTTTTACTTCTTCAATCTTGTGGATTTTTCCAGTATAGAAAAGGATACGTTCGGAAAGAGTGGTCTTTCCTGAGTCGATATGGGCAGAAATACCAATATTTCTTACACGGGAGAGGTCTTTGATTGTCATGATTAATCCAACTCAACATAAAAATGGTTAAAACTTCAGTCCAAACCAGCGGACGGGAAACACGCCCTGTGTTATCTGATTTTTCATTGAATTTCAATAGCCATTTTTAGGCTTTTCTATTAGGAAGATACTAGATTGTTGCTTTTATACCATATTGGCTTTTATCAACACGTTTCTTTCGAAGATAAGCTTCTTCAATCACTTCTTCAATCCATTCCTTTCCTAAAACACCTTCATGCTCCCACAATTTGGGAAACATACTGATGGAAGTGAGTCCTGGTAATGTATTAATTTCATTAAATATAAAGCGATTGGTTTTTTTGCAATTCCAAAAATCAATCCGGCACAAACCAGAAATGCCTGTTATATTGGCAATTTTTTTTGCATATTCTTGCAATTCAATCATTCTTTCGTCAGACAGTCGGGCGGGAATAAAAAGTTCCGCTTCTGAAGTATTGGCATATTTTTCTTCATAAGAATAAAAATCTTTTGGAGCAATTTCACCTGCTTTTGTCACTTTAGGAGAATAGGCGCTACCAAGAAAAGCACATTCCACTTCGGTTCCTACCATAGGCTCCTCAACCAAAGCTTTTTGATCAAAAGCGAGAGCTTCTTTTACAAGTTTTTCTAATTCCAAACGATCTTTCGCCCTTCCTGTGCCAACGGCAGAACCCAGAGAGTTCGGTTTTACAAAACAAGGAAATCCAATGGATTTTTCTATGCATGATATTGTTTTTTCTTTCTCTTTTTCAAAACCTTCTGCCTCAATCAGCTCATACTTTGCAACAGGAACACCCGCATCTCTTGCAAGTCGTTTTTGGATATCTTTATCAATTCCAACAACACTGGAGCGCATATCACAGCCCACATATGCTATTTCAGCCAATTCAAAAAGACCTTGCAATCGACCATCTTCTCCATTTTGCCCATGTAAAACAGGGAAAAAACAAGAAGCATCTAAATTTAAAATACGAAATTGATCTGTTTGACCAGAATCAGAATAAGAAAATTGCAAGGATTGTTTTTGAATTTCATCTTTTATGTAAGGTAACAAAAGTGTTTTTAGATTTTTTCTTCCTGCTAATGAAACAGGAACACTTCCTTTGACAATAATAGCAAGATCTTCAACTGTAACATTGAGAAAATCACTTGCTTTAAATGTACCAGACAAACTAAAAAACATACCATTTCGATTGATTCCAACAGGAATCATTTTATATTTTTCAGGAATATTTTTTAAAATAAAAAGAGCAGATCTTAATGAAATTTCATGTTCACTGGATCTTCCGCCAAACAATACAGCTACTACTTTTTCCTTATTTTCATTGTGTTCCATTTTTTCTCTCCCTCTTTTACAAAAATCATACACCCAAATTGGAAAATACACTTACCCCACTTGAATTGAAACTGAACAAGGGTTATGAAAAAATAGATAATACAAATGTATGGTATCCTTCTCAAAGGAAGCATACTACACATGTACCTGGTTGCACGTTATCAAATACCTATCTATATCTAAGCATGTGCAATTTATCTTTGCAATAAAAGGAGAAGACCATGTCGGCTGTTGAATCGAATGCGAATAAATTTAAGGCTCTCGAAACCTTGTTCCAATCTGTAGAAAAACAATTTGGGAAAGGCACAATCATGCGCCTTTCTGATGAATCAAAAATTGCGCAAGAAATACAGGTCATCTCTACTGGATCTATTAGCCTTGACGTTGCTCTTGGCGTAGGGGGCATTCCAAAAGGGCGTATTGTTGAAATTTATGGAACGGAGTCCAGTGGTAAAACAACACTCACTTTACATGCCATTGCAGAATGCCAAAAAAAGGGAGGTATCGCTGCTTTTATTGATGCTGAACATGCTCTTGATGTTGGTTATGCGCGTAAAATTGGTGTAAATACTTCCGATCTTCTTGTTTCCCAGCCTGACAATGGAGAACAAGCTCTTGAAATTGTTGATATGCTAGTCCGTAGTGGCGCTGTTGATCTCATTGTTGTCGACTCGGTTGCCGCTCTTACTCCAAGAGCCGAAATTGAAGGCGAAATGGGTGATAGCCACATGGGGCTTCAAGCTCGCCTGATGCGCCAAGCTCTTCGTCAACTTACCGGAAGCATTTCTAAAACAAACTGCTGTGTTCTTTTTATCAACCAAGTTCGTATGAAAATTGGAGTTGTATTTGGCAACCCCGAAACAACAACCGGCGGCCAAGCTCTTAAGTTTTATTCCTCTGTGCGCCTAGAAGTCCGCAGGGCAGCTGCCATTAAAAATGGAAATGACACCACAGGGCATCGCACAAAAGTAAAAGTTGTAAAAAATAAAGTGGCAGCACCATTTAAAGAAGTTGAATTTGACATTATGTTTGGACAAGGAATTAGTAGAGAAGGAGATCTTCTCGATCTTGCATCTTCACCTGATGCCGAAATCATTCAAAAAAGTGGAACTTGGTTTACTTACAATGGAGAACGTCTTGGACAAGGAAGAGAAAATGCAAAAGAATATTTGCGAGAACACCCAGAAACATTAGCAAAAATAGAGACTGCCGTTAGAGCACGTGCTAATTTAATTAAAACAGCAGCAGCCTCTGACAGTGAAAACTCTTCAGAAGAATCTGGTGTAAAATCTCTTCCAGGAGCATCGCAAGTTCTTCCTTCTTCACAATCCACACCAGCAAAACCTGGGCGCCGTGGTGCCGGAGCGACAGCAACAGCAGAGTAAAATATATTTTTATTCTACAAACTCATAAAAAAATTCAAAAGGTAACAAAAAAAATTGTTTCCTTTTGAAATAAAAAAATGAAATAAACGATTTTTATAAATGAACTCTATTTTTTTCAAAATTTAGTAATTTTATCTTTCTATCAACACCACCAGCATAACCTCCTAAAGATCCATCGGAAGCAATTACACGATGGCAAGGAATAATAATACTAAATGGATTTTTTCCGTTTGCATTACCTACTGCTCGAAACGCTTTTTCATTGTCAATTTGTTTTGAAATTTCAAGATATGAAAAAGTAGATCCGTAAGGAATTTTAAGCAATTGGTTCCATACTTTTTTTTGAAAAGGGGTACCTACCATATCGAGAACCAAATTAAATTCTTGGCGCTGCCCCGAAAAGTATTCCGATAGCTGTTTTTCTGTTTGACATAAAATATCATTTATTTTTTCATTTTTGTGTTCATAAAATAGATAAGGTTGTTTTTTCCAATAAACACCTTTTAATCCTTTTTCTGAAGCAACAAGATAAAGATCTCCAATAAGAGAGTTTATTTTTGTTTGCAATATAACCATGTCTTTAATCTCCTTCTTTCTGAAGATACAACAAAAATAAATACAGGAATCTTATTTTATTTGCAAATATTAAATTTTGTATCAATTAAAAAATAATAGATTTGTTTAAAAAAAAGAAAGTGAATTAAATAAAATTAAAAAAACATTCCCACTGTAAAATTCATTGTATATAAAGAGTAAGCTCCTTCACCACCCGCATATTTGTTACCTTTACTATCAGTTGCATTTTGATACACCAAATAAGCATTTGAATAATAAGCACTAGGGCCAAGATATAATCCTGTGTTAGAACCAAACATAATTTTAAAAAGAAGACAAAGACCAATGCCATAATTTAAATTATGGATAATGTAAGGTGAATATGTTTGTTGGTAAGTTGCAGTATTCGTTGTTTGAAGCCAAGTATCATAGAATGAGTAATAGGCATAAGGGTTAATTAAAATATCTAACAATGAAGTTGAAAACTTATAACCAAAATCAAGTCCAGCCAAAAAAGAATCATATTGATGATTAAATGTTACCTGAGACTGGGTTGAAGGAGGATCATATGTTGCATAATCGTATTTAGCACCAATCCCAATATAAAATTCTTTTGAAGTCATAAATGGAAAAAGTAACTTTATTCCAGCCTCATAGCCTGTATAGGTATTACTTTGTATTTGAATTGCAGTATAGCCACCACTAACCAATAAATCTATGTTACCGCCACCAGAACCTGAATATTCTTGGGAAAAACATATATTAGCGCAAAATAGTATATTAATATATACAAATATTTTATGTAAATTAATAAAAAACCTCCATAAATTATCTTACTAAATGCTATGGACCCCATTTGAGTTGACACATGATTAATGTGAATTTTGATACTGTATTGGACTCATCATTGCAAGCCCGGAATGGGGTGCATGATGATTATAATCATAAAACCATTCCTCTAAATGCTCTAAAACCCAATCAG
>RRZU010077138.1_pt1 | contig 42922 bp, 53 predicted proteins | sample 2165561 | NCBI WGS metagenome assembly RRZU01 (sample SAMN10456909, study PRJNA506462) | wastewater metagenome | isolation source: wastewater sludge | place: USA: Moscow, Idaho | reverse complement strand
TGGATATAGGAACGGCTCGCCAATAGAGTATTTATAACTCATCGCAGCAAGGGTAGGTACTTTAGCGATTAGGTCAACCGCTGTGTCATCACGATGCTTAGGATCAGAGATGTCTAGGTGGTTGTGGTAGAATGCAGACAATGCACCAACCACGCCAACCATGATAGCCATCGGGTGAGCGTCACGGCGGAAGCCTTCAAAGAACTTACGCAGTTGATCGTGTACTGCCATGCGGCTACTTACACGCTTATAAAACTCGTCTTTTTGGGCTTGGGTAGGCAGGTCGCCATACAGTAGGGCATAGCAGACTTCTAGGTAGTCAGCGTTGTCCGCTAGGTCGTCAATGGCATAACCACGGTGCAAAAGCTCGCCCTTGTCGCCATCAATATAAGTTAGGGCAGACTCAACAGGAGCGGTCGCCATAAAACCTGGGTCATAGGTCCAAAAACCTGCTTTGGCAACTGCACTGACATCAAGCACAGGGCGACCCAAGGTGCTTTCTAATACAGGCATTTCATATTCATTGCCATCTACAACCAATTTAACTTGTTGTGCCATAATACTCTCTCTTATTGATGATGTCCTTTGACGTACGTCCCCAAAATCCTTAGAAACAATACCCCAAACGACAATAAAAAACATACTTTGATGACCGACCTTGGCTATCAAACTATGGTGTCCTTGTTTGCTTATCGCAATTTGTTAAGCAATATGATAATACAAAAACTTTGTCCAAGTTACAAGCCCAAAACGTAAGAATTTTTTGATCGGTGTTGTTAAAAGGTGTTTACTTGGGTGATTTTGTTGTCTTTGGTGGTAATTTGACATAATTTGTAACAATATTGCTGAATTGCTGACGGCATTTTATTAAAAATTACACGATTTTGCACAAATAAGGCAAATTTGTTTGTAAAATTTGCTTAAGCGTTTTATAATTTGACGTGATTTACTAATTTGCTTTTATAAATGATAACTATTTGCGTTTATTAGGATTATGATGCGATTGGTTGCCTTTATAAAAGCCTATCCTTTGGTAATTGTTGTACACCAATTTAACAAGATTGGTGGGGTATTGTTGACTTTTAATGGTATAAATGTCCACTTTATCCTAAACAGTTTACCTGCTATCCCTGCCATTTTTCGGCGTAATTTAGAAGGATATTTGCTGTGAAAAGCAACCGACCGATTAATTTGTCTTTAGACCAAGTGATTGCGGTGAACTCAAAATCGCCGATCGCTATGGCTTCAATTTTACACCGTATTTCCGGTATTGTGCTATTTTTGTTGGTGCCTGTGATGCTTTGCATTTTGCAAACGTCTTTGTCATCACCAGAAGGCTTTGAGTCCGTCTTTAAAAACGGCTTTTTACGTTTTGTGGCATGGATTTTTGTGGCTGCCACGGCTTACCATTTTGTCATGGGTGTTAAACACTTGTTTGCCGATATGGGTATGAACGAAGAGTTTAAATCAGGTAAGACGGCTGCGATTGTAAGCTTTGTAATCGCCTTTGTCTTGATCGCCGCTTCATTTGTATGGGTGATGTTCTAATGTCAAAAAATAATTTTAGCGTAAAAAGTGCGACAGGTCTGACAGGTTCAGGCTCTCGTGATTGGTTCTTGCAACGTGCCAGTGCGGTAGTGCTTGCTTTATATAGCATTGTTTTGGTAGGGTTTTTCCTATTTAATGATGTGGATTATACCAAATGGCACGCCTTTATGAACTGCCTTACAATGAAACTATTTACCCTTGTGGCGATTGTTTCTTTGGTGTTTCATGCGTGGGTGGGTATGTGGACGGTCTTTACTGACTATGTCAAATCCACAGGACTACGTTTGGTGCTACAAATTGCTGTGGTAGCGGCAGTTTTGGCGTATCTGTTCTGGGGCGTGATGATTTTTTGGGGTTAATGTTCCCTGATTTTGTCCAAATTTACCATATTTTATAGGAATTAACATGGCATCAGCACAAGATAATACAATTGAAAATATCCCCACGCTTAACTTTGATGCGGTCATCGTTGGCGGTGGTGGTTCGGGCATGCGTGCGTCGTTGCAACTTGTCCAAGGCGGTATGAAAGTTGCCGTTTTAACCAAAGTTTTCCCAACCCGTAGCCATACCGTAGCAGCTCAAGGCGGTATCGGTGCGTCACTGGGTAACATGAGTCCTGATAACTGGCATTTCCACTTTTATGACACTGTTAAGGGTTCTGACTGGTTGGGCGACCAAGACGCCATTGAATATATGTGCCGTGAAGCTCCTAAGGTTGTTTATGAGCTAGAGCACATGGGTATGCCGTTTGACCGTAACGCAGACGGTACGATTTATCAGCGTCCGTTTGGTGGACACAGTGCCAACTATGGTGCAAAAGCTGTGCCCCGTGCCTGTGCTGCCGCTGACCGTACAGGACACGCACTGCTACATACCCTGTATCAAAAGAACCTAGAAAAAGGCACGCAGTTTTATGTAGAGTGGATTGCCCTTGACCTAATCAAAGATCATAATGGCGACATCAATGGCGTGATTGCTCTAGATCAAGAAACGGGTAATATCTCAGTATTCCAAGCCCCGACCACCATTTTGGCAACGGGTGGTGCAGGACGTATTTTCCGTGCTTCAACCAACGCCTACATCAATACAGGTGACGGACTTGGCATGGCGGTGCGTGCGGGTATTCCTTTGCAAGACATGGAGTTTTGGCAATTTCACCCCACGGGCGTGGCAGGTGCAGGAGTATTGTTGACCGAAGGCTGTCGTGGTGAAGGGGCGATCTTGCGTAACAAGCATGGCGAAGCCTTTATGGAGCGTTATGCCCCAACCCTAAAAGACCTTGCCCCCCGTGATTTCGTGTCTCGTTCTATGGACCAAGAGATTAAAGAAGGTCGTGGCTGTGGCCCTAATGGCGATTATATCGTGATGGACATGACGCACCTAGGTCATGGCGAGATCATGAAGCGTTTGCCTTCTGTGTTTGAGATCAGCCACAACTTTGGTAACGTGGACATCACCAAAGAGCCTGTGCCTGTGGTACCTACCATTCACTATATGATGGGTGGTATTCCTACCAACATTCATGGTCAAGTCACTGTGCCTGACCTAGAAGCGGGCGTTGATGAAGACGGACTATATGCCAAAGGCAAAGTGGTCAATGGTCTATACGCCATTGGCGAGTGTGCTTGCGTGTCGGTACATGGTGCTAACCGCTTGGGCACGAACTCACTGCTTGACCTTGTGGTGTTTGGTCGTGCGGCAGGTCAGCACATCTTGGACGAATTTGCCAAGTCTGATCATAGCTATCGCCCACTTAACCCACGTGTGCTTGACTTTACCCAAGCTCGCCTGGACAAGCTACAAAACTCAACTGAAGGCTATAATGCTCAAGAAGTTGGTGACGAAATCCGTAACATCATGCAAAACCATGCGGGCGTATTCCGTACCCAAGAGCTGATGAACGAAGGTGTGAAGAAGATTTTGGAAATTGGCGAAAAAGTACAAAAAATTCACTTAGCCGATAAATCTATGGTATTTAACACCGCTCGTATCGAAGCCCTGGAAGTGGCAAACCTTTACGAAGTGGCAAAAGCGACCATGATTTCAGCGTCTTTGCGTCATGAGTGCCGTGGTGCTCACTCGGTGCTAGACTATGAAAAGCCTGAAGATGATGATTATGCACCGCTAGGACGTAATGACCACGAGTGGATGAAGCATACCCTTTGGTATTCTGAAGGTAACCGTGTGATTTATAAGCCTGTGCGTAAAGTGCCGTTGACTGTGGATTATTGTAAGCCACAAGTGCGTACCTTCTAACGCTGATTTAGCATTGTCGTATGGGTCTTGGTTTTCGTTTATGTTGTTTGTGGGTCTAAGCGAAAACCTATCGCCCAATCAATTTAATAGTTTGGAGTAAAACAATGAGTCGTGGAACTCGCACAGTAGAGATTTATCGTTACGATCCTGATAAGGACAAAGCCCCTTATATGCAGACGTACACCATTGAGCTGCTTGATTCTGATCGTATGCTTTTGGACGTACTGTTACGCCTTAAAAAACAAGACGAAACCTTGACATTCCGCCGTTCATGCCGTGAAGGTATTTGCGGTTCGGACGGTGTCAATATCAATGGCAAAAACGGCTTGGCGTGTTTGATTAACATGAACACCTTGCCCGAAAAAATCGTGGTACGCCCCTTGCCTGGTTTACCTGTGATTAAAGATTTGGTGGTGGACATGAACCAGTTTTATGCCCAGTACGAAAAAGTACAGCCATATCTAATCAACCGCCAGCCACCGCCAGCCACCGAACGCCGTCAATCACAAGAAGACCGTGAAAAGCTAAATGGCTTGTATGAGTGTATCTTGTGTGCTTGCTGTTCAACGTCTTGCCCGTCATTTTGGTGGAACCCTGATAAATTCTTAGGTCCTTCAGCACTGCTAAACGGCTACCGCTTTATCATTGATAGCCGTGATACCGACACCAGAGCACGTTTGGCTCGCCTAGACGACCCATTTAGCCTGTTCCGCTGTCGTGGTATCATGAACTGTGTGTCTGTGTGTCCTAAGGGTCTAAACCCCACCAAGGCAATCGGACATATCCGTAATATGCTGCTTGAAACGGCAAGCTAATTGGTGCTTAGCACATCACAAACCGTGCTAAGATAAATGGCAATCATTATACTGCTCAGGCAAGGCAGATTTTTGCTAGGCGATATGGTGACGTACTCCCCTTGCTAAAGCAAGGGGCTTCCTTCTGCAAGCGTATCACGTCCGATACGAAGAATGTTCTTGGCTGCGTTGACATCACGGTCATGCGTAACCCCACAATGGTTACAAGTCCATTCTCTTATTCCTAAACCTGCTCTACCTTTGGGACTATTGCTTGAAATATTCAAACAATGCGAACAAGTTTGGGTTGTGTACTTTTCATCAACTTCTTCCAATAAGCAACCTGCGTACTCGCATTTGTATTCTAATTGTCTTTTTAGTTCAAACCAACTTGCGTCATAGACAGACTTAGCAAGATTGGTAGAAGTAAAGATTGATGAGTTTAATTTACCAATGACGATTAAAGCATTCTCTTTAATTAGCTTAGTAGTAAATTGATGTACGGCGTTAAGCCGTGAATTTTTGATTTTAGCGTGAATGGTGCGTGCCAGTTTTTTCTTTTTTGCAAGCTGGGCTTTGGTAAGTTTTTCAGCGTATTTATGAGTAAACTTGGTTTCTAGTTTATTGCCATTAGAACAAGTAACTGCTGTTTTACAGCCCAAATCAAGCCCCACAGAACCCATACCACATTTAGATTTTGGAAAATCTTTAACCGTAATACACGCATACCAACGCCCCCGACTGTCTTGTATGATGTCGCAGGTGTTTAATTCGTAATTTGATAAATTATAATGGTCGTAAACGGTGATAATCAGTTTTTTACCTTTAGATAGGCTAAACTGTAGCTTTGACTTTAAAGCGGTTTTATTGGTTTGGTAAGTTTTAAGAAGTTTAATGGCAGACTTTTTAAAAGGTATCCAGCCTAAAGATTTGCGTTTTGCTTTAGGGTTGTTGGTTCGCCAGTTTAGTTTACGTTTTTTAAATTGTTTACGACTTTTGCTATGTGTTTCGGCAACAGCTTGCAGAGTCTGCGAATGTAATCCAAGTTCATCACCTGCCCCTTTGGTATATTCATGACAATCATAAGCGGACATGAATTTACGATGACGATCCAGCCAGCGATAACCCAAGTCATTGACATAATTCCACACGAAATTCACCGCACTGGCTAGGCGGTTTAACTTATTGCTGTGTTTGGTGTAGATACGCAGTTTAAGGGTTTTCATGGGATTTATTATAGGGTAAAATGTCTCAATTTAAAAGTAAAGTTAAGTAAATTCGCCTGATATCCACCCCTTAAAAGGGGTGGTTTTACGGCGGGGTTGATAAATAAAAGGAGCAAATATGAAAAATGTAAAACAGTTGGTTAAGGAGTTTTATGAAGTCATCTTTTCGCAAGGGCTGACGGAGCGTGTGGGCGACTATATCACCACAGACGCCACCATGCGAGTGGGCGAAACGGTGCATCCGATGGGTGTGGACGGCATGAAAGCACACATACAGGCGGTGCGTGCCACTTATCCTGACTTTGCTATGCAGGTAACTCGCCAGTATTGCGATGGCGATTATGTGATTTCAGAAGTGATTGCCACAGGTACGCATTTGGGCGAGTTTATGGGCATTGTCCCGACTGGCAAGGTGCTTGAGTTTACAGGTGTGGACATTGATAAGGTGGTGGACGGCAAAATTTGCGAGCACAGCGGAGCGATTAACACCTTTGAAACGTTGATGGCAGCAGGGGCGATTGTTGGGGTTTCGGTGTAAATGACCGCTGCTCAATCACAATATCCTATCACCAACCCAACCATGAGAACACCATGAACAAAACCACCTTTAACATCGCCAAAATGGACTGCCCGTCCGAAGAGCAGATGATACGCATGAAACTTGCGGATATTGATACAATTGTGTCGCTGGATTTTGACATTGCAGGTAGGCGACTGGATGTGGTGCATACGGGCGAGCATCAGCCGATATTGGCACGGCTAGAGACGCTGAACTTTGACACTACATGGGTTGAGAGTGTGCCCTATGATGGTGCAAATGCCAATGCAGATGGCACGCAAGACAAGGCACAAAACAACAATAGCAACCAAAGAAAGCTGTTATGGCAAGTGCTGGCGATTAACCTGCTGTTTTTTGTGCTAGAGATGGCGACAGGGCTTGTCTCGCAGTCAATGGGGCTAATTGCCGATAGCTTGGATATGCTTGCTGACAGCGTGGTTTATGGGCTGGCACTGATTGCCGTGGGCGGTAGTACGCTGCTAAAAAAGAACATTGCCAAATCCGCTGGCGTCTTGCAGCTGATACTGGCTGTCATGGGGCTCATTGAAGTGCTGCGGCGATTTTTGGGTGTGGAAGATGCGCCTGCCTTTGCCATGATGATTGGCATGTCGGCACTGGCACTGGTGGGTAATGTGGTGTGCTTGTATCTGTTACAAAAAAGCCAAAGTAAAGAAGCCCATATGCAGGCGAGTATGATATTTACGTCCAATGATGTCGTGGTCAATCTGGGCGTGATACTGGCGGGGGTGCTGGTGTATGTGACGGAGTCAAAATATCCTGATTTGCTGGTGGGGCTCATTGTCTTTGGTCTTCCGGCGATGGGGGCGGTGCGGATTTTTAGGCTTTCAAGGTAGGGATTAATAAGTGAAGTACAGGTGCAGGGCATTTTGTGCGCTATTAAAATTATGTGACTTAAGAGTGTGTGGAATGTATTCTACTTTCTGTATAAAAATCTAGCACATTTATTATTAAATTCTCCAATCATTGCCTTTTAAAATTTTTTTACAATTCTTACAGTTAAGCAATGATTTAGCAAGAAATTTTGCCAATATCTCTAAAAATCCACAGTGTATGGCTGTATTTTTTTGCTGTTGGGACATCAAGTTCGCCAAAGCACTATTTTTGGCGTTAATGTGGCTTGTCATATTGATTTAAATGGCGTACACTATGCAAGATATGTGTTTTTTCACAATTTAACCCAACCTTTTTAAGTGGCAATTATCATGACCAAAAGTAGCAAAGATATGATCGCCTACCAAAACACCGAGCTGGCAGCAGACGGTGCGGCGTATATTGAAGCCCTATACGAAGACTATTTGCAGGACAAAAACAGCGTTAGTGCCGAATGGCAAAGCTATTTTGCCCAATATGAGCAGGCAGGCGATGCCCCGCATAACGCTATTAAAGAGCAATTTTTGCTACTTGGGCGTAACAATACCCGCTCTACAACCATTGTCAGTGCTGCCCCAGCCGATGCCAAACAAATGGCAGTGCAACAGCTTATCAGTGCCTATCGTCGCCGCGGACATCGCCGTGCCAAACTTGATCCACTAGGACTACAAAAGCTTCCTGATATTGAAGACTTGACCTTGGCGTATCACGGTTTGTCGGAAGCTGACCTAGACACTGTGTTCCCTACCAATTTGATGTATATTGGTAAAAGTGAAGCAACCTTGCGTGAGATTATTGAAATCTGTGAACGCATTTATTGTGGTAGCATTGGCTATGAATATATGCACGTCTTTACCGCTACCGAAAAGCGTTGGATTGAAAAATATATTGAATCCAATCAAGGACATATCCACTTTGATAAATCCAAAAAACTTGAGATTTTTGAGCGTCTAACCGCTGCCGAAGGTTTAGAAAAATACCTAGCACGTAAATACACAGGTGTTAAGCGTTTTGGTCTTGAAGGTGGCGAAAGCTTTATTCCTGCCGTGCATGAGATGATTCAACGTGTTGGTGGTTATGGTGCCAAAGAAGTTGTGATCGGCATGGCTCACCGTGGACGCTTAAACCTTTTGGTTAATATCATGGGTAAAAACCCATCGGTATTGTTTGATGAATTTGACGGTAAAATCCAGCCCACTCAAGGTTCTGGTGACGTAAAATACCATAACGGTTTTTCATCGAACGTTAGTACGTCAGGTGGCGAATTGCATCTTGCCTTGGCTTATAACCCATCGCATCTTGAGATTGTTTCACCTGTGCTTTTAGGTTCGGTGCGTGCTCGTCAAGCCCGTCGCTCTGAAGAGTATGGCTATAACATTGACAGCAGTAGCGTACTGCCGATTGTGGTACATGGTGATGCTGCCTTTGCAGGTCAAGGCGTTAACCAAGAAACTTTCCAAATGTCACAAACCTGCGCCTACAAAACGGGCGGTACGGTTCATATTGTCATCAATAACCAAGTAGGTTTTACCACATCACGTCCTGAAGATGCCCGTTCTACTATTTATTGTACTGACGTTGCCAAAATGGTACATGCGCCGATCTTACATGTGAATGGTGACGATCCTGAAGCGGTGGTATTTGCCTCTCAATTGGTGCTTGATTATCGCCGTGAATTTGGTAAAGATGTGGTGCTTGACATCATGTGTTACCGTCGTAACGGTCATAACGAATCTGATGAGCCGATGGCAACTCAGCCACTGATGTATCAAACCATCAAAAAACTGCCTACCACTCGTACCAAATACGCTGATAAGCTGATCAGTCAAGGTGTATTGACCGACGAAGCCAACCAAAAATACGAAGAGACTTACCGTATTGCTCTAGATGAAGGTCTAGACGTGGCAAATGGCTTGGTGCATGAGCCTAATCCTGAACTGTTTGTGGATTGGAAGCCTTATCTGGGTCATGAGCTTGAAGACGACTGGGAAACTGGCGTGGACATTGAAAAGCTAAAATCTTACGGTCAAGCGATGGCAAAAGTGCCTGAAGGCTTTGAACTGCAACGCCAAGTGGGTAAAGTGCTAGAACAGCGTCTTGCCATGCAAACAGGTCAAGAGCCACTGAACTGGGGTGCTGCCGAAACTTTGGCTTATGCCAGTCTTGTAGATGAAGGCTCATTGGTGCGTATCACAGGTGAAGACGTAGGTCGTGGTACATTCTCACACCGTCATTCTGAGCTTTATAACATGAAAGACGGCAGTATGTACATTCCGCTACAAAACGTCTCACCAAACCAAGCTCGCTTTGCCACTTATAACTCGCTACTTTCTGAAGAAGCGGTACTTGCTTTTGAATATGGCTATGCGACTACTGTGCCTAATGCCCTTGTGGTTTGGGAAGCGCAGTTTGGCGACTTTGCTAACGGTGCACAGGTGGTGATTGACCAATTTATCTGTAGTGGTGAAACCAAATGGCAACGTGTCTGCGGTTTGACCATGCTGTTACCACACGGCTTTGAAGGTCAAGGCCCAGAGCATTCATCAGCCCGTCTTGAGCGTTATCTACAGCTATGTGCCGAAGATAATATGCAAGTGGTTACCCCAACAACGCCCGCACAGATTTTCCATGCCTTGCGTCGTCAAGTGGTACGCCCAATTCGTAAGCCACTCGTTGTCATGTCGCCCAAGTCGCTGCTAAGACACCCACTAGCAACATCAGAGCTTAGCGAGCTTGCCAATGGTAAATTTGAAACAGTATTGCCTGAAGTAGATACTTTGGATAATAATGATGTGGTGCGTTTGGTGCTATGTGGTGGTAAGGTTTATTATGACCTACTAGAACAGCGTCGCAAACTAAACTTAAAAGATGTGGCGATTGTGCGTATTGAGCAGCTTTATCCGCTACCAGAAGAGCGCATTAAGGCTGAAATCCAAAAATACCCCCATCTTGAGCAAATCATGTGGGCACAAGAAGAACCGCTTAACCAAGGTGCGTGGTACTATCTAGCTCCTGAACTGTATCGCATGGTGGATAAAGATTTGACCAATGCTAAGGTTATCCATCCGTCAGCTCGCCCATCAGCAGCTGCCCCTGCGACAGGTTCGCCCAAGATTCATAACGCCCAACAAAAAGCACTTATCGCTGATGCGTTAAATGTGAGCGTGGACGAATTGAAATAACACAAATGGTCAAAGGATATTTTATTCTTTGACCATCATTTACTTTTTTATAACAACTTAAAACGCTGTATGGCGATTTAAATACTTAAGTTAGGAGTCTCTCATGGCTGAAATCAAAGCCCCTGTATTTCCCGAGTCGGTACAAGACGGCACCATCGTAGAATGGCACGTTGCTGAAGGCGACGCTGTTACTCGCGATCAAGTGCTTGCTGAAATTGAAACTGATAAAGTTGTTCTAGAAGTAGTTGCCCCCGATGACGGCGTATTGACCAGCATCGTAAAAGGCGTGGACAGCACTGTGCTTTCTGCCGAAACTATCGCTCATTTTGAAGCGGGCGCGGTCAGCGAAAGCGTACCAGCCAGCGAAAGCAAAGCCGATGCTAATACCACCAACGATCCTGCCAGTGTTGCTGCCCCTGTACAAGCCAAAGCCAATACAGGTAGCGAAGCTGACTATAAAGACCAAAGCCCAGCAGTACGCAAAGCCGCCAAAGAAACTGGCGTAAACCCAAGCGACGTACAAGGCTCAGGTCGTGGCGGTCGTGTTACCAAGTCTGATATGTTTAACCCAACCTTAAAATCTGACAATGGTCAAGTGATTGCTACTGCTGTGGGTCAACGTATCGAAAAACGTGAGCCAATGACCCGTTTGCGTAAGCGTATCGCTGAGCGTCTATTGTCTGCCACCCAAGAAACCGCCATGCTTACGACCTTTAACGAAGTAAACATGAAGCCTTTAATGGACTTGCGTGCTAAGTACAAAGACCGCTTTGAAAAACGTCATGGCGTAAAACTTGGCTTTATGTCGCTATTTGTTAAAGCCGCCACTGAAGCGTTGAAGCGTTTCCCTGCAGTTAATGCTTCTATTGACGGTAATGACATCATTTATCACGGCTACTATGACGTGGGCGTGGCGGTGTCTAGCGATCGCGGTTTGGTTGTGCCTGTGCTGCGTGACACCGACAACATGGGTCTAGCTGACATTGAAGGCGGTATTCGCGACTATGCAACCAAAGCTCGTGAAGGCAAATTGTCTATTGATGAGATGACAGGCGGTACATTTACCATCACTAACGGTGGTGTTTTTGGTTCGCTACTATCTACACCAATCATCAACCCACCACAAACCGCAATCCTAGGTATGCACGCCATCAATGATCGCCCTATGGCGGTTAATGGTGAAGTGGTAATTTTACCAATGATGTATCTGGCCTTGTCTTATGACCACCGTTTGATTGATGGTAAAGATGCGGTACAATTCCTAGTGACCATCAAAGAGCTGATTGAAGATCCTGCAATGCTACTGCTTGATCTATAATCAAACCAATGAGACGGGTGTGTTGTGCCTGTCTCATTTTTTTATTGATTTTTATAAATTAAAAAATTGTTAACATAAAGAGAAAAGTAATGAAAACTTCTTATGATTTAGTGGTAATTGGTGGTGGACCTGGTGGTTATGAAGCTGCCATTCGTGGTGCTCAGCTTGGTTTTAGCGTGGCGTGTATCGAAAAACGTGTCCATAAAGGCGAGCCAGCCCTTGGTGGTACTTGCTTAAACGTGGGCTGTATCCCATCAAAAGCTCTACTTGACAGCTCGCACCGCTATGAAGCCACCAAGCATGAGCTTGCCGAGCATGGTATCACCACAGGCAACGTTGCCATTGACGTGTCTAAAATGCTTGAGCGTAAAGATGCTATCGTGAAAGGTCTAACCGCTGGCGTGGCAGGTCTGTTAAAGGGTAATGGCGTGGACTGGCTACAAGGCTGGGGTACATTGATTGATGGTAAAGGCGAACAAAAACAAGTCAAATTTACCCCACTTGATGGCGAAGAAGCGACCGTTACCGCCAAATATGTGATCTTGGCAGCGGGTTCTGTACCAATTGAAATCCCTGTTGCCAAAACTGATGGTGAATATATTGTTGATTCAACTGGGGCGCTAGAATTTAGCGAAGCACCTAAGCGTCTTGGTGTGATCGGTGCGGGTGTGATTGGTCTTGAGCTGGGTTCTGTATGGCGTCGCCTTGGTTCTGAAGTGGTGGTTTATGAAGCCATGCCAGAATTTTTGGCAGTGGCTGATAAAGACATCGCCAAAGAAGCCGCCAAACTGCTCAAAAAACAAGGTCTAGACATCCGTGTTGACACCAAAGTAACGGGCGCTGAAGTAGTCAATGGCGAGGTTGTGGTAACCACTGATGTTAAAGGTGAAACTAAGGTCGAAACCTTTGATAAACTTATCGTTTGTGTGGGTCGCCGTGCTTATAGCGAAAAACTGCTTGCCGAAGGCTGTGGTATTGAGCTGACCGAGCGTGGCTTAGTGGCAGTGGACGATCAATGTAAAACCAATTTAGATGGTGTTTATGCCATTGGCGACTTGGTGCGTGGTCCGATGCTGGCTCATAAAGCCATGGAAGAAGGCATGATGGCGGTAGAACGTCTGCATGGCGAAAAAGCCCAAGTAAACTATGACACCATCATCAGTGTTATCTATACACACCCTGAGATTGCGTGGGTGGGTCTGACCGAAGAAGCCGCCAAAGCTCAAGGTTATGAAGTCAAAACAGGTAGCTTTAGCCTAGCTGCCAACGGTCGTGCTTTGGCTCAAGGCGAAGGCATGGGTTTGGTAAAAGTGGTGGCTGATGCCAAAACTGACCGCCTGCTAGGTATGCACATGGTTGGCGTAGGTGCTGGTGACATCGTACATCAAGGCATGATTGCCCTTGAGTTTGTGTCTAGCATTGAAGACCTACAGTTGATGACTTTCGCTCACCCAACCGTATCAGAAGCAGTGCATGAAGCGGCACTGTCTGCGGACGGCCGTGCCATTCATGCGATTCAACGTAAAAAGCGTTAATTGCCCTAAGTTAAATAAAATACCCTGTTTGTTTAAGCAGGGTATTTTTATAGTCATTTGATTTCAAAACCATACGTCGTTGCCATCACTCTTATGTACTACTTGTACACTGCGAGTGTTGTCGCCTAGTCTTGTTTTAAACTTAAACGACTATAGTTTGTGTGTATTTGAGTTTAACCATAAGGTTTTTCTCTAAGCCATTTGGTTGCCAAATATTTTGTCCCTTCAATGACAGGAATACTGGCGTGTAAGGAGAGGCGGTCAGGCTCACCTGTGGCAAGTAGGTCAGCAAAATATACCGCCATGCCTGCTTTGGGGCGAATTTCTAAATTAACACTGGGAAAGCGAGTCGCACCGCCTGCGTCCACGCCCGACAAGTACATCAAAAACGTACCAACACGCTGTCCGCCAACCGCCATATTTCGCTGTCCGCCTTTGGTATTTGGGTCAAAAAAATCAAAATGGGCTTTATATTCACCCCCATTGCCATAGCGTAGCACCTGCACACCTTCGCCTCTGTCAGCGTCCCAATGAATAAGTTTGGCGATACGCTCTTCTATGGTGCTAATCAGCTCATTTTCACCACGATTAAAGGCGGTATTCATGCTGGTACGGTGCGGATTTTTGACAAAGTCGCCCGTTGCATCATCAACAACCATGGCATCTAAAAATTTATTATCAGATAAGGTGATAAGCTGTTGGCATTCGTCCATGCTTAAAAAATTATCCAACACAACCAAATATGGCTTATCACAAACCATGGTAATTTGGCACATTCGCCTGTCAAGATTTATGCTGTTGTGTGTGGTGTCAATAAAGGGTAATGCTACACTGGTTTGGATAGCCAAAGTGCGGGCAAATTCGCCAAAGCCATGCTCGCTAAGGGTTGTGGCTAATGTGGCAAGAGGTACTTGGCGTTTGATATTGCTGTCTAGCCAGTCTTGCCATTCGGGGGGTAGGGTGGGAAATGTTGTCATGATATAACTTCTAAAGATATTTTTGGTATTCTATACCTATTTTAATAAAAATCCTAAATATTTATCTTAAGATTGATTTTATAAGCCTATCTATATATTTGATTATTTATTCATTAATGTTTGTAATCTGTCAAGAAGTTCTTGCTCGTGCTTAATTAGATCTGCTGTATTGCAAACATTTGTATGCAATATGCCGTCAATAATAAAGTGGCTACGATTTGGCAATCCATAAAGACCCTGTGCGTGATATTTATTGGTATTGATTTTGTTCATTAAGGGATAAATTAAGCCACACAACACTAACCTATCTTGATAAAAACCCGCATAACTGTGCATTTGATGCAAATCCATTCTGTCTACGTCGCTATTGTATCCTTTCATGGCTTTAAACTTGGCATCAAGCACCACAACCGCATCATTTTGCTTATGTATCATAATCAAATCGGGAAAGAGTGAGCGTTTATAAAATTGCTCTTGATAAATATTAAGCTGTTTTTGCCCGCTAATATGCCACTCAGTGAACCTTTTTGTCAGTAATTTTTCTAGGTAAATTTCGAATAATTGAGAAATATCTACCAGATAGCCCGAATGCTCTGATGAATTTCCAGATGAATTAATGGTGTGGTAATTAATAATAATTTCGGCATAGTTTAAAATATGTTTAAAGTCTTGGTACAAGGGGTTATTTAAGGCAGAGTGATTTTTTGCAGTGACAATGGTTTCGGCATTAATGGCTTTTCCAGAATATTCTTGTTTTAGTGTTTGCCTAAAGCCAGATAGGTCGCGATGAATTTCTTGGTAGAAGGGGTGAATTGGTTTATTGTTATTAAAATGTTGTTCTATTATGGTTAAAGTACGATATAGGACATCGATAATCTCTTGTATGTAGCGACGTTCTTTAAACTGAATGCTAACCTTGCCCAAAAAAGGTATGTCTTTTTTAATAAAATTATTTATGTCTATTTTGCCACGTACTTTATGTGTTCTGTCTGATTTTATTTGATAATGCTGTGGTAACCCTAAAATTATTGCCTTTTCTAAAGCACGAATAAATAATAAAGCTACCATTAATAAAAATATGTCATCTGTGGATTTTGTAAAGCTGACCATATGCCTGGTTTGTTGGTCAAGATAAAAATCATTCGCAAAATTAAGCATGCGATTCATCATTACATCCCCACAATGCGGTGTAATATGAAAGCTGATATTCCTATAGGTGATAACACCTGCGTACAGTCCAGTCTGTATAAAATATCTCGTCTCACCACCTTTGGTTTTGCTATACAATTTTAATACCAATTGATTATCATCATCTGTAAAACCTTTCTTCTTGAAGTGCAAGACATTAACACGATCCAAACTATTATCGCCAATCGTAATTTCATGCAATGAAGAAAATAATGACTTTAATTTCTTTAAATCGACTTTTTTGGCATGAAATTCTGTGATAAGCCTATCTTCAGATAAGCCATTCTCTTCATAATAATTATGATTGGTGGGTATGCTTATTTTCATGTTATTTTTGTATTAAGATAAATTTTTTCATGGCAGATTCTAGCTTGCTATCCAATTCACTTTCTGCATACAAACTGCGCAAATACTCTTTTAGTGTGGGACTTAGATATTCTCTAAATAGCTGCTCTTTGTCTTTGGTTGTGATGGCTTTTTTGGTAAGATCTTTTATTTTTAAAAAGAACGCATGACCAAACATATAAGACTGAGTGAGCCCAAGCTCATCAACAATAAATTTATTTAACGCTTCACAAGATGTTACATAATTATCTATTGTTTCTTGATCCTGTATGGACATTTCTCGACTAATAACATCAGCAATCACATCATAATCACAATCTTTTCTAATCCATTTGAAGCGGCGACGCAGTGCTAAATCAAAACTATCAATACTTTTGTCCACGTCGTTCATCATACCAATAAAAAATACATTGCTGGGAATTCCAAACTGAACACCGTATTCCTTGCTATAACGATAAGCTAGGCTAATGTATTCTGGATGATTGGGATTGTCTGTAATGAGTTTTTCTATTAGGGTGCTGTATTGGGTTTTGATAGTATGTCTTTTTTTGGAATCATCTCGGTAATCTTTTTCTAGTAAAGATAGGGTTTCACCAAAGACACTTGATAAATTGGCGCGGTTAATTTCATCAACAATAAAATAATGAGATTCGTCGGGATTGTTATTGGCTTTAATACAAAACTCTTTAAATACACCATTGATTAATTCAAATTTTAGGTTACCGTCTTTGGCTACGCCAGCGGGTTTAATGCCTTCAATAAAATCTTCATAGCCAAACGATGGGTGGAATTGTACAAATTCATAAAGTGATTTATTACCTTTACACAAAAATTTGACACTGGTTAACACTTCATGAGTCTTGCCTGTGCCAGGAGCACCATAAAAAATAATATTAGGACTAAACTCATCAGCAATATTTTTTGCGGTGGCATATTCATATAAAAAACGAGATAGTAGGATACACTCTTTAATATCATCATTTATTTCTAGCAGTTCTTTTATGCAATGACATAATTCATAATTCTTTTGTGTAAATGGTTTATTGTTTTCTTGCTCAAAAAATTGCTTATATAACCTATCAATAGGATTGTCAGAATAAATGTGTAAAAAATTGCACGGATTATTTAGTACGGCAAGTTTTAATAATATTTTTTTAGCACTATAATTGGCATTATCTATCAGCTCGGCAACTTTTTCTGCATTTTCTTCTTTAGTGATGTCAGTAATAAGGTCCTTAATTCGGCTCTCAAAATAGCCATTGGCTTTTTCTCGATCTGCACTATCGATTTGCTGATGATTGGTCTTTTTGTCGTCTGTATATGCCTGCAAAGTGTACGTTGCATTATCATTGTTTAGCTTTACACCAAATCGTATTGCTGTACCTGGTTTTGATGCACCGAATATACTACGGGTTGTACGCTCCAAAAAGTTACATAGATAACCACCATGATGCAATAATTCATTGGTGCTTTCTCTATCTCTAATATTACTTAAGGTGTTTGTATAATCATCTAGAGTGAATTCATCTTTGATGATTTTTTGTCTATAAAAATTCCAAGAAGATAATAATTTATCTATGTCTTCTAGTTTCTCCGACATCGAATTATTATTTTTATAATCTTGCCAAAGGCTTTGAAACGATTTTTTCTCATTATCATTAATTTTCAGTGTTAGCATAAGGTTTTTTCCTTTAATATATTTATGCCAGCTAATAATAAAGTTATTAGTAGCATTATTGCCATTACAGCGTGTTAGTGTAGCGGTTGCTTGAATATGATTTGTATTAAAATCATCTAATTTTTTACTTAATAATCTCTGTATATCCTGATTATCGGCATAATAATCTAGTATATTGATATGCCTACGCAAATTAAACCAAACACCGTCATCACCATTTTTTTCTTTGTTATAAATATAAGCATCACTGGAAATTTCTACAAGTGCGATAGGAGTTTTGCCGTTTCTGACTAGGACTACATCACCAATATTTACTTGATTTTGAAAAACTTTAGGCGCTTCTGCATCTTTTTCATTGTTTTGCCACGAGACCCCCATGCCAATGACTTTTCTTTTTAACATGAATAAAATATCGTTATTACTTAGTCTTTCATTGGGGTGTAATTGTATATGCCAATAGTTCATAAATATGCTCAAAATATATATAAAAATACCCAAGTGTATTTATAGCAAGTTATATGCGACACTTAGGTATTTGATTTGTGATAAATCTACCCAATCAACTTCTTCAAAAGCTCATTCACCTGTGCAGGGTTGGCTTTGCCTTTGCTGGCTTTCATCACTTGACCAACCAAGCCATTAAAGGCTTTTTCTTTGCCTGACTTGTATTCTTCTACCGCTTTTTCGTTATTGGCAAGCACTTCTTTTATGATGGCTTCAATCGCCCCTGTATCGGTTTCTTGCTTGAGTCCGTGTTCGGCGATAATCTCATCGGCGGTTTTGTCAGACTCCCACAGATAGCCAAAGACCTGTTTGGCGATTTTACCACTGATGGTATTGTCATTGATACGGGCAATCATACCTGCCAGACGCTCGGCACTGATGGGTGAATTTTCAATGCTTAATTCATTTTTATTAAGCGCCCCAGACAGCTCGCCCATGACCCAGTTGGCGACAATTTTGGCATGGGCTTGCCCAACGCTGGCGACCACATTTTCAAAATAATCGGACAAGGCACGGCTACCATTTAGCACATTGGCATCATAAGTGGACAGCCCATAATCACTGACAAAGCGAGCCTTACGCGTGCTGGGCAGCTCTGGCATATCGGCTTTGACCTTTGCCAGTGTTTCATCAGAGATAATCACAGGAAGCAAGTCAGGGCAAGGGAAGTAGCGGTAATCGTTGGCTTCTTCTTTGGTACGCATGGCACGAGTTTCATCACGCTCAGGGTCGTATAGGCGAGTGGCTTGCACGACTTGTCCGCCGTCTTCAATGACATCGATTTGTCGTTCAATTTCTGACTTAATGGCACGTTCAATAAAGCGAAACGAGTTCAAGTTTTTAAGCTCACAGCGAGTACCAAAGGGCGTATTGGGCTTGTGTACCGAGATGTTGATGTCAGCACGGAATGAGCCTTGAGCCATAATCGCATCCGAGATGCCAAGCCACGTCACGAGCTCATGAATGCTACGCACATAGGCAAGGGCTTCATCACTGCTACGCATATCAGGCTCAGAGACGATTTCAATAAGCGGTGTGCCTGCACGGTTTAAGTCCACGCCCGTCATCTGTGGCACAGTGTCATGCACCGATTTGCCCGCATCTTCTTCTAGGTGGGCACGGGTGATGCCGATACGCTTAGTGTATTCGTTTTTTTCGCCAGCATTGACCAGTATGTCAATGTAGCCTTTGCCAACAATGGGATTTGCCATTTGCGTGGTTTGGTAGCCCTTTGGCAAATCAGGATAAAAATAGTTTTTGCGGTCAAAGGTATTATACATGCCAAGCTCGGCATTGACCCCTAAGCCAAATTTTAAGGCGCGCTCAATCACGCCTTCATTGAGCACAGGCAATGCCCCAGGAAAGCCCAAATCCACAAGGGTTGCTTGTGTATTGGCGTCCGCCCCAAAAGCGGTGGGGGCATTAGAAAAAATCTTACTGTCGGTATTTAATTGGCAATGAATTTCAATACCAATGACGACTTCATAACCGTCAATTAAAGGGGCTTGTTGGGTCATAGTGTTTTCCTAAAAATATTTGTTGTGCAAATCAATACACTTTTAGCTTTTTAATTTAACAAAATTCATTTGGGATAATCATCGCTGTCTTTAAAATCGGATAATTCAATGTCATCAAAATCATCTGGCACATCAAAAGGTTCAGCACCGCCCAAACGATAACTTGCAGAATTTTTAACGGCATTATCCATATCTTCAAGTGATACAGATTTATCGCTTTTTAAAGTGTCAAAAAATTCATCAAAAACCCCAACCTTAGAACTTTGTGTTAATGGTTTATCATCATTTGCCATAAATTTTCCTAATGGGTTGGGGGTTAATTTTACAAACTCGGCATTGCCAAATGATAATCACTGTTCATTTGAAAGACATGAGCGGTCTTTAATAGCTCACTTTCCGCCCAGTGTTTGCCAATCAGCTGCAAGCCCACAGGCAAGCCATTTGCCAAGCCCACAGGGTGTGACAGCGCAGGCAAGCCTGCTAAATTGACCCCAATGGTGTAGACGTCGCCTAGATAAATGCTAGCTGGGTCTAGGTCTTCGCCCAGTTTATAGGCGGTGGTGGGTGCGGTGGGACTGGCGATGATGTCGCACTTTTCAAAGGCTTTGGCAAAGTCGCTTGCGATGATGCGGCGTACCTTTTGGGCTTTGGTGTAATAGGCATCAAAATAGCCTGCGGACAAGGCATACGTTCCCATAATGATACGGCGCTGCACTTCCGCCCCAAAGCCTTCAGAGCGACTGCGGGTATAAAGGTCTTGTAAGTCGCTAGGATTTTCACAGCGATAGCCAAAACGCACGCCATCAAAGCGGGATAGGTTGGAGCTGGCTTCAGCGGGGGCAAGCAGATAATACGTCGCCAAAGTTACCGCAGGGTCGGTGATGTCCACTTCTACAATCGTCGCCCCAAGTTCTTCATATTTGGCAAGGGCGCTGCGGATTTGCGCTTCAACATCGGCATTTAAGCCTTGTCCAAAATATGCCTTTGCTACACCAATGCGTAAGCCTTGTAGCGGTTTGCCGTCTGTTTTGGCACTTTTGACATCGGCGACAAAATCAGGCGTGTCGGTCTTGATGCTGGTGGCGTCTTTGGGGTCATAACCTGACATGGCGTGAAGCAGATAAGCACAATCCAGAGCCGATTTGCCAAATGACCCTGCTTGGTCTAGGCTTGAGGCATAAGCAATCATGCCAAAGCGAGAGACACGCCCATAAGTGGGCTTAATGCCTGTCACACCGCAAAAACTGGCTGGCTGACGGATAGAACCGCCTGTGTCTGAGCCTGTCGCCACAGGCACAAAGCCCGCTGACACCGCAGAGGCGCTACCGCCTGACGAACCGCCCGGAACTCTAGCAGTATCCCAAGGGTTATGCACCGCCCCATAGTAGGAATGTTCGTTGTCAGAGCCCATGGCGAACTCGTCCATATTAAGCTTGCCAAGGCTGATAAAGCCAGCATTTGCGACATTATCCACAAGGGTAGCATTATAAGGCGACACAAAGTTATAAAGCATCTTTGAGCCTGCGGTCGTCAGTACGCCTTTGGTGCACATATTGTCTTTATGTGCCATCGGTACGCCAAGCAAAGGACGGCTGTCGCCACCAGCACGCAAGGTGTCGGCTTGACGGGCTTGCTCTTTTGCCAAATCAGCGCTTAGGGTAATAAAGCTGTTGATAGCTTTGTCGTGGCTATCAATGCGGGCAAGCAAATGCTCGGTGAGCTCAAGACTAGAAAAGGTTTTGTTGCCAAGACCTGTAACAATCTCATCAATGCCAAGGGTGTGAAGTTGTGTCATAAAATGCTCTAAAATATGTTTAAATAATAAAAAAGTTATCTTTGATAAATCGGGTTAAAATTAGCATGCCATGTAGGGGCGAATCACATTCGCCCTGAATACCAAAAAATATCTTTTACAAAAATTTGCAAATTTTAAGTAGGTAAATTTGGACAATTTATTGAAATAAAATTTTTCTATAAACTGGGCAAATGTAATTTGCCCCTACAAATCCTGCTTATATATTAGCCAATCTATAAAAATCACTCAATCACCTGTGGCACCAAATACAACCCATCCGCCACTTGCGGGGCGACCGCCTGATAAGCATCTCTATCAATGCCTGCCACCGCCACATCAGCGCGCAGGGGCTGGCAGGTTTCGTGAATGTTAGCAAGGGGGGCAATGCCATCGGTATCTACTTTGGCAAGCACGTCCATCATGGCAAGGATTTTTTGTAAATTATCGGCATAGGCACTTGCGGTGGTGTCATCAACGTGCAGACGTGACAACTTAGCACAGTCAAGCACGTCTTGGGGGGTTAAGGTGGTCATGGATATCCTAAATTTATAAAAGAAAAATTGCCCTTAATTCTATCACAATTTGCCCCGCTTGAAAAATCACCCCAAAAATCAGCCCGTGTTTACTTTTCCTTATTGATAATCATTTGTAACTTTGAGTAAAGAATAATTTTTAATATGTAAAAATTTCGCCACTTTGACAAACTTTCTTGCAAATTGATGATTTTTTTGGTTAATCATCGTGATTTTTTGTGTGTAAATCAGGTATAATTTAGCACTATTTTTTGACCGCTTTGGTGTTTGTATAATTTTTGAACAAATTTTTATGATGATTTTTTAAAATTATCGCAAACTTGCTGGCTTTTTGCACACAACTTTGGAAAACACGCCCATGAATTTATTAGGATTTTTATCGACCAACATCGCCATTGATTTGGGTACTGCCAACACCTTGATTTATTCTCCTGGCAAAGGTATTGTGCTTGATGAGCCAACGGTGGTGGCGCTACGCAGTAATCGTACCCAAAACCCAACCGTGGCGGCTGTGGGTATTGACGCCAAACAAATGCTTGGGCGTACCCCTGACAACATCACCGCCATTCGCCCCCTAAAAGACGGTGTGATCGCTGACTTTGAAGTCACACAAAAAATGCTAAAACACTTTATCCATAAAGTTAAAGCCAAACGTTTTTTGGCTGATCCTAATGTGGTGGTATGTGTCCCTTGCAAATCCACCTTGGTAGAACGTCGCGCCATTCAAGAAGCGGTACAGTCTGCTGGCGCAAACAGCGTACATCTGTTAGAAGAGCCTATGGCAGCAGCAATCGGTGCAGGTCTGCCTGTCCATGACGCTAGCGGTTCTATGGTGGTGGACATCGGCGGCGGCACAACCGAGATTGCGGTGATTGCTTTGTCGGGCTGTGTGTATGCCGACTCTATTCGTGTGGGTGGTGATTTGTTTGATGAAGCCATCATCAACTATGTGCGTAAAGCTCACGGCTGTATCATTGGTGAAACCACGGCAGAGCGTATCAAAGTAGAAGTCGGTACGGCAGTTTATGACGAAAAAGACGACCTAGAGGTAGAAGTGCGTGGGCGTTCTATGGCAGAAGGTGTGCCAAAAACCTTTACCGTAACCTCTAGAGAAATCCAAGAAGCCCTAACCGAGCCATTATCAGCGATTGTAACAGGCACCAAAGAAGCTCTTGAGCAAACACCGCCAGAGCTGTCATCTGACATTGCTGAGCGTGGTATTGTTTTGACGGGTGGTGGCGCATTGTTACGTAATTTGGACAAACTGTTGTCTCGTGAAACAGGTTTGCCTGTGTTTGTTGCTGAAGAGCCTTTAACTTGTGTGAGTCGTGGTGGTGGTAAGGCGTTAGACTTTATCAACGACAGATCGCTAAACTTAATCTTTGTTTAATTGAATAAGTGATTGTTAACGCTTATCCATTAATGATGTCTTTTAATGGAAAAGTGTGCTAAAACTGGCGGTGCTTAATTAGATAGTCTCGCACCGCTTTTTCATTTAAATAAAGGTCTGTTTTGGTCTATGTTACCCAGTATATTTTCCCAAAAGCCACTTTTTATTCGCATGACCATCGGTTTTTTGGTGGCTGCACTGATTTTGATGCTACTTGACAGTAAAAATCCCGAATGGTTTTCGCCACTTCGCAGCTTAAGTCATGCTTCTATGCAGCCGATTTACCAAGTATCGGTAGGACCTTCCTATGCCATGGAGTACGCCCAAGGCTCGCTACATTCTAAAGAAGCCTTGAGGCGTGAGAATATCCGTCTGCAAACTGAGCTTTTGCAAGCCCGTGCCAAATTACAACGCCAAGACTATCTGCTCGCCCAAAACGCCCGCCTAAATGGTATTTTAAGTACCACGCTGTCCAATCAGCACGACCTGTCACTGGCTCAGGTGATTGGTACTGATAGTAACCCCCTAAAACAAGTGGTGATTTTAAATAAAGGTTCACGTAACGGTATCGAAATTGGACAAACGGTGATTGATGAAAATGGTATTTTGGGACAAATCATTAACGTATATGATAACACCAGCCGTCTATTGCTGATTACTGATGAACAACAATCGGTGGCAGTACAAGTCGCCCGCACAGGGCAACGTGCCATGGTATCGGGTGGTGGTATGCCTGACAGTCTAAACTTGGATTATATTTTTAAAACCGCTGACGTAAAAGTGGGTGATGAGCTGATTTCATCGGGGCTTGGCGGACGTATTCCAGCAGGTTATAAAGTTGGTACTGTATCTAATATTGATACCACACGTACTGATAATTTTGCTGATATTAAGGTTGCACCATCTGCGGACTTTTTGCGTAGCAGTTATGTGCTCGTATTAAAGCCTAAGGTCGATACTGCGATAGCCGAGGGCAATAATCGTTGATGAAATCCAAGGCTTTTTTAATCACGGGCATGATTGCAAGTTTTATTGTGGCATCCACACTTAGCGTGTATCCGTTGCAACATGCCTTGGCAAGCATCCGTCCGTCATTTATGGTTATGGTGATGATTTTTTGGGTGATGTATCGCTCAAGCATGATGTCGGTATGGGCGGTATTTTTGGTTGGTCTAGCATCAGACTTGCTTTTGGGTACACATTTGGGTTATCAAGCATTTTGTGCGGTATTAACAGCTTTGGTACTACGAATCATGATGCTATATAGCAAAGAGCTAACTTTGGTACAGGCATGGTTTGGGGCAAGTGTGGGTCTGTGTGTTTATCAAGTGGCGTTATGGATACTTCATGCTTTGGCGTATGGTGAATTTAGCTTTATTGGTTTTGGTTCTGTGTTAAGTAGCATCCTATTTTTTCCTGTAGTGTGGTTGGCGTTACATTGGATTAATAAACAAGTCAAAGAAAGGGCATACTAAATGCAGATTATCCTCGCATCAACCTCTCCTCGTCGCCAAGAACTATTAAAAGTGGCAGGGATTGATTTTAGCGTCATGCCTGTGGCGATTGATGAAAGCGAGCAAGTGGGTGAAAACCCTAACGATTATCTATATCGTATGGTAGAAGGTAAAGCTGACCACGCTTATCAAACCCTACTATCAAGCACCCAAACCGCAGGCAATATCCTAATTTTAACCGCCGATACCATTGCTGTGGTTGAACAAGAAATTTTACAAAAACCCAATGATAAAGCCCATGCCTTTGCCATGTGGGATAAGCTGTCAGGAAAAACACACACCATCAGTACCGCCGTTTGTGCCAGCTTAGTTGCGGACGGATTATTAAAAGAACAACGCACCATCATCTGTCACACCCAAGTGACTTTTACTGCTCTAACGGATAAACAAAAAGAAAACTATTGGGCGACAGGCGAGCCCTTGGATAAGGCAGGGGCATACGCCATTCAAGGCGGTGCAATGGCTTGGGTTGAACGTATTGACGGCAGTTATACCAATGTGGTGGGCTTGCCACTGCCCCAAACGCTTGCCCTAATTGACAGCTTTAAACCCTAAATGACGCACGCCACCCAAATTTTTATCTCTCGCTGTGGTCATGCCACGCAGTTTGCCCTAAAACAGCAAAATCAAGTCGTGCAACTTGGCAGTGAGTTTGACCATATCCCTAGCCTTGTGGACAGTGTTTACCTTGGTAAAGTGGATAGGGTGTTGCCTGATCTTAATCTAGCATTCATCAATATTGGCGAAAGCCGTCTTGCGGTGCTATCCCCCATCAAGGGGCGTGATATTTACGCAGGTCAATGGCTGTTGGTGCAAGTCACCAAAGACCCAATCGATGATAAAGGGGCAGTGGTTAGCACTGACATTGTCTTGTCTAGTGGTTATTTGGTATATCGCCCCCTTGCCAAAACCGCCATCACCCTTGCCAAATCCATCACTGATAAAATCACTCGGCAGCATTTAAAAACAGATTTACAAAATCTTTATCAAAAGCATACCTTAACAGGCACGCTAACCGCCCGTACTTTATCTGTGCAAGCCAATCCACAAGAGCTTGTTCATCATCTTAAAGCACTTAATGACATTTGGCAATATTTATTACACGCTAAGCAGTCTTGTCCCAAAAAACCCAAACAATTATACCAAGCCCCAAGCCCGTTATTTTGTACTTTGGCACAGCACCCAAATGCCCAAATTTACATCAATGATAACTCTTTGGGCGAGACCATTGCCATCTTTTTACAACAGTGGCTGATAAATTCGCCTTCTATTATTTATGACCCTAGCATTTGGCAAAATGAACAACTAGATAAAATCATCGCCACCACTTTGGATAAAAAAGTCCCCTTGCCATCAGGTGGTTATCTTTTGATAGAGTACACGCAGGCGATGACTGTGATAGATGTCAATACAGGTTCTATGGTTGCAGATAGGGCAGGCGATGCCATTTATCAAGCCAATGTACAAGCGGTCAAAGAAATCGCTCATCAATTGCGTTTACGCAACATCAGCGGACTGATTGTCGTTGATCTCATTGACATGAAAAACCCCAAACACAAGACCCAACTGCTTGATGAATTTAAAAAAGTGTTGGCAGATGATCCTGCCCAAACCGCCATCGGTAGCATCAATGAGTTTGGGCTACTAACCCTAACCAGACAACGCCAAGAAAACAGCCTTGTACGTCAGCTTTGCCAGTCTTGCCCCACTTGTGACGGTACAGGGTACGTACAAAATCCCCAAGCCGTTACCCTTGCTCTTATTAAACAACTGCTCACTTTATCGCCAAAATCCGATCCGATTAGCATTACCGCCCACCCAACCGTTATCAGGTTTTTGCAAAGTCAAGAACAAGACACTGTAACGTCAATCTCCCAAAATTTGACCCGCCAAATTATCCTAAACAGCGATCCTAATTTGCATTTTGAACAATTTATCATCAAATAAATGCCAAAAATTTTCCACGAATAAATATCATGAAAAGCTAAATAAATACTTGCTTTATGACAAATTTCGTGTATAATACGCCCACTTTCATTGTTTTTGTGTTGTTTTTTGATTAAACTTTTATCAAAACTAGAGAAAACTTCTCGCTAACAACACCACAGCCAAAGCATCGATTTTGGCACTTATACAGTTAAGTTTCTGTTGCCACTTACCCAAGTTCGGCGGACAGATTTTTTGTTGTTTGGTGCATTAATTTGGCTAAAAACATCATTGATTTTATAAATATGACTGAAATCTATCAAAGACGTAAGTTTTAAGCACTTAATTTAGGAGCTTGTTGGCATGGCTAACCAGAGAATCCGTATCCGACTAAAATCTTTCGATCATCGTCTGATTGACCAGTCGGCACAAGAGATTGTCGATACTGCAAAGCGTACTGGTGCACAAGTTTGTGGCCCTGTTCCCTTGCCGACTCGTATTGAGCGGTTCAACGTATTGACATCACCACACGTTAATAAAGACGCTCGTGACCAGTACGAAATCCGCACCCACAAACGCATGATCGACATCGTGCAACCAACAGACAAGACTGTTGATGCATTGATGAAGCTAGATCTAGCAGCGGGTGTAGATGTTCAAATCGCCCTAGGCTAATGAACGTCTGGTTTAATTAAACTATTAAAAAGTAAGAGGTCTAAAATGGCGATTGGTCTAGTCGGTAAAAAATGTGGCATGACCCGAATCTTTACTGAAACAGGTGCATCTATCCCTGTAACAGTGGTTCAAGTCGATGCCAACCGCATCTCGCAAATCAAAACAGTAGAAACCGACGGCTATAACGCAGTACAAATCACCACAGGTGAGCGTCGTGAAAGCCGTGTAACTGCTGCTCAAAAAGGACACTTTGCCAAAGCTGGCGTTGCTGCTGGTCGTGGCGTTTGGGAGTTCCGTGCTACTGAAGCTGACCTAGAAGGTCGTGAAGTTGGTGGCAATATTTTGGCAGACTTGTTTGAAGTTGGTCAAATCGTTGACGTAACAGGTCAAAGCAAGGGTAAAGGATTCCAAGGTGGTGTAAAACGCCATAACTTCCGTACCCAAGACGCTACCCATGGTAACTCTGTGTCGCATCGTGTACTTGGTTCTACAGGTCAAAACCAAACACCAGGTAAAGTATTTAAAGGCAAAAAAATGCCAGGTCAAATGGGTAACAAGCGTGTTACTGTTCAAGGACTTGAGATTGTGTCTGTAGATACTGAAAAAGGCTTACTGGTCATCAAAGGTGCACTTCCGGGTGCTAACGGTGGCGATGTTATCGTTCGTCCGTCAGTTAAAGCCTAGTAAAGGGGATTAAACGTGAATTTAAAAACTGTTACAGGTACGGCGGTTGAACTTTCAGAGACAGCTTTTGGTCGTCAGTTCAACGAAGCGTTAGTACATCAAGTCGTAACTGCTTACCTAGCTGGTGCTCGTCAAGGTACTCGTGCTCAAAAAACTCGTGGCGAAGTTTCTGGTGGCGGTAAAAAGCCATGGCGTCAAAAGGGCACAGGTCGTGCTCGTGCGGGTTCTATCCGTGGTCCTATCTGGGTTGGCGGTGGTCGTGCATTTGCAGCCAAGCCACAAGATTGGTCACAAAAAGTAAACCGTAAAATGTATCGTGGTGCCATGCAATGTATCCTAGCAGAGCTTGTGCGTCAAGAGCGTTTGATTTTGGTTGATGACATCAGCGTATCAGCCCCAAAAACCAAAGAGCTTATCGCCAAACTTGCTGAACTAAATGCCCCTCGTGCATTGATCGTTAGCCACGAAGTTGATGAAAATCTATATCTATCAGCTCGTAACATTCCCCATGTGAATGTACTTGGTGCTCGTGAAGTTGATCCTGTAAGCCTAGTGTCTTTTGATAAAGTTATCATGACCGTTCAGGCAGCCAAACAATTTGAGGAGACGCTGGCATGAGTAACATCAGACTATATCAAGTGCTAAAAGCACCTGTATTTTCAGAAAAATCACAACGTTTGGGCGATACCCTTGGTGTGCAAGTGTTCAAAGTAGACAGCAATGCTACCAAACGTGAGATCAAAGAAGCGGTTGAGCTAATGTTTGAAGGTGTGGAAGTATTAAAAGTAAACACCCTAAACACTAAAGGCAAAACCAAGCGTTTTGGTCGTGTGGTTGGTCGTCGTAGCGACGTTAAAAAAGCGTATGTTACCCTAAAAGCAGGTTCAGACGTACAAATCGGTGCTGGTGAAGAAGTCACTAGTGAAACAGCGAATAACGAATAAGGGATAAAAAATGCCTATCGTAAAAGCAAAACCTACATCACCAGGTCGCCGCTTTGTTGAAAAAGTCGTGCATCCACACCTTTATAAAGGTCGTCCTTATGCACCGCTTGTTGAGTCAAAGTCTAAGTCTGGCGGTCGTAACAATAACGGTCGTATCACCACTCGTCATATCGGTGGTGGACACAAACAACAATATCGTTTAGTTGATTTTAAACGTAACAAAGATGGTATCCCAGCAACAGTTGAGCGTATTGAATACGATCCAAACCGTACTGCACATATCGCTTTGTTAAAATATGCAGATGGTGAGCGTCGCTACATCATCGCTCCTAAAAAATTGGCAGTAGGCGATCAGGTTCAATCTGGCGAAGGTTCTCCTATCCGTCCAGGTAACTGCTTGCCACTTAAAAATATCCCAGTGGGTACCGTTATCCATAACATTGAACTAAAAATCGGCAAAGGTGCACAACTTGCACGTTCTGCAGGTGCTGCGGTTCAATTGCTTGGTCGTGATGGTGCTTATGTGATCGTTCGTTTGCGTTCTGGCGAAACTCGCCGTATCCATGCAGATTGCCGCGCAGTGATTGGTGAAGTGTCTAACACTGAAAACAACCTAAAATCACTTGGTAAAGCAGGTGCCGCTCGCTGGCGTGGTGTTCGTCCTACCGTTCGTGGTACTGCGATGAACCCGATTGATCACCCACATGGTGGTGGTGAAGGACGTAACTTTGGTAAGCATCCTACCAGTCCTTGGGGTCAAAAAGCTAAGGGTCTTAAGACTCGTTCTAACAAGCGTACTGACTCTATGATTATCCGTCGTCGCCGTACCAAGAAATAAAGGAAAAGTTTCATGCCCCGTTCATTGAAAAAAGGTCCATTTATCGACGCACATTTGTTTGCTAAGGTTGAAAATGCCCTAGAAACAAATAGCCGTAAACCAATCAAAACTTGGTCTCGTCGCTCGATGATTTTACCGCAAATGGTGGGTCTAACCATTTCGGTTCATAATGGTCGTACCCATGTACCTGTTATTGTTAGCGAACAAATGGTAGGTCATAAATTGGGTGAATTCGCTCCGACCCGTTCTTATCGTGGTCATGGCGTTGATAAGAAATCTAAGAGATAAGGTGCTACCATGGAAGTAACTGCAAAATTGCGTGGTGCCGCCATTTCGGCACAAAAAGTAAGATTGGTTGCCGACGAAGTTCGTGGTAAGTCAATTGAGCGTGCTTTAGACATTTTAACCTTTAGCAACAAAAAAGGTGCTAAACTGGTTAAAAAATGCCTACAATCAGCGATTGCTAACGCTGAACACAACAACGGTTTAGACATTGACAAATTGCGTGTTTCAACCATTTATGTTGATGAAGGTATTACTTTGAAGCGTATTATGCCCCGTGCCAAGGGTCGTGCTGACCGTATCAGCAAGCGTACTTGTCATATCACTGTTAAGGTAGGGGAATAATCATGGGTCAAAAAGTACATCCAATTGGTATCCGTCTAGGCGTTGTTAAAAAACACAATGCCAACTGGTACGCCAATCCAAAACAATACTCACAGTACCTACTAAACGATTTTAAAGTGCGTGATTTCCTACGTGGCAAACTAAAAGAAGCCATGGTAAGCAACATCAGCATTGAACGTCCTACTGGTGCTGCAAAAATTACCATTCACAGTGCTCGCCCTGGCGTGATCATTGGTAAGCAAGGTGCTGACATTGAAGCCCTGCAAAAAGAGCTAACCAAGCTTATGGGCGTACCTGCTCAGGTAAATATCCAAGAGATCACTCAACCTGACTTGGATGCACGCTTAGTAGCGGTTGGTATCGCAAGCCAGCTTGAGCGTCGTGTGATGTTCCGTCGTGCCATGAAACGTGCTGTACAAAACAGCATGCGTTCCGGTGCTCAAGGCATCAAAGTAGAGCTTTCTGGTCGTCTTGGTGGTGCTGAAATTGCTCGTACCGAATGGTATCGCGAAGGTCGTGTGCCACTACATACACTACGTGCTGACATAGACTATTCAGAAGTGCGTGCCGAAACCACTTATGGCACCATCGGTGTAAAAGTTTGGATTTTCCGTGGTGAAATTCTAGACGGCATGAACAGTGTTTACAACCCTGTGGTTGAAGACAAAACTCGTGCACCAAAACGCCGTGGTCGTACCAGCAACCGTCGTAATTCAGACAGAGGGTAAACTATGTTACAACCAAAACGTACCAAGTTTCGCAAAATGCACAAAGGACGTAACACTGGGTTAGCTCAGCGTGGTAATACGGTTGCCTTTGGTGAAATTGGTCTAAAATCTATCGGTCGTGGTCGTATGACTGCTCGTCAAATTGAAGCAGCTCGTCGTACCATTACTCGTCGCATTAAGCGTGGTGGTAAAATTTGGATCCGTGTATTCCCTGATAAACCTATCACCGAAAAGCCCCTAGAAGTACGTATGGGTAAAGGTAAAGGTCCTGTAGAATACTGGGTTGCCGAAATTAAGCCGGGTAAAATGCTGTATGAAATTCAAGGTGTTAGCGAAGAGCTTGCTCGTGAAGCATTAACCCTTGCATCAGCGAAGCTACCTTTTAAAACCACCATTGTTAAACGGGCGATCATGTAATGAAAACCAACGAATTACGCGAAAAATCAGTAGAAGAGTTGGCTCAATTGCTTGAAGAGAAGCACATTGATGCGTTTCGTCTGCGTATGGCGAAAGCAACGGGTCAGCTAGGTAACACTCATGAAGTCAAAGCAAACCGTCGTACGATTGCAAAAATCTTGACTTTAATCAACGAAAAACAAAGAGGCGACGCATGAGCGAGAATACTCAAACTCAAGAGGTTGGCGTTGTAACGGGTAAAGTAGTCAGCAACAAGATGGATAAATCTATCACTGTGTTGGTTGAACGCCGTATTCGTCACCCTATGTATGGCAAGCAAGTCCGCCGTTCTACCAAGCTAAAAGCTCATGACGAGAACAATGTTTGTCAAGAAGGCGATATCGTACGTATCAAAGAAACTCGTCCTATCTCAAAGACCAAAACTTGGACTTTGGTAGATGTGGTTGAAACTGCGGTAAAAATTTAAGAAATTTGCATTAAAAGCCATTTGCGAGTATAATGGGCATCTTTTGAATGCTCATTTACCAAATCAGCTGATTTGGTGGCAAGTGGTTTTTACTGCTTAATATGATTATGGAGTAATGCGATGATTCAGACTGAAACAATGCTGGAAGTTGCAGATAATAGTGGTGCAAGACGTGTACAGTGCATTAAAGTACTAGGCGGTTCACATCGTCGTTATGCGTCTGTTGGCGATATTATCAAAGTAACGGTAAAAGAAGCGATTCCCCGTGGTCGTGTCAAAAAAGGCGATGTAATGAATGCTGTGGTTGTGCGTACCAAAAAAGGTGTACGTCGTCCTGATGGTTCTGTACTACGTTTTGATGACAACGCAGCTGTTATTCTAAATAACAACAAAGCACCGATTGCAACTCGTATTTTTGGACCCGTAACTCGTGAATTACGTGGCGATCAATTTATGAAAATTGTTTCGCTAGCACCAGAAGTACTGTAACCTTTTAGAGGCATCTTATGGCAAAGTTACGCAAAGGCGATACCGTGGTTGTGATTGCTGGCAAAGACAAAGGCAAGCAAGGCACAATTTTGGCGGTTAAAGCAGACCGTGTAAAAGTAGAAGGCATTAATATTGTCACCAAACATCAAAAACCTAACCAAATGTTAGGCAAAGAAGGTGGGATTGTTAAGCAAGAAGCGTTTTTACACATTTCAAACGTTGCGATTTATAACGCAGCAACCCAAAAGGCAGATCGTATTGCTTACCAAGTAAACGAAGAGGGCAAAAAAGTCCGCATCTATCGTTCTACTGGTGAAGTAGTGGCGACTGCATAATAGGCTAAGGGTATAGTAATGGCAAGATTAAAATCTTTATACAATGACCAGCTAAAGCAAAAAATCAAAGATGAGCTTGGCTTGGAAAATGTTATGCAAGTGCCAAAAATCACCAAAATCACACTAAACATGGGTGTGGGTGGTGCAGCACAAGACAAAAAATTATTAGAAGGTGCCTTGGCAGACATGACCGCAATTGCTGGTCAAAAGCCTGTGGTAACCAAAGCACGCAAATCAGTTGCAGGCTTTAAAATTCGTGAAGAGTGGCCTATTGGTTGTAAAGTTACTTTACGTGGCGACCAAATGTACGAATTTTTAGATCGTTTGATTGCCATTGCGATCCCACGTATTCGTGATTTCCGTGGTTTTTCAGCAAAAGCATTTGATGGTCGTGGAAACTATTCTTTAGGTATTAAAGAGCAAATCGTATTCCCTGAAGTTGATTTTGATAAGATCGATCGCATTCGTGGTTTGGATATTACCATCACCACTACTGCTGCTAATGATGATCAAGGTCGTGCTTTGCTTAAAGCATTTGGCTTCCCATTCAAATAAGGTAACGTTATGGCTAAAAAGAGCATGATTAATCGCGAATTAAAACGCGAAAAAATGGTTGCTAAGTACGCCGAAAAGCGTGCACAGTTAAAAGAAATCATCAACAACAGTAATGCTACTGATGAAGAGCGTTTGGATGCTATGCTTGCCCTACAAGCATTGCCACGTAACGCTTCTCCTGTACGTTTGCGTAACCGTTGTGGTTTGACTGGTCGTCCACATGGTTATTTCCGTAAATTTGGTCTATCGCGCAATAAATTGCGTGAGCGTGTTATGCAAGGCGATGTGCCTGGCGTTCGTAAAGCAAGCTGGTAAGGAGTAAGCGATGAGTATGCAAGATCCTGTTGCTGATATGCTAACCCGTATCCGTAACGCTCAATCAAGAAATAAACCCTCGGTCACTATGCCTGCGTCAAAACTACGCAAGTCTATCGCTGATTTGTTGGTTGCTGAAGGTTATTTAACTTCTGTAGAAGTTAGAGAAATTGAAAACAACAAAAAAGTTTTGACCGTTGAGTTAAAGTATTATCAAGGTAAAGGCGTAATTGAAGAGATTAAACGCTTTAGTCGTCCTGGTCTGCGTCAGTATCGTTCAAAAGACGAATTGCCAAGCGTTAAAAAAGGATTAGGCGTTGCCATTATCTCTACCAGCAAAGGCATCATGAGTGATCGTGCTGCACGTGAAGCAGGTATCGGTGGCGAAGTCATTGCCTTGGTTGCTTAATAATAAACAGCAGTTTGTTAGATAAACTAAAATTTTTAGTTTACTATCTTATCTAGTTGTGTTAAACTAACAGGTCCTGACATCTGTTAGTTTTTTTATTGCTATCAATATTTTTTTGATGGTTTTATTTTGTTTAAAGGAAATTTTTATGTCTCGTGTGGCTAAAGCCCCAGTAACGTTGCCAGCTGGCACTAGCGTTACTTTGAACGATCGGCAGGTAGAAGTGAAAGGCAAAAATGGTTCTTTGTCTTTACGCCTGCATGAATTGGTCGAGCTAAAGCAAGAAGATAATGTAGTGACTCTTGCTCCTGTTGCAGACACCAAAGAAGCGTGGATGCACACTGGTACCGTGCGTGCCTTGTTGAATAACATGGTCAACGGTGTTACCAATGGTTTTGAGCGTCGTCTACAGCTTATCGGTGTTGGTTATCGTGCTCAAGTTGCTGGTAATAAAGTAAACCTAAGTCTAGGTTTTTCACACCCTATTGAATATGTGCTACCTGAAGGCGTAACTGCAGAAAGCCCAAGCCAAACTGAAATTGTCCTAAAATCTAGCGACAAGCAAAAGTTGGGTCAAGCAGCCGCAAAAATCCGTAGCTTCCGTCCGCCAGAGCCTTATAAAGGTAAAGGTGTTCGTTATAGCGATGAAGTGGTTCTTCGTAAAGAAGCTAAGAAAAAATAACTAGGTGAGCAACTATGTTCGATAAAAAAGCAGCTCGTCTTCGCCGAGCGAAAAAAACCCGTGCCCACATTCGTCAGTTGGGCGTAAACCGTTTGACGGTTATCCGTACACCACGTCATATCTATGCCCAAGTTATCTCTCCAACAGGCGGTGTGGTTGTTGCCCAAGCTTCAACCCTAGATTCAAGCCTACGTTCTGGTAGTACTGGTAACGTTGAAGCAGCAAAAGCTGTTGGTGCTTTGATTGCAGAGCGTGCCAAAGCTGCAGGTATTACTAAGGTTGCATTTGACCGTAGTGGTTTTAAATATCATGGCCGTGTTAAAGCTCTAGCTGACGCTGCCCGTGAAAATGGATTGGAGTTCTAATCATGGCAAAAGTTGAACAAACTGACGGTTTGGTAGAGCGTTTGGTCGCTGTTGACCGTGTAGCAAAAGTTGTAAAAGGTGGTCGCATCTTTTCATTTACCGCATTAACAGTGGTTGGTGATGGTAATGGTCGTGTTGGTTTTGGTCGTGGTAAAGCTCGTGAAGTTCCTGCCGCCATTCAAAAAGCTCTTGAGGCTGCCAAGCGCAACATGATTACTGTAGATCTTGCAGGTCACACCTTGCAACACCCAATCAATGCTCGTCATGGTGCCTCTAAAGTGTACATGCAACCTGCTTCTGAAGGTACAGGTGTTATTGCTGGTGGTGCAATGCGTGCGGTACTTGAAGTTGCTGGCGTACAAAACGTATTGGCAAAATGCTATGGTTCAACCAACGCTGCCAACGTAGTACAAGCAACCTTTAAAGGCTTGCGTGATATGGTTTCTCCAGAACACATTGCTGCTAAGCGTGGTAAGTCTGTTGAAGAAATTTTGGGCTAAATAATAGGTGAGTTACGATGAAAAAAATGAAAGTTACTCAAGTAAAGTCAAGCTCACACCGTTTAGCCAGCCATAAGGCTTGTTTAAAGGGCTTGGGTTTGCGTCGCATTGGTCATACCGTAGAAGTGGAAGATACCCCTTCAACTCGTGGTATGGTTAATCGTGTAAATTACATGGTTAAAGTGGAGGAAGCATAATGGGTCTTAAGTTAAATGAACTAGCCCCCGCAGTAGGTGCTAAAAAAACCGCTCAACGCCGTGGTCGTGGTATCGGTTCTGGTCTAGGCAAGACTGGTGGTCGTGGTGTAAAAGGTCAAACTTCACGTTCTGGCTCAAGCATTCCAGCGGGTTTTGAGGGTGGTCAAATGCCTATCTATCGCCGTTTGCCAAAGTTTGGTTTTACCAGCAAATTGGCTATGGTTACCGCTGAAGTACGTTTGTCTGAACTTAATAAAGTAGAAGGCGATGTGGTTAGCGTTGAAACATTAAAAGCTGCTAACATCATTCGTGGCGACATGAAGCGTGCCCGCATTATCCTATCAGGCGACATTACCCGTGCTTTGACCTTTAAAGGTGTAAAAGTCACCAAGGGTGCTAAAGAAGCTATCCTTGCTGCCGGCGGTAGCGTCGAGGAGTAATAACGTGTCAAAACAATCTGCGTCTAAATCAGGCATTCCTTTAAACCCACTGGCTTTTATACGTAAGTATGATGAGCTTTGGAATCGTATGCTATTTTTGATTGGGGCACTGATTGTTTATCGTCTAGGTTCACACATTCCTGTCCCGGGCATAAATCCTGTACGTTTAGCAGAATTTTTTGACGCAGGTAAAAACACCTTTTTGGGCATGTTTAATATGTTCTCGGGTGGTGCGTTAGAGCGTATGTCTATTATGGCGCTTGGAATTATGCCCTACATCTCTGCATCTATCGTGGTACAGATGATGTCTGCGGTGGTACCATCACTAGAAGCTCTGAAAAAAGAAGGTGAAGCAGGTCGGCGTACTTTAAGTAAATACACTCGTCAAGGCACGCTTGCTTTGGCGTTTGTACAAGCAGTCGGTATGTCGGCTGGACTCATTGCGGGCGGCTTGACCTTGACTACAGGTTTGAGTTTTTATATTCCTGCAGTGACATCACTGGTAGCAGGTTCCATGTTTTTAATGTGGCTTGGTGAGCAGATTACTGAACGTGGTATTGGTAATGGTATTTCGATGCTAATTTTTGCAGGTATCGTTGCTAGTGCTCCTGCCATGATCTCGGGTATGTTTACTCAAGATACCAACCTGATTGCGGTGCTGATTTTTGCAATTTTGGGTGTGGCGGTTACAGCAGCCATTGTTTATATGGAGCGAGCCCAACGACGAGTTCCTGTGAATTATGCTCAAAAACAGCAAGAAGGTCGAAAAATTTATGCTCAGCAACAATCGCATTTACCCCTAAAGCTTAATATGGCGGGGGTTATTCCTGCAATTTTTGCCAGCTCGCTATTGTTGTTACCTGCAAGTTTTAGCCAATGGTCAGGCTCATCAGCTAATCCGACTACTTTCCAAACCATTTTACAAAACATCTCTTTGGCAATGCAGCCAAGCAGTCCTTTGTATATGCTTGTATTTGGTGTGCTTATCATCTTTTTCTGCTATTTTTATACAGCATTGATGTTTAGCCCTAAAGAAGTGGCGGAAAATTTAAAGCGTAGTGGGGCGTACATTCCAGGAATTAGACCAGGGCAACAGACGAAACGTTATTTAGATTTTGTATTAAATCGTTTGACCTTTATTGGTGCGATGTATATGACCATTATTTGTCTTATGCCAATGGTGGTGCAGTCACTGTTTGGTGTGCATATGCCCTTGGGTGGTTCGTCATTGCTTATTATGGTAGTGGTATTGATGGACTTTATTGCCCAAGTACAAGCACACTTAACCACACACCAATATCACGATCAAACACTTATTAAGTCATCAAAGCGATGATTCTTTGGGAGTCGGACATGAAAGTTCAAGCGTCAGTAAAACGTATTTGTGGTAGCTGTAAAATTGTACGTCGCAAAGGCAAAGTCCTTGTGATTTGCAGTGCAGAGCCACGTCATAAACAGCGTCAAGGTTAATTTACAAATTAATACTTGAAATTTTGTGGTGGATATTGTATTATCCGCCACTTGCCATGCTACCTTGTGTAAAGGTGGTGCAAATTTGAGCAAATATTAACATATTTGCATATTGGAGATAAATCAATGGCTCGTATTGCCGGTGTAAATATTCCGGACAACAAACATGCTGTGATTTCACTAACTTATATTTTTGGTATTGGTCGTACTACCGCTAAGCAGATTCTAGCAGCTGTCGGTATTGCAGAAACTACCAAAATCGGTCAGTTAGATGATGTACAGTTAGATGCTGTCCGTGCTGAAGTTGCAAATTACGCTACCGAAGGTGATCTTCGTCGTGAAATTTCAATGAACATCAAGCGTTTGGTTGATTTGGGTTGCTACCGTGGTCTTCGCCACCGTCGTGGTCTACCTGTCAACGGTCAACGTACTAAAACTAACGCGCGTACTCGTAAGGGTCCACGCAAAGCAATTAAAAAGTAACTAATTTAGGAAGCTAAAAGATGGCAAAAGACACTCGCAGCCGCAAAAAAGTGGCTCGTCGTTCGGTATCTGAAGGTATCGCCCATATTCATGCGTCTTTTAATAACACCATTGTAACGATTACTGATCGTCAAGGTAATGCATTGGCTTGGGCCACGTCAGGTGGACAAGGCTTCCGCGGTTCACGTAAATCAACACCATTTGCTGCTCAGGTTGCTGCTGAAGTTGCTGGTAAAACAGCACAAGAAACCTATGGCGTAAAAAACGTTGATGTCTTGGTTAAAGGTCCAGGACCTGGTCGTGAGTCTGCGGTTAGAGCATTAGGTGCATTGGGTTATAAAATTAACAGCATCAGCGATGTAACACCCATTCCACACAACGGCTGTCGCCCACCTAAGAAACGCCGCGTTTAAGGAGAAAGACACATGGCCCGTTATATTGGTCCAAAACTAAAATTATCTCGTCGTGAAGGTACTGATTTACAATTAAAATCAGGCGTAAAACCTTATGACGTAAAAACTAAAAAAGCAAGCCGTGCTCCTGGTCAGCATGGCAATAGCCAAAACAAAACGTCTGAATACGCTTCACAGCTTCGTGAAAAGCAAAAAGTAAAACGTATGTATGGTGTGCTTGAGCGTCAATTCTCAAACTACTATAAAGAAGCTGCTCGTCTACGTGGTGCTACTGGTGAAAACCTATTGGTAATGCTGGAGCGTCGTTTGGACAATGTGGTTTATCGCATGGGCTTTGGTGCTACTCGTGCAGAAGCACGCCAATTGGTTAGCCACCGTGCCATTTTGCTTAAAAAAGCAGGACGTGATGAATTTGTACGTGTAAATATTCCGTCAATTCAAGTTCAAGATGGCGATGTGATTGCTATTCATGAAAAGTCAAAAGAACAGCTACGTATCAAAAACGCAGTTGAGCTTGCGACTCAACGTGGCATTCCAGCATGGCTTGAAGTTGATCACAGCAAACTACAAGGTACATTTAAAGCTGCGCCAGAACGTAGCGACCTACCTGCTGAAATCAACGAAAGCTTGATTGTTGAGCTATATTCTAAATAATAAACCGAACTAATCGAGGTGACGCTATGACAAATGCTAATGAGTTTCTAACGCCAAGTACCATTAACGTGGATTCGGTTAATGAAACAACTGCCAAGGTCACGCTCGAGCCGTTAGAACGTGGTTTTGGGCATACTTTAGGTAATGCTCTACGTCGTATCCTTTTATCATCGCTATCAGGGGCTGCGGTCATTGAAGCGGAGATTGAGGGCGTAGATCACGAATACTCAACATTGGAAGGCTTGCAAGAGGACGTGCTTGACTTATTGTTAAACCTAAAAGGTTTGGCAATTGTCTTGCACGATCAACATGAAGCTTACTTAACCTTGGATAAAAAAGGTGCGGGTGTAATTACTGCTGCTGACCTAGAATTACCACACAATGTAGAGATTGCCAATCCTGAGTTGGTACTTGGTACATTGAGTGAGCGTGGACATTTAAAAATGCGTCTGCGTGTGGTGCATGGTCGTGGCTATGAACCTGCCAATCAACGCCGTGAAGATCCTAATTCCAAGAGCATTGGTCGCTTAAAGCTTGACGCAAGTTTTAGCCCGATCGTGCGTGTGGCGTATGAGGTTGAAAATGCTCGTGTAGAACAACGTACTGACTTGGATAAGCTTATTATTGAGCTTGAAACCAATGGTACGATTGATCCTGAAGAGGCCATTCGTAAAGCTGCCACAATTCTACAGCAGCAGATTGCTATCTTTGTGGACTTAGAAGCTGAAGAAGCGCCTGAGCCAATCAAAGAAAAAGAAGAGATCGATCCTGTATTATTGCGTCCCGTAGATGATCTTGAGCTAACGGTTCGTTCAGCAAACTGCTTAAAAGCTGAAAATATTTATTACATCGGTGATTTGGTGCAACGTTCTGAAACTGAACTACTTAAAACACCAAATTTAGGTAAGAAGTCATTAACAGAAATCAAAGACGTTTTGGCGTCTAAAAACTTAGAGTTAGGTATGCGTCTAGACAACTGGCCACCTAGCGATTTGCGTGTTGATGATCGTTTTTCTTATCGTAGCCGCTAACCCTATAAGGATAATTGACCATGCGACATCGCAATAGTGGAGTTAAACTGGGTCGTACCAGCAGTCATCGTAAGGCAATGTTCCAAAACATGACAAATTCTCTGTTTGAACATGAGCTAATCAAAACCACATTGGTAAAAGCCAAAGAGCTTCGCCGTGTGGCTGAACCCCTAATCACTTTGGCAAAAGAAGACAGCGTTGCTAATCGTCGTCTTGCTTTTAACCGCACTCGTAACAAAGCCACTGTTGGTAAACTATTTACTGTACTAGGCCCACGTTACAAGGCTCGCCCAGGTGGTTATCTACGTATCATCAAATGCGGTTATCGTGATGGCGATAACGCACCGATGGCTTATGTAGAGTTGGTAGATCGCCCATAATTTGCCAAGCATCTAAAAAACCAAGGCTTAATTGTCTTGGTTTTTTATTGTTTGAGCTAAGGGCGTGTCTTAGTGGGTTAAATCCACCACATTAACTTCTATGCTTGGCACTTCCCTTGTATCAACCAATACATCAAGCTGATGACCTAATTGTTCTTCAATATCATAAGGGGTATCTAGTGGCATATCTGGCGAAAATTTATCCATAGAAATGATGACCAATGGTTCGCCCAAAGCATTAAGTAAAGTGGTCATGATGGGTGTATCATCATGGGCGACAGCGATGGTTTTATCTTTACCAAGTAGCTTTTTGGGGGTGGTTTTGGTGGCGGGCAGGATAAAATGGCTTGGGGTGTTAAATTCTGCTTTTAGGGTGCGATGCTGTTCATTGCTGATTGTGGCATACAAAGAAACTTCGCTTAAATCACGACACAGTAGGGTAAAGACATGACGATCATCAAGACCACAAAGCTGTTTGACTTTATCCAAAGCGACTTTTGCCCCAAGGCTGATTACCAATACATAGCCTGTTTTACTGGGAATGACCGCCAAGGCATCTTGTTTTAATAAATTGGCAAGCTGTTCAATCAAGCGGTTTTGTGGATTTTGGGGGTGGATATATAGGGTTTGCATGAATTTTTTTCCGTGTGGGTTAAAGCTGGTAAGTCATGTCCAAAAACACCCAAATCAGTCGTCTTGCGTCTGTTGGTAGGGTATTTGGATTTTGTAAATAATGCTGGGCTTGGGCATAGACATCTTGGGCAAAGGTGCTGCTTGTGGTATCAAAATCAGCATTTAAATTATCCTGCGACACATAAAAAAAGCGTCCCAATGCCAAATTTAACAAACATTCCACGGCTTGTGGTTTAATTTCCACTTGCTCAAATAACTGCTGTGCGTCTTTATCTCGCCCGTCTGCGACATACCAATAGCCAAAATCATTTAACTCCCGCCTTTTTCGCCCTGCGATGCACCAATGACTGATTTCATGTAGGCTACTGGCAAAAAATCCATGAGCAAATTCAATGCGGGCGGGTTTGTCGTCTTGACTGGCAAAATATTCAGGTTCGCCCGTGCCACGCACCAAAACAGTGGGCGTTTTATCAAAGGTTTGTCCTGTAAACAGCCCATTAAATAAAGCAATCAGCCAATCGGTCAACGCTTTGTCATTACTTTCGCCATTGAAACTTTGCCACTGCTGTTTACATCTATCATAATCGCCTGTATTCATGCCTAAAATCAAGCGTTTGGCATCTTGGCAAATGGCATCATCATGATAAAATTTTGCCCATAATGTCACAATCTTGGGATTGGGGGTGCTGTGCTGTGCCAAATCAGGCGATAATTCAAAAAAACGTACGCTCATCAATATACGCTCAAATGCTCCATTATAGCATTTTAGTTGTAAAAATTTTGCGTGTGTTTGCTGGTAAAATATGAAATAATAAGCCGAACAAACCACGACTTTAAAAATTTATGAACAACACCACAAATCCCGCCAAAACTCTGCCTAATAACATTGTCTTAGAGAAATGGGTGGATACAGGCTTTTTTTGGCAAGGTAAGCTAGATACCAATGAATTGGTTCGTTTATGCCAAAATTTGGATAATCAGCCCCAGGCCCCTTTAATGGTCAGTGTGACTTTAGAAAAACAATCGGGACTGCTTAAACTTGCTTATCAGGTCACAGGAGAGTTGCAGGGCGTTTGTCAGCGTTGTCTGTCGCCTTTAACCCTTGATGTGTCGGGCGATTATGGTATGTTTATTTTGGACAATACCGAGCAGATGAGCCAAATGCCCGATGAAGACAGTGAGTTTGTCCTGCTTGATGAAGTATGCCCCATGGAAGGTAGAAAGCTGTTACCTATCAAGGATTTATTGGAAGATGAATTGTTGTTGTCTTTGCCATTATCGTTACATCATGATGATTGTGAAATGCTTATTCAAAATGAAGAAATTGAAAGCGAGCCCAAAGAAAACCCCTTTGCCATTTTAGCTCAATTAAAGGGCGATAAATAATTTGCACAGATGCCTTTTAAATAGTAAAAAAATTTAGTATAATAGGGAGTTTCATGTGCTACTTTATTTGGTTAGTTGTGGTTTTTGATGCTGACAAACCGCCATACCAAACCCTTAGGCACGCCCATTT